>Ga0209311_1000980_pt1 | contig 24369 bp, 35 predicted proteins | sample AD_UKC045_MetaG_FD_184417 | JGI IMG/M metagenome (GOLD analysis project Ga0209311, IMG submission 184417) | Active sludge microbial communities of municipal wastewater-treating anaerobic digesters from USA - AD_UKC045_MetaG (SPAdes) (version 2) | ecosystem: Engineered > Bioreactor > Anaerobic >... | reverse complement strand
CCTTCAAGAACAAGGTCAACAAAGTCATCAAGTTCAACATCACATTTTTCAGCAAGTTTCTTGAGAGGTTTGATTTTCTTTTCATTCTCTGTGAGACCTTCTGCAAGTCCTTCTTTGAATGCTTCAGCAAGAGCAACATTGTCACTCTCAAATTCTACTGAAGAATTTCCTTTTCTTCCTTCATAAAGACCAGTCTTGTATGCATCAGCAACAGAGACTTTCTTGGTTTCTTTCTTTCCAATCAGACTTGAGAGTTCTGACAGGAGTTCTTTTTTGAATGATTCAAGTTTCTTTTCAATCACAACATCAGGAGCTGAACATTCTTTCTTTGCCTTCTCAACACCTTTTCTGTAATCATCAGAAGAAATCATCTCATCAAGATTTACTTTATCTGATTTGAAATCTTCAAAACCCTTCTCAAATAATTTACTTTCGTTTGCCATCTTTTCCTCCATATCTTTTTTTAATTTATCATTTTCTTTCTTCAGCTTCTCAATTTCCTTGTCCTTGTCATCTGGCTCTTCTTCACTTTCTTTCTTGCCACACTTCTCAAGAAGCTCTTCTTTGAGGTCAAGATACTCTGGAAGATTTGCAAAGTGGTTGTCAATGAACTCAATGAGTGAAGTTTTGTTGCCTGTATCCTGTGCATTTATGAATGCAGAATAAAAGTCTTGTTGAACTTCTGGTTCAAATTGTTCCATCAATTCTTTGATTGTCATGAATTTTCTCCTTTCTCTTACATTATTTATTTATTAATCTTTTGAACTCATCTGAAATCTTAGTCTTGAGTTCATATTCATTTATGCTTCTGATTCTTTTTCTTGACTCATCAAGAACTTCTGTTCCCCAGATTGCATCCATTCTCTGGTCATATTCCATTATCATCTCAATGATTGCTTTTGGAACTGCATCAGGTGCACTCTGATTGTAAACAACATCTCCAGGAGACCTCATCTGAAATCCAGAAACAAGATTTCCCTGCTTTCCATCTTTTTTGTATTTTGAAAGACTTCCCATTCCCTTTGATGAAACTCCAAAAGGAATCTTTTCATCTATGAGAACAGCAAGTGTTTGACCATAACCTGTGTCCATGACTCTTGCTCTTCCAACTAAATCATTTCCTTCCATTCTCAAAGCATCTTCAAAAATGTGTGATGCTCTGTGAAGAAGAACTTGAGTCTCAACTGAGTGGTCGAGTTCACCAAGTGCTTTTCTGTTTGGAATGATGTCTTTGTTGAATCTTTCCATTTCCTTCAGAAACTCAGACTTCTGATACCATCTGTCATTTGCGTTCCATCTCTCTGACTGGGCATATATTCCTTCAAGATACTTTCTTGGTTTTCCATTGTAGTCCTCAACAATGACCTCAAATCTATCCCTATAATCAGAGACAGTTTCAATTAAAGGTATGTTCATATTTTTCTCCTTCTTCCTAATTTCCAACCATCATTGAGATACTTATCAACTTCATCAACTTTTATTGAAATTTCTTTATCACCTTTTGTCATTCTCTTTCTATTTGAAATTGTCTTACTCATATTTATTTTGTATTCATCACTAAAAGGCAATCTTCCCAGTTTCCACCCAGAATCTAAATAGTTATTTAAAACATCTCTTTTAATTGATTTTTCTTTGGTACCATTATTTATGCGAACACTGCCAAAATAATTTTTATTTTTCTTTTTGCATCTACCAACAATCCAACCATCATTCAAATAAACTCTATCTTTATTCACTTCTTTCAAATTTTTTCTCGCCTTAGACGACCATACAATACCACCAGCACCACCAATCAAAATATTATAAGTATCACTTCTTTCAATAAATTCTTTATCAACTATGAATGACTCAAGTTCAAATGCCTGTTCTTCTGTCAAACAAACATCAATGATTCTTTTTGTGAAATTTTCTATTCCGTATTTTTTGATTGCTCTTGTAATTCTCGTTCCTGAACCCATATAATTATCATCAAAATTATTAGTTGAATGTTTTCCTATATAAATTTTTCCATTAATTTCATTTTTTATCTGATATACATAATGTAATTTCTTTGATTCATTAATCATTCAGTTTCTCCACTGAAACATTTGACAGACAGAATTCCTTTTTGTCTGTGTCATAACACGCATATGACATGGTGTCCATGTAAGGATGTTTGCTATATTCATCAAGTGGAATATAAAATAACAACTGCCCACTCTTACCAGAACCATTTTTCTCAAGTTGTTCTTTTTCTGTGTAACTCTGAACCTTTCTATTGAACCATCCATTCTTTCCTGCATATTCTTTCATTGGAACTTCATATTCATTCTTTGATGTATAAATTCTGTCCATGAATGTTACCTTTGAACCACCAAGCAAAATATCTTTCCAAAGAAGTGCTCTTCCAACAATTTTTCCATCTTCATTCAACATGACAACAACTGATATATTTTTATGGTCATCATACATCTTCAAATAAGGTTTGTCATTCATGCATGATTCTTTCAGTGTGCCTGATGAAATGTGATTTGATGATTTGTAGGCATTACTCACTCTTTTCCACTCTTCAAACTTGAAAAGATTCTCTGGTCTGAATTTGTTTTTGAATTTGTCTGTGATTCTAATGACAATTTTGTTGACATCATTTGGTTTGACATCTGGGTCAAGTGAAACAATCTTTGTCATGAGTTTTGAGAATGACATCTCACCAACTTTCTTGGTTTTTGAATCAGTGTAGTAAACCAATTTGTCTGGCATCTTCTCATGAGGTTTGATGTCCTGAAATGGAGCATCTTTTGGAATCTTGATTTTTTCTGACTTCAAGATGTCAAGGATTTCCATTGATGAAGAAATTGATTCCCTGATTGAAAAGTGAAAAACATCTCTCAATGTTTCTGCTAAAACTATTTGGACTGTCTTCATCTCATTTTTTCTCCTTTTAGTTATTCAGCATACACAAAAAATTTAAATCCTCTATAGTAGGAATTGACAACTTTTTCAACTTCTTTAATTGCATCCTTTTCACTTTTTATAGAACCTTCTTTTGAAATTGAGACACTAAATTCAGCCATTGAAGATTCTGTATTTTCACCTTTATAAAATTCCATACCAACAAATTCTGGAATTGATTCTTTTAATTTTTTATATAATGTGTCATAGAGTTTTAATTTTTCACTTTTAATATTTCCTGAAACTTTTGTTCTCATTTGATACAAATCTACAGCAATGGAAAAATTATTAAAAATGTCTTCAATGACCTTCACCATTTTGCCTTCTTGAATCATGTACTTTGTCATTATTTTCTCCTTTTCTATTATTTATTTTTTGACCCAGTCTGGAGTCCATTTGACACCTTGTCCAACTGAATCCTTTCCTTTCTTGATTATAACATAAGGAATTTTTCCTTTGAATGAAATGACACCTTCATATTCAAATCTCTTTCTGAAAACATCTACAACACTTCTAACAACCTTGTCACCACTTCTCAATCCTGACTGAAGAAAGAGGTCATCACCTTTCATCACCATGTCTCTGACTGCCATTGATGCAATGATTGTTCCAAACATTCCCATCAACCCTTCTTCAAGTCTTTGGACTTCTTTTTCATCAAGAACAACAAAGTTGCCATTGACTTTAACAATGTGATTCATTAGTATGCCTCACTATCCTTATTCTTATTTTTGAATTCTGCTCTGAGTTTTGTGAATTTCTTGACTTCCTCTTCGGTGTCACCAAGAATGTTTTTTCTCACCCATTCTTCACCATACCATTCTTCTGCTATTTCAGCAAAGTCTCTGAGATTCTCAAGTTTCATTTTCACCTTTGCCATTCTCTTTGATTCTTCATAGATTGAATCATTCTCATAGACAAACATGATGTCATCTTTGATTTCATTGAACTCAGCTTCTGTCATGAGTCCTTGCCCAATCAAATCAACTTTCATCAATTTGATAAACAGAACATTGAAGTATCCTCTCAACCATTTGATGAATCTGAACCACTTGTATTCTGCTCTTGAAATCTCATCTGCCTGTCCACCAAACATGAATGTTGAATCTTGTCCTTCTCTCTGAGGAAGATTCAATGACATAGCAACTTCATCTTTGTAATAAAGAACATCTGCTATGTCTCCAAAAGAACTTCCACCACCAATTGTGTCTATCTCATGACCACCATTCTGTGAACCTGTCTTTGGAATGTAAATGTTTTCCTGCATTGCAAGTGTTGTGTTCTCAGCAGAAATCTCTCCTGTTGTTGAATTGATTGAAAATCTTGAACGATATTGATTTCTGAGTTTTTCAATGTATGCCTTTGCTCTCTTTCTATTCATTGATGAAACATCTATTTTGAACACCCATCTTTCAGGTGAACGGACAAATCTGTGAATGACTAATGAGTTCTCAAGCAACTGAAGAAGATTGATTGGTCTGACTGCCTTGTTGAGATATGACAACCAGACACCATTTGAATTTCTCAATCCAGATGGAATGAAAAGAACTTTCTTTGCAGGAATCTCAAGTTTCTCACCATAGACACCCTGATAGATGTTCTTTGATTCTTCATATTCAAAAACATATTCTTTTTCACTTTTTTTGACAAATGTCAGTTTCATTGGGTCAAGAAATCTGACTGCTGTGACACCGCTTGCATTTGTTTCATAATAAAGATAAAGTCTTCCATCCACATACCAGTCTTTGAAAATCTTTGAACCATTTGCTCTGAAGTTCATTTTTCTGATGACTCTTGAGAAAGACTTCTCAAGGTGCTCTTTGTAGAGGTTGTCTTTCTTCTCAGAATCTGTTGCAATCTCTGAGAGGTCTATTGACACTGGGTCATTTGAATCAGCAACAACAGCTTCATTCCAAATGTCCATCAATGCATTTTCAACTTTTGGTGTCTGAGCTAAATCTCTCCATGTTGCAATGAGTTTCTTTTCCTCATGCAATTTCTCCTCATCACTTCCCTTCATGAAAGTGGAAGCATTGAATCCAAATCCACCAGCACCACCAGAACGATCTATGGAGATATTTTCAGGATTGTCTCTATCAAGAATTTGAAGTATCTTTGATGATTCATGTAACAGCATTTTCATTTCCTCATAAATTTCATAATTATTTATTTCTTTATTAATTCATCAAACTCATCAAGGAGATTCTTGTTGAGTTCTTCAGTGTCAATGTTGTCATTGTCTTTGATGATTTGATTTGATGTGATTGGAAGATTGTCATCAACTACTTCAACACCAGTTGTAATTCTTTCATGTGAATACTGGAATGTCAGTAAGTCAATTTGGAATGCTCCATTCTTACCATTCCAGAAGAAAGGAACTGTGTTGTTTCCTCTGTCATCAGCTGTGAAAGAAACTTGAAACCATCTCTGAAATGTTGGAATGTAAACCAAGTCATCTTCTGATGGTTGATTTTCACCAACTGTTGTTTTGAATCTTTCCATCTCAACAATCATCTGAACTGTGTCATTGATTTCAAATCCAAAGTTTCCAAGATTGTCACCACTTCCACCATATTGTTCTGGATTCTCTGGAAGAAGATATAATTCAACAGCATGTTCAAATTTGTTCAATGAGTCTTCACCAAATATTCTGTCAAGATTGACAAGTGATTTTTTGAGATAATATGTTGGAACACCATACAGTTGAACAATTTCATCTATCATGAATGATGTCAAATCTGTCGGTCTTGTGTCACCAAAGTTGTTGAAATTTTCCGCCATCTATCTCACCTCAATAGGAAGTCCAATGTCTTCCCAGTCCCAAAGTTTCCACTTGCCTTTCTCACCATTTCTTTCTGTCAAAAATATAAACTTCCAATCTTTATTTATACAGAAGTTGATTGCTGACTGCCACTTTGAAAGATTCTTCATGTATGTGAATAATTCTCTTCTATATTTCATTTCTGACTGTCTTCTTGTTGATTTTCTGACTGGCTTCTGTGTCTGAGCATATGGTTTGACTTCAACAAGATACTTCTTTATCTCGCCACTTTCTTTTTTCAGCTCAAACCAAAAATCTGGATAATATCTATGCATCTTCTTGTCAACTGAGAAATAATATGGAATGATGACTTCCTCTGATGAAACTTTCAGAACATTTGGATTTCTGATTAGAATCTCAAAGAAGTCTCTCTCCCATGATGAACGAAGAACAATGTTGTTCAAATCTCCAACATATTTCTTCTTGTGATTCTCATTGAGAAGTTTGACATAGAATTTTTGTGCCATTATACAAACACTCTCCCATCAACTTTACAAACAGCTCTCACTTCTTCTTCAGTGAATTTTCTTGCATTATCTCTTATGTCAAAATGACCACCAACATATTTAGGGCAACCTTCAAGTGAAGATAAATCATTTCCAGAACAATCAAAATTTCCACCACCTAAATCTTTTGGTGTTCCTTTGAGTGTTGTGATTTTATTCCACTGACAATTGAAATCACCAAAAACTTTCTGCGGACAACCCTCAAGTGATGTCAATCTATTATATGAGCAAGAAAAATCACCTACAACTTTCTGTGGGCAACCCTCAAGTGATGTCAACTGTATTGACCTGCAATCAAAATATCCTTTCACTTCTTTTATTTCAACTGGAAAATTAAATTTACCATCTTTAGTTAGTTCTTTGTCTATTTTATAGTCGTTTACAGCTACACCGTTTTTTATTTTAAGAATCAAAGGAACTTCAAGTCCTCTTCCATCAGTGTGACATAATTGACCACAATCTATGAACTTTGTCATATCACTCTCCTGGAACTCTGAAGACCAAGTGTGTTCCATGCTTCATATAGATTGGGTCTTCCTTTGTTTCCTTTTTGTAGTTTGAAATTCTTTCTGGAACACATCCTTTTCTTGTGAACTCTCTCAACTCTTTCTTTGAGATTGTGAAACAAGATTTCTCACGATACTTTCCATCTGGCTTCTCTAATTGATGAGGAAGCACATCTACATTTCCTGTCGTGTTCATTTTTATTCTCCTTAGTAAATATCACTTCTGCTATTATTCTTATATCTGTCATATTGTTCTTTAACATCCTGATAGATGTATGATGCACTCTTCTTTCTGAAAATAGGAAGATAAAGTTCGCCAGCTTTTGTCCACTCATCCAATGGAATCTTTTTCATCTTGCCAGTCATCCTATGAAGAAAATATGACCTGTATGCTGACCTCATGAGTTTTCCAGCACTTCCACCACCTGACTGATACACCTTGTTCATATATCTTCCAACAACCTTTGTGATGTTCTGATGAGGATAGTCTTCAAGATTATTGACATCAAATTTCTGTTGTTCGGCAACTCTTCTGATGAGTGTCTCTAACTCCTTGAGAAACTTGACTCTCATTGCAGGAGGGATGTAATGGATATTGATGCCATGCAGTAATGTACCTTCTGAACCCTTTGTGAATTGAAGTGTATGGAAGGTCATCTTTTGTCTTTGGGTCTTTGTAGATTGTGTTGTAGAGATGAAACATTCTTATCTTCTTCAAATCATCTTTCTTTGCAATGTCACCCTTTTGAACATCTCTTGGGTCTGCACTGCCTTTGATTTTTGAAAGAAACCAAGAAAGTCCCTGTCTGATTTTTCCTTCATCTAAATTTATCATATAGTCTCCATCACAATTCTACTATTATTTATTATCATCAAAAGCAATCAAATGACTTACAGAAACCCGTCTAAAACAAAGAAACTCAGAAAACTAATATCAATACAAGGGTCACTCTTTTATCACGCTTAAAATCTGTGTATATTTCAAATTCCTGTCAAAGATATGTTTGATTGAAAAAATAACATAGACTCCAGAATAATCTGAGAATGTTGTTTCCTGATTGTCAGCAGTCTTCACCTGCATGTTGATTTTCTCAGCAAGTTCAAATCCAGAATCAGGATAAACCATCTCAAGAACAAGAAAGTCAAGAAGATAATAATCATCAATGTATGAACAAGATGGATTGAGAAGAATTGATTGTTTTCCACTTTCAACTTTGAACTTCTTTGTTTTGTTCAGTGAAACATCTTCTTTCTCAAAATCTTCTTCAAAAGCATCAAAGTCAAACAATGTGTGACCATTCATTCCATCATCAAACATTTCCTTTCTGTCATAGACATCCATCTTTGTGATGTCTCTCACAGCACTTCTGTCTTTTGCCTCAAGTGAGTTTGTGTTGAGGTTCTTGACAAGTGGTTCAAGAAACATTCTGTCATAGGTATCAAGAAACATCTTTCCATCCTGTGAATAGAAATGATGAGGTGTTTTTCCTTTCATCAGAACTTCTTCTATGATTTTGATGATGTCATCTGATGTTGTCAGATAATCTATTTTTTCTGTGTCAGTTGATTTTGATTCAAAATTGATTCCATAGTATGATGCGATGTCTTGGAATATTTCTGTCTTTGTCTTTTGATGCCAATGTTTTTGAATTGCATATTTTTTCATCATTGGTTCAAAGAGAACATCTGTGATTTCAAATGCAAACTCTTCAATCTCATTCTCTTTCTTTCTTGAGATTGATTTCAAATTTCTAATGAAGAACTCCTGCTCTCTCATCTTTGCATTGTCATCAGTTTTCCATGAGATTAGAACATGTTCTGTTCCATCCATCTCAAGTGCTTCTTTGAGATTGTTCTGGTCTTCAAGAACAATTCTTCCCTGCATGAAGTGAGTGACAATGTCATCTGTCATCTGAACTTCTCTGATGAGGTTTTTGACATCAACACCTTTTCCATCAGAATCAATGATGAGAATCCTATGAATCTGAAGTGTTCCTTCCTGATTGATTATTGTGCTCATTTTTTGCTGTCATCCGTGTCATATGCAGTTGATAAATCATCAGCTGTGTCACTTTCAAAATCTGTGTCTATTAAAGTCTGTCCTGAAGGTCTCATCCAGACATCCTTCTGTGTTGGATAATCAAGTTCTGAACAAGTGAGACTCAATGAGACAAAAGGCATACCTGATTGCATAGCATGAAAATCACCTTCACCACCAAATGTTGAATTGACAGTTGTGAATCCAACTCTCTTATATTTGACAAAATTTTTATAATCAGGAAATGAGTTGAAAGAAACTTCCCATGAAATTGGAGGAGTGATGACCATAGCACCATAACCACCAAGTGCTGACATTCTGAACATAGAAACAATCTTTGTCAAAACTTCTTCCTCTTCTCTACTTTCCGGTTTCATGAATTCCCATGCAATTGTGAAGTTTCTTCTCTGATGACCACCAAATGCAAGTCTGTCATGTGGATTATCAATTCCACCACCAAATGCTCCAGTCTTCATTGCATAGACAACTTCAGATGGAAGAACTGCATTGGCAACTCCCGAGAGTGATTTGTAGAGTTTCCATTTTGCATATGCCCATTTGTTTCCCAATCCCATACCTTCTATTTTTGACCACTCAGCACTCAGTTCATCTGATACAGGTCTGATTGGAAGAAATATTGCATCAACAAAAAGCTGTTGTTGAACATATTTCAATTTATCTTCTTCACCTTGTTTCAATTCTTTCTTCTGAAGTTCTTTTCTCACTGATGGCATTATAACTTTAGGAGATGATGGAGTGAATTTCACAAATGCAACTGGTTCATTTCCAGACTTTGCATTATTGATTGCATCTTTCAATGCAAAAGGATAACACAATGTCTTTTCTGTGATGTTCAGCTCTTTAATTTTTTGATTTTGTTCATTGACTGACATAAAAGGTTCTCCTGATAAATTTCAATATTATTTATTTTATCAGGAGAATTGGAAAGATTTTATTCCTGTTCTTCGTTCCAGTCTGTGAGAGCATCTGAGAAAGCAAGAATGTTGACTCTTGTCTTGAGTTCATAGTCATTTCTCGCTGAGTGTCTGATTCTGAAAACCATTTTGTCTTCTGTGTCCTGAAAATCAGAAACATCAAATCCATGTGAGAAGTTGATGTCATCTTTGTTCATCACTGTCAAGAGATTCCACTTCTCGAGGAATTTTGCTGTTTCATTTCTTCTTATGATATCCTCTTCTCTCCAGAAAACTTCTCTCCCCTGAAGAAGATATGTTTCTTTGTAGTGAATCAAATACCACTGTCCTTTGATTTGAACTAAGTGACAAATCTGAAAGACTGTCTTTGTCTTTGAATTTCCTGTTCCCATTCGTGAAAGAGTTTCTTTAATAACTCTTGGTTTCTCAATTAAATCAACTTTGACAAGATTGAGAAGGTCTGTTTCTTTGATTGCCAGTTTCATTTTCTACTCCAATTTCTTTTTAAAAAATAACAAAATTATTTATTTTTCAGCCTTCTTCCAATAAAACTCAAACTTCTCTTGAAAATCATTCTTTGTCTTTTCATTTGGATATGTCATTTGATTGAGAAACATTTCATTGAGTTCATCTTCAGTTGAATTGTCTATCTCAACATCTGCTGTGTCCTCAATGATGTTCTTTGTTTTCAATGTCATTTCATATGGTCTATATTTTTCAATCATCATCTCAACTTTTGAGATGTAGTCAAAATCAGATGAAGGAATGTAGAGTTGAACAATTTTGTCTTTGAAATCTTTGACATTGTTTTCAATCTCTTCAGTTGTCAATCCCTCAGGAATGTTTCTTCTGATAAAGATCTCATTCTGATTGATAATAGGAATCAACTCATCCTCTATCAGAACATGAAGAAACTTGTGCTCAAGTTCCCCAAATGTTTTCTGAAAACAATTGCCAAGGAATGTCAAGTTTCCTTTCTTCTGCTTTGCATGATAATGTCCAGAATAGACTGCCTTGTATTTGTCCATCTCAGAGATGTAGAGTTGGTCGTGTTTTGTTGTGATTGCTCCATTTCTGAATCCTGATGCTTCAATGTGACAGAACAAAGTGTTTTCTGGTCTGTTGTTTTCATTGACAAACTTTTTGATTTCTTCAATGTTGTCAGGAGAAATCCAAGGAATGAAACACATTGTTCCAACCTTCAGTGGTTTTGTCTCTATCAAGATTTGATTTGCTTCTTTGAAGAATAGAGGAAGAGTTGTGATAGTGTTGCTTGTCTTATAGTAACAATCATGATTTCCAGCCAAGACATAATAATTATCAATTCCAATGGAAAGTTGTTTATGTTTGTCTCTGAAGAGATTTGCAACCTTTGGATTCACTGACATCTGCTTGTCATGTGTGTCGCCAAGATTGATTATTGTGTCAATTCTGTATTCCTTCTTGACTGATTCAAACCAGTCAAACAGTTTGAGTTCATAGCTGAGGAAATATTCAGAAATTGAATGACCATGATGAAGGTCTGTTAGAATTAATGCTCTCATCTTCCCTTCCTCTCTCTTGATAAATTATTCCATGTCTGTGGTTCTCTTGTTGGCCACCAATCAGATACTGCAACATATCCCTCAGTGATAGTTTCTATTTCTTTCTTCATCTCATCATTAATCAAATCAAAGTTTCTCTGTCGCATATACATCCATCTATCAATTGTCACAGACTTGATATGTTTTCTTGCAAATGATTTCCAATCAAGGTCATTAGCATAAATCCACCATGCAAGTTTCTCAATGACATTTTCTGGTTCTGGAACAATGTCACAAAATCTCTTCATTGCCTTCTCTGTCAGGATGTCATTTTCTTTTTTTCTTGTGTTTCTGACATGATAGTCAGATGATTGCAGAGCTTTGATTATGTATTTTCTTGGAGTTCCAGTGTTCCAACAATGATAATCAACCCATGCATCAAGTGTCCAATTTGGAATCATAGTTTCACCTCATTTAAATCAAACCGTTCTGCAAGCCATAGAATGGCTTTGATGTCTGTAATTATTCCCCACCCCTTATCAAAACATTTAAAATGCAATTTGTTATCATAAAATATTTTGCAAATATTCTGATAACCCATTATTTCACATAACTCCGACATCTCTCCATTCGTCAACGGCAAAGTCCCATCACTCAGGGGTTTGCGTTTGGGTTTGTTTGGCTTGACAATCCTAAAATTTTCTAAGTTTATAATGTCCTTCGTGTTAATAAATTTTTTCCCCAGTTTCAATATATCTTCTTTTCTGTATGCATAATCACAAACAAAATCATCAATATTTTCGCGTTGCATTTCTTCGATCTGCTCAAGGGAGAACTCATCCGCACCATCTATGTTGCATTTATAAATATAATCCCCCCAGTCATCATCATACGCCTTCCATATAATGTTTTCCTGCTTATCAATATTCCTTCTGGTAAGATAATACTTTTCACTCATGATCTCAATCCTCCTTTTTGTATCCTGATGCTCCGTTGGTTGTATCTCTACTGCTTTTTTCCTCGCAACCAATACCCAAACATACCACACATTTTTTACAGTCCATTCAATCCTCCTTCATTATATCAAATTGTTTCTTGATTATTAACTTCTTTCATCATCTTCAAAATCTCATTCATGTACTCAATCTTTCCATCAACAACTGAAACTTCATATTCAGCCCAAATTCTGACAGGAATGAACGATGGTGAAGCAATTGCAATGCCACCTGTGAATGGGTCTCTACAGAATGCATTGAATTTGATTTCTGGAATCTCTTTGAAGATTTGAGGAACAAAAGCAAGGGTCTGTCTTTTCACCATTCCACTAAGTCCAAGATAAGTGTTATCACCAAAGAAAACAACAACACCTTCTTCATCCATCATTTCAAGAAATAACTTCTTGGTTCTTTGTAATTGAGTTAGTTCATTTTGTATGAACTCTTTTTGATTGATTTGCATGTAAACTCCATAAAATAAACAAATTCACAAATCTATAATACTTATTTTTTCAAAAAAATCAAGTTTTTACCAAGTCAAGTGTTTTGAGTGCCTCAAGATTGAGTTTTCTCCAACCATTTGCCTCAAGGTCAAAGACATTGACATATGGTGATGTCTCTTGTAATTCCTTTCTGATTTTGATTTCATCTTCTGTCATTTCTTTTTCTTTTGGTCGAAACTCTTCTGGAATGAAGTCAAATGATGTTGTTGCTAACATCTTTCTCTCACTTCCATCCTTCTTGGTGAAGACTGCAACAAATTTCTTTCCACTTGTCTGCTCATTGAATTCTTTTCTATTCATAATGATTCTCCTGACACTCTCTGTCAATAAATGAATGATATTTCATACAAACTCTTTCTGAATATTTTTCATTATTCTGATAGAACAGAAAGAAGCACTTTCTGCATCCTGTGCAATGTTTGAATCTTTGACATTTTTCACCCTGAGGATTTCCTTCTTTGTCAAGACCATCTTCACAAATCAAATCATCATGACAGAGTGCTACTTCAGTTATGACTCTCTCATGAATCAATTTCATCATTGTCTCAAATGCAAAATGATATGGTTCATACTTTTCATATTTGTTGAAAAGGTGAAGACCATAAATCACAAATGATTCTTTGAAATACAACTCTGGAAGTTGTCTGTTGTCATACATCTCTCTTGTTATCATCTCAATCCTCTACCTCATATTCTTTTATTCTTGTTCTTTCATATTTCATAAATTCATATTTTCCATCCCACTGATGATTATTCATGATTCCTCTATTAATCCAATCTCTTCTTTGTTGTTTGCCATAAACTTCAAATGTATCAAAATCAACTTTCCACTTTTTAAGTATAAATGTTCTCATTGCTTTGTATGCACCTCTTTTAGTCATATGAAGAGATTGTATTCCAAATGTTGACTCATATATGCATGAACAATATTCAAAAGCATATATCTTCATCTCAGTCCCTCAAACTTCTTTTGCTTGGTGCATTTCTCACAACCTTCATCACCCTCACAATCACAATTTTCCCAAAGTTCTTTTCTCTCTTTCATGAGTGCTTCTCTTTCACTTCTTTTCTCATCATCATCCCACGACATGTCAAGTGAAAAGACTTCTGATGAAAAAGTCCAACAATCAGGATTTGAAATGACACCAGTGATGTAGTTCAAATCTCTGTCTCTTGCCTCTTCCGTTTCAAATGTGAAAATGATTGGAAACATTTCAATCTGTAACTCTCTTATCTGAATTGCAAATTTGTCCTTTGCTTCTATCAAAAATGGAGGTTTGAGGATTGCTGTCTTCAGAACAACTTCATCACCAAACCAAGAATCGTCTTTTCTCAGTGTCAACTGAAAAAACTTCCCTTTCTCAACTTCAATCTTCTTTTCCTTCATAAATGACCTCTCTGAGTTGCTAAAACCCGTCTAAAAGTGAAAAACTTTGAAAATGAATATAAGTTATAAGGTAAACTCATTTTCACCCTCAAATCAATGTTTTTAAGTTCAACAGCCATGAGATTGTATAAATCTCTTCAACACCTTTCTGCATTGACTGAAACTGTGATGTCAATGTCAATGCTTTTGTGTAGTTCTCTGGGTTGAGAACTATCTCCGTCAAATGTTCCTGAAAGAACTCCATTATGACTTCCTGTGGAGTTGCATAAACAAACTTGACAAGATTCTCATAGTTACCTTTGACAATAGTCTTGAAACCTTCAACAGTGATGTCATGACTCTCAAGTGAAATTGAAGCAGGAATCACTCTACTATTCTGAGCACCCATGATTTGAATTGATTTCAGAATGTATCTGATGTTTGGAAGATTTGCAACCATCCATTTCTGAAGTGATTTGTAATCTTCAACACCAATCTTCTCTGACTTCAAAATCTCATTCATTCTCTTCCACATGTGAGGAGCAACTTCTTTCAGAATCTCATCTCTTGTAGGTGCAAAAGGAATTTCAACAAGTCTTGATGACCTAATTGCAGGAATTATCTTCTGAGGATAATTTGCAGTGAGAATCCAACGACAATAACCCTGAGTTAAATTAATTATATTTCTTAAAGCTGACTGGCTGTTTTTTGTTAAATAATCCGCTTCGTCGATGATAATTACTGAATATTTCCCATTACTTGAAGATGATTGTGCAAGTTCAAACAATGCTCCTCTGACAAAGTCAATTCCATTGTTGACACTTCCTTCAATGACATGATAGTCAACTCCAATCTCTTCACAGATGATTTTAGCACATGTTGTCTTTCCAGTTCCAGGAGAACCAGAGAAAAGAAATCCAGGAATATTTCCACTCTCAATTATTCCCTTCAGCATGCTTCTTATTCTATTTGGAAGAATCACCTCATCAAGTTTTGATGGATGATATTTTTCTTCATACAAATAATCTTTCAGGTGTTCACTCATTTTCCCTCTACAAGTTTATTAAGATATTCAGCAACACTAACCAATGCCCAGTACATCTTGAACATGTTGTGACCTGAGTCAAGATTGATTTCAATTCTATCTTTGTTCAAGTGACCCAAGTCTAAAATCTTTGAATGAATGAAAATATTGTTCTCTTGATATGGGCAGAAGTTACATTGCCAGACTTCACCCCATTTGTCAGTGACATCAATTGTGCTGGGGAGAGTGTTTCTCCCCAGCTTTGCTATGTCTATCTCTGCCAAGATATGTAAATATGTTTCACCATCAGTTTTATATGATAGTTTAATCATTTATCCCTCATTTCTGTAAACAATTATCAGTGACAGACCATTCTCTTTGTCAACCATGTGACACCAGACGGTAGGAACTTCTCTTCCACCAATGTTCAATACTTCATCAAAGACATTCACTTTCCAGTTTCCAGGAAGAATGAAGTCTGAATTGAAAGAGTGTGAAAACTTTCCAATCTTTCCAATGTTGCTTGATTTCACTGTCTGAGTGAAAACATTCTCTGTTGCTTCGTTTGTCACAATGATTTTGATGTCATCACAGTCAGCATCTTTCTCAATCCTGAAAATTGATTTGACAGCTGAACCAGATGAAAGAATTGAAGATGCTTTTCCAATCTTTGAAACTATCTCATGATTGAGTTCAAACTCAAGATGTTTTCCTTCCTCTTCAAGTTTGTAGGAAATGTCATGAATTCCTTTTGCTTTTGTGTTGCTCTCTATGATTGGTTCAAATGCTGGCTTTGTTGATGTTCTGAAAACCATCATCTGAGAGTTGCTTGAATTTCTCATCACAATGTTTGGAATGTCAATTTCAATTTCGAGGTCATCAAAAAGAGAAATCATGGATGAGAACTTCACCAAATCAGAAATACCAAAATCAGAATTGAAGATTGGAGCTTCTGGTGTGTACATAAGAGAACGAATTTTTGGGTCATTGAGAATTATCTTATCTTTTTCAATCCACACCTTGTGAAGTCTTTTGTCTGCTCCTGCAAACATTTTCAGTGTGTCAAAGATGCTCAAATCAAGTTTTTTCTTTTCTGATGTCATTTCTTTTCTCCCTCATAAATAATCCAATCATTTGCCAACAGTGATGAAGAATTTGGTTGCCAAGGAACCAGAACTCCATCATGTGTCTTTATTGTAATATACCAACTGTTCTCACAGTCACAATTGAGTCTATCAACAAACTCTTTTGTGTAGACAACATCATCTGCAAACACTATCATCAGAAAAGTGTCATGCCAACCTTTCCTCTGAACTTTCTTTCCATCCTTCAAGAATCTCAGTGCTCTTGAAAATGAATATGAATCACTTTCTTTCTTCTCAACATATTTCTTCAATGTTGACTCTTCAAAGCCACCACCTGATGTGATATATTTGATAACAGTCTTTCCATTGAAAGAATGAATATTAAATCCCTGAATAACAACAACATTTCCTTTTTCTGTGACAACTATGTCACCAAGATTAAATTTCATCACACCCTCCTAACAATAAATTTTTAACGCACCACATTTTCCTTCAGCTCTTCTTTTCAATCTTCTCTTCATCTTTGAACCAGCAGGATTGATTTTTGACATGACACCTTGCAATTGTTTTGAATTCATCTTCTTTGCAATCCTCTTGACAGTGTTTGCCACATCCTTCATCTTTCTCTCTGATTTCTTTCTCTTCATAGAATCAATCAAATTCTTTGCAATCTTTAAAAAATCCCTCATTGTTCTCTCCTAATTGTTATATGCATCTGGGTCAAAATTGAACTCAGGAATGTCATCAATGACAGCTTCTGTTTCCTTATCATCTTTGACTTCAACTTTCTTTGTCTCAACTTTCACTTCTTCTTTCTTTGTCTCAACTGTTTCAGTTTTCATCTGAGGGGTGTCATCAACAACTTCATCATCTTCTTTAGTTGAAGAATAGTCTTCACCATAAATTGACTGAAGAAGTGCTTTGATTGCTTCCGTTGATGGAATTTCCTCAACAAATGGTTTCACTATGTCATTATAGAGGTCAAAACATTTTGCAAGAATGGCTTTGATTTTGTCGGTGTCACCATCCATGAAAAGAACTTTGTCACCAAAATTTGATTTCTCAAAGTTTCTCCAAGTTGAATTCTGTTTGCTCTGTTCAACTATGATGTTATATCTTCTGACATTTGGAAATGCAAAAACATTTTCTGGTTGAATCAAATACTTCCCAGATGTAGCATCTTTCTGACCATCAAGTTTTCCTCTGAGCTGTGTCAGAACATCACTTGCAAGAACAAGTTTGACAACCGTTCCATTCTTCTCAGGAAATAATGCATCATTCTCAATATAGAAATTGATGATGTGTTCACCTTTTGCTTTTCTCATATTGAAGTTGTCATTGACACCAGTTTCTTTTGTTCTTACATATGGCCATTTGTCATTGACAAAATCACAAAGAGGACATTTGCCCCACTGACCATAAACTTCCTGTTCCATTCTTGATGGACAGTTGACCATGATGTTCTCAGTTCCTTCTTTATACCAATGTTTCCAAGTGGAAGCAATATGCATATATCTCTTCACACCAAATTTGTCTGTGAAAGAATGAGGATTAGGAAGAAAAAATCCTGTAATAACATTTGGTCTTCCATCCTTGAATGTTGGTTTGTAAATTGTTGGGTCTGCATCATAACCCTTTTTCTCCTTGCTCTGAACTGACTTCAGAACTTCTGCTTGTTTCTCTGGGTTCAAAAAAAGGTCTAAATCCATGTTGTTACTCATCTCTTCCCTCCTGTTCAAAAATTTTAGACACATCTATCTTTTTGAAAACATTCTTCTTTTCAAGTTCTTTGTAGAGTGTGTCAGAAAATAAAGTATCCTTCAACTTGTATAATCTCTCTTCTGTGAGATATCCTTTTTCATCAAATTCATGAAGTGCCTGATAATATCCAACTTCATTTCCTCTCATGCATAACAAATCATGAAAAGTAACAAAATCAAGTTCATCAAGGTCTTCGTCATCATCTTCAATAAGTGAGCCAGTTTCATAATCAATCATCACTTCCTCCTATCAACAAATTCAATATTATCTATTTTATTTTAAAAATCAAAGTCAAACTCATGAATTTTAAAAAAATGTTGTTCATTCTCATAATGAACCACTCTTCTGTCAGCATGGTCTATTAGTGTTCCCTTGCGACTTCCCTTTGCCATGTCAATTCTCAGACATGGAACAAAATCAAAAAGCACTGCTTTGCTTTTACTTTCAAACTTTCTCAACATCCTTCCAATTGCCTGAATGACTCTGATGTTTGATTTCATGCCTTCAACAAAAACACCAAAGTGAAGATTGTTGATTGAAACACCCGTTCCAACTGTGTAGAATGTTGCAACAACTATGACACCACTTTCATTATTTAACTTCTTTCTTATCTTCTCTCTTTCAATTGCAGGAACACTTCCATTGATGATATAGACAACTTTTTTTGGATAGAGTCTTTTAATTGTATTAACAATGTCTTTTCCAAACTGAATACTTCTATGAAGAATCAATGTGTTTCCACCTGAACAATTCTTTCCAACAAAATTGACAACATAATCAAGATACTTCTGACTTCCTCTGACATATTCAAGTTCGTCATTATATCCCGAACCTTCTGGCAGTGTGTAGTTGTGTTTCAATCTGATCTGATGAATGTCAATATCAGATGCGATTCCCATGTCAATCATTTCTCTTGTCGTGATGAATGAAACAATCTCACCAAACATTCCTTGAATTACTGTGTTCTTATATTCATTGTCATCATAAAGAGTTCCAGTCAATCCAACTTTATATTTTGCATTGATTGCTGATTCAATGACTTGTTTTGATTCTGTTGCTGTTGAGAAGTGAACTTCATCATAAACAATCATCTCAACATTTTCCATGAAGCTCTCATTGAAACAATCAGTGAACTTGAAATTTGTTCCTTTCTGTGATTGCCATGTTGTGATGATGATTGGTTTTGTCATGTCTCTGTTTTTGATTTCAGAGTGAATTGGCTGAATGAAGTTCTTGATGTCAAAGGGTGATTTCTGAAAGTAGAGCATCATATCAGAATACATCTGATTGACAAGCAGTTTGTTTGGAACAACAAGAAGAAGTTTCTTCTTTGGGTCTTTTCTCATTGCAAGGAAAAATCCAAAAAGAATTGCAATGATGAGCGACTTTCCTGAAGAGGTTGGTGAGAGAACTGTTCTTCTTTTGTTTTCTATGACAGATTTGACTGCTTGAAACTGATGTGGGTAGAGTTCAAGGAAAAGATTCAGTTTGGTTATGAATCTTTGTAGTGTTTCATCCTCTATTCTTTCCTTCTCAATGATTTTTCCTTCCAACCTATATTCTATCTCATTCTGTTCAAGAAACTCAATGAAATCATTTATCAGACCAACATAGAGCAGACAGTTTGCTTTGATGATTGTCAACTTCTTTGTGGAATATTTTGTCTGTAGAAATACAGGTAGTTCGTATGAAAATCTATCAACAATTTTATTATAGATTTCTGAATCAGTTATTTGAAATCTAAAGAATGTTGAGTTAGCTGGAAAAATCTTTACAATCTTATTCAAAAATCACCCTCTGAATAATTTAATTACACACCTTTTCTAATTGACTCAAACAACAGTTCATTTTTAAGCATTATTGCTAATCTTGTCAGTTTGCTCAAATCATTTGTTGATGTCATTTTACTTTCAATGTACTGAATGTCCATTTTTGAAATCATTTCCATTTCAATCTCCTTAAAATAATTTTTATTTAACAACCCAATTTTTTGATTTCAATAATCTTTCAAATGCAGATATAACTCCAGTTGACCAAGCACCAGTATAATCAACACCATCAGAACCTTTTGATTTTGGTGAAAATTCTATTATTGTTTCTAAAATTGTTTCGACAAAGTCACTTGGAGTAACATCTTGATAATTTCTCAGGAGTAACAAATTGAATTCTTTTTTAACTGATTTATCAAGACCTTCATTGACCTTCACCATTTTACCTTCTTTCAACACATACTTTGTTTTCATTTTATTCTCCTTTATTTCACTGGTTTGAACCATTGTGGAAAACATGAATATTCATCATCAGTCAACCACAACAATTTTCCATATCTAACAAGTTCTCTCTTTCCTTTTCTGAAATGAAGAGCCATCAACTCACCATTTGGTGTGTGATAAACAAATTTATATTTTTTCTTTCCAGCTGGTGCAACTTCTACATCAGGAAGTTCTTCAACTTTCTTTGGCTCAACTTTCACAACTTTCTTTGGTTCTTGTTTCACTTCAACTGTTTCATTTTTAAATTTTTCAATTTTGTTTTTGAATCCTTCGAGAATGTCTTCAGTTCTTTCTTTTTTCACTTCTTTAATTTCATAAGATTTTTCTTCAACTTCTTCTGGTTCATTGACTTCTTCAAGATATTCTTTCTTTGTGAATGTCATTGTTCCAAAATCAACATCATCTTTGTCGTGGTCAGAAAGACCAACATATGGTTCATCACTTTCTTCAGGAACATCACCACCAGCATATTCATCATCAGTTATTTCTGCTTCTTCAAGTTCTGAAAGTTCAATCTCAAGATTTTCAATTTCATCTTTTGCTTTTTTCACTGCAAATCCTTTGAGTTCCTTTTTCTCAATTTTTTCTGACAACTCATCAATCCGACTTTTAATTTCTTCTTTCTTCATCTTTTTCCTCCAATGAATTACTATCCATATTATTTATTTATGAACATTTTGACCATGCACAGTGTGAACATTGAACACACCCCTCTTTATAAATTAATGAATTTTGACCACATTCTGGACAAACTCCTTTCTCAGCTTTTGTGCCATCTGGAATATATTGTTTCAGCACTCTTGCAAGAACCTTTGAGAAACATGTCATAGATGAATCCTCTGAAGTCTGCAACAACTGTTCAACAACATGAGGAATCTTTGAACCATATCTCAGTGAAAGTGAAATCATTCTTCCAAGTGAACTGTTGTCTGGATTGTTGAATGTTGTCACAATGTCTTTGACAAGTCCATCATCAATTGACAAATCATATTCATTTGGTCTTGTCTTATATTCCCGTTTGATTATTTTTCCCCTCTCATATTTTCTTGGAATCTGAATCTTCTCTTCTTTGCCTGCAAACACCTCATATGGTCTTCCATCAAGAAGTCCTATCATGACAATATATCTCTCACCATCAACAATCTTGTGATGAATGTCACAGTCAAGAACATCGGGTCTTTTTGTGTATTCTCTCTCAAGAAATTTGTCTTTCTTTTCAGTGATGAGAACTCCGTCTCTTGAACCATCTACATAGACAGTGATTCCTTTTAATCCTTCTTCCCAGCCAGTCATGTAGATTTGTTCTACTGTGTCAGATGTTGTTCCTTTTGGAAGATTGATTGTTGATGAGATTGAATGGTCAATGTGTTTCTGAATGATTGATTGAACTGCAACTCTTTTCTTCCAATCTAAATCCTGTGATTCAACAAAATAGCTTGGTAGAGCTTCACCATGTTTCTCTATGAATCTTTTGACATTGTGATGATAGACTTTGTACTGCTGAAATTTGTCACCATTTGCATCAGTGAAATCAGCTTCCACTTTGTCATCAGTTGTCAATTTTCTTCTTCTCTCATAGAAGTTTCTGAACACTGGTTCAATTCCTGATGATGTTTGTGAAAGAATAGAAACAGAACCAGTTGGAGCATTTGTCAAAATTGAGATATTTCTTCTTCCATATTTCTTCATTCTTTCTATAACATCACTTTCAAGGTCATCAAAGAATTCACAATAGTCTATCTTTTTGTCATATGCTGGAAAACTTCCTCTTTCATTTGACAGTTCAACTGATGTGTCATATGTTGTGTTTTTGAATGTTGAATAGAGCTTGTCAATGAAAATCAGGGAATCAGGTGAACCATAGGAGAGCTGAAGTTTTGTCAGTGCATCTGCAAGTCCATGAGTTCCAAGACCTGTTCTTCTTCCGTTTGTTGCTGAATCAATCATCCTCTTCCAAATTATTTTCTCAGACTCATCATCAACTGTGTTGTATATCTTATCAAGTTTCTCAAGTTCAAGGTCAATCAAATCATCACTCAATCTCATTGCAACTGAAACAACTGATTTGAATTTCTCAAAATCAAAATATGATTTGTCAGTGAACTCATTTTCTATGAAGTTTGAGAGATTGACTGAAATCAATCTACAGGAATCATTGGCAGATAAGGGTATTTCTCCACAATTCTTAACACATATTCCTGATGAAACAATTCCTTTATCATCTTCAACTTTTGTCAAAACATGATAATTATGATTGTCATCTACAGTTATATTATAGACATCTTCAAAACCAAAAAATTCAACAGAAATGGTTGTTTTGTTTCCAGAAAAAGATATCTGTCTGTATCTATTTGATTCAAAACTATAAAAAGGAAATATTGAATCACCTTCTTTCAAATCTTTCAGTTCTTTGTATTTAAGACTCTTCAAAAGAATTTTATGATTTGGTGTTGCAATGAGTTCAGAATCATCATCTAATTTTAATTTCCAAACTTCAACTTTTTCACCAGTCTTTCTTGGGTTTCTTCCCATCTTTATTTCAACTTTTCCAGTTTCTATATTTGTTGAATAAACTGGAACATCTTTTCCTTCATCAACCAACTCTTTTATAGTCACAACATTTCTTCCATCAGCAACTGCAATATTTGTTTCTCCTATTATGCAAGGATTGGTACATATGGTCTTGAAATCATTATAAGATTCAGCTGGAAGTCTTCTCAAAATATTATCCCACATGAGAATTCCTGGCTCCGCTGTCTGTGTTGCTGATTCGGTGATGACTTTCCAAAGTTCTTTTGCTTTGATTTTAATTCTCATTCCATCATCAAAATTATATCTGACATTGTATTCCATATCCATTTTTTCATTTGATGGGATTGTCACAGGAAATCTCAGGATGAAGTTTTTGTCCTCTTTGACAGCATTCATGAACTCATCAGAAATCTTGACAGAGATGTTTGCACCTGTCACTTTTGTCAAATCATGTTTCATTGTCACAAACTTGAAGATATCAGGATGTCTGATGTCCATAGTCAACATCAATGCACCTCTTCTATTATTCTGACCAATCATTCTTGTGATATTTGAATAGAGGTCACAGAAACTCCAAGCACCAGTTGATTTTTTTGCTGAGTTGTTGACAGGTGTTCCTTCTGGTCTGAGTTTTGACATGTCCATCCCGACACCACACCTATTCTTGAAGAGATTAGCAAGTTCCTTTCCTTTGTCAAAAATAGATGACATATTGTCCTCTGGTGAAGCAACAACAACACAATTTGACAGACTTTGTTTTGAATAGATGTTTCCAATTCCTGACATTGGTGAACCTTGTGGCACAATATATTTGAAATCTTTCAATGCCAGGAATATTTCTTCCTCAGTCAGTGGAAAAGGATATTTTGATTCAATTCTATGAAACTCTGATGCAAGTCTTCTATGCATGTCATCAGGAGTCTTCTCAAGATATTCATCATTCTTATTCTTCAGAGCATACTTCTTCATCCAGACATCAGTTGCAAGTGTGTCACCATTGAAATACTCAAGTGTTGCTGATTTCACTTCATTTTCAGAATACATACATTTCTCCTCTTCAAACTATATTCATTTATTATGTTATCTATTTTATTTCAAAACAAAAGACTTTCCCTCAAATTCCATGACTAAATTATTTATTTTAAGAAAAACTTGATTTTTGTTCAAAAATAAATATTATAGTGAATGTGATCATTGAAATTTGATAATAGATTTTGCCAGCATAGCTCAATGGTAGAGCATCTGATTTGTAATCAGGTGGTTGGGGGTTCAAGTCCTCTTGCTGGCTCCATGTGGGAGGTTATTCTGTAAGTAGTAGCAGAACTGGCTGTAAACCAGTCGGGAAACCTCGGGTGGTGCAACTCCATCACCTCCCACCATTTTGATATTGTGGTGATTGTAGTTCAATGGTAGAACATTAGATTGTGGTTCTAATTATCGGAGTTCGATTCTCCGCAGTCACACCATTTGTTTTTTCGGAATGTAGCTCAGTTTGGTAGAGCTCCTGTCATTCCGACCATGTAGCGAGATAGTGTATTGGTAACACACTTGGTTCATATCTAAGGTCATG
>Ga0209311_1000972_pt1 | contig 24514 bp, 22 predicted proteins | sample AD_UKC045_MetaG_FD_184417 | JGI IMG/M metagenome (GOLD analysis project Ga0209311, IMG submission 184417) | Active sludge microbial communities of municipal wastewater-treating anaerobic digesters from USA - AD_UKC045_MetaG (SPAdes) (version 2) | ecosystem: Engineered > Bioreactor > Anaerobic >... | reverse complement strand
TGATTGCCTTTCGATGCACGCCGGGATGCCCAAAGGGGCAGGGGAGCTTGCCTCGGACTACGTCGGTGCTCACCAGATATTCGTCATCAATAAGCACTTCCTCACCCGGAAAATCCCAGCTTTGCTTGCTCAGATAATCCATTCGGTCGGCGATTTCTTTGGTGGTTTTACCCAGTCTTTCCAGTATCATCTCATCATCGTGGATGATTTCGTTCAGATTGCGTCTGTCATCGCCCAGGAAGCCGTTGAGGGTTATAACACCTGGCTTCATTCTGGCCATGATTTTGATTTCCTGAGGGGTAGCTTTCATTTTATCACCCAAAACTATCGAAGTAGATTTTATCCGCGGGTACGCCCAATTCTTTCAGAGATTTGGTGACCGCGTTGATCATACCGGGACTGCCGCAAAGATAAGCTTCGGTTTTGAGAGGGTCGCGGACAGCATCCTTGAAATATGGCATCACAAACCCGGTTTTCCCGTTCCAGACATCATCAGGAGCGGGATGTGACAGGACCGGCTCGTATTTAAAGCTTGGAAATATCTGCTCAAAGGACCGCATTTCTTCGGTCAGATAGAGGTCCTTAAGAGTCCGTGCACCGAAGAAGTAGGTCATTTTACGTTCGCAACCGGTTACTTTCATGTGTTCCAGCATCGATTTGATAGGAGCTTTTCCACTGCCACCGGCCACGAAAATGATGTCCGCGTCGGTATCCCGGATAAAGAAATCTCCATAAGGCCCGGTAACTTCCACCTCGTCGCCCACCTTAAGGAATTGGTGCACCCAGGTAGTGCAAATACCTTCCGGAACCAGTCTCACTATCAGTTGAAACTGATCTCTATCTTCTGGACGCGATGAAATGGAATAGGCCCGGCTGACGCTTTGACGCACCTTGCCATAAGGCTTTGTGTTGATCTGAACATACTGTCCGGCCAGAAAGTCGATCGTTTCGCCTTCCTGGAGTTTGAATGTGACGCCTTTGATGTCATAGGTGTAATCCACTATTTCCGATATGCTTGTCTTGTATTTACGGATGTTGAAGATAGCATCAGGGATTTGGATAGCGATGTCAGACTTCACTTTCACCTGACAAGCCAACCTCACGTTTGTGGCCATCTCACTTTTGGAGAGCAAGGGTCGTTCGGTGGGTAGCAGGGGTCCTCCACCTTCCCGCACCTGGCACTTGCAAGCGCCGCAGCTTCCTCTGCCACCACAGGCGGAAGGGATGAATATCTGCTTGTCGGCCAAAGAGTTGAGCAAGCTGCTGCCACCTTTCACGGTCACATCCCGTTTGCCGTTGATCTGGACTTTGCACTCGCCATAGTTGCTCAGCCACTTCTGCGCGATCACGAGCAAGATTCCCAGTAAAGCGGAGATCGCGGTGAGAATGCCAATGTCTTTCAGAATAGTCAATAACACTTCCGCTCTCCCCTATTGGATTTGCACAATACCGGAAAAACCGATAAAAGCCAGGGCCATGATCCCTGTGATGATCAGACTGATGCCCGCGCCCTGCAATCCAGCCGGCACAAGCTTCTCTTTTAGTTTGGCCCGGATGCCGGCCAGCATCAGAATGGCCAGCAGCCACCCGATCCCGCTTCCGGCCCCAAAAGCGATACTTTGCAGGAAATTATAGTCTCTGATCACCAGAAACAGGCTGACTCCAAAGATGGCGCAGTTGACTGTGATCAACGGCAAGAAGATTCCCAGGGAGTAGTACAGGGCAGGCGCGTAGCGTTCCACCACCAATTCCAGAAGCTGAACAAAAGCCGCGATCACAATAATAAAGACGATGAACTGCAGATACATGATGCCGAACGGGACCAACACATAGTGGTACACCAGCCAGTTCAAACCAGCGGTGGCGGTAAGAACGAAGATCACCGCAATTCCAAGTCCGGCAGAAGATTCCACCTCTCTCGAAACGGAGAGGAAGGAGCACATGCCCAGAAAGTTGGTCAGCAGGATATTGCTGGTAAAGATAGCGGCCCAAAACAGCACAAAAGCTGAAATATCCATTATTTGGCCCCTTTATAATAGTAGGTGTTGATAGCCCAGATCATCAAAGCCAGAATAAAGAAAGCGCTGGGCGCCATCACCATGATCGACCAATTAGTCCAGCCAGCACCCATTACTCTGAAACCAAACAGGGTGCCAAATCCAAACAACTCTCTGACAAAGGCAATCAACAGAAGCACCAGAGTGTATCCCACGCCAGCCCCGATCCCGTCTATCATTGCGTCCACAGGCTTGTTTTGAGAGGCAAAGGCTTCCGCTCTGCCCATCAGGATGCAGTTGGTGATGATCAAACCAACGTAGGGTCCCAGCTGTTTGCTGATTTCGGGCATCCAGGCTTTGAGCAGGATATCCACAATGATCACGTAAGCACCAATGATCAGAGTCTGGGCCATCATTCTGACGCTGCGGGGAGTATAAGATCTGATCAATGAGATAGTATAATTGGCAAGGGCCAGGGAGAAAATCACCCCCAGTCCCATGATCAAGCTGTTGAGCATCAGGTTTGTAACCGCCAGCGAGGAACAGATTCCCAGAATTTGTTTCCAGACGCTGTTTTCTTTGAAAGCGCTGACGATGAAGATATCTTTTTTGGTCATCGCTGGCCTCCCTGGTGATTTTGATCGTGGAGCTTTTGAAGCTCCGTGCTGAGCATATTCAATACCGCGGCGCTGGTGATGGTAGCCCCCGTTACTTGATTAACCTGATTGGGATTGGCTTGTTGAGCTTCAGGAATTAGCTCGAGGTCCATAAACTTGCCGTCGGTGATCACAGTGCGATAACGGAACTGGGCCTGAAACCACTCTTCGGAAATTCTGGCCCCCAGTCCGGGAGTCTCCATCTGTTCATAAATGGCCAGATCTCTGATCTGAGTTAAATCCGGGGATAGCGACACCAGTCCCCGCATCGAACCCCAGAGTCCTTTGCCGGGAATATCCACGCAGCGCACGATCACGGAATCGTTTATGCTTACAGCCCAGGAATCCCGCTCCTCACCTTTGAGAGGGCTCTTTGTAATGTATTGATCATAGCTTTGGGGATATCGGGAAGTGATGTCAGTCGCACTGATCCCGGTTGCCTTTGAGATAGATGAGGCGCAGAGTTGCAGAACCAGCTTTTGATAACTTTCCCGTTTGTAGGTCTCGATCCTGTTTTCGCTAAAACGAAAAAGGACGGCCAGGATTCCCACAAAAATAAGGCTGACCATTATCATAAAGATCACGGGGTAGGACATGGTCTCAATGAAGGGAACTCTTTCTTTGCTCATGCCTTAGCTCCCTTTTTAGTCCGTTTGTCCAAATAGTACTCGATGATCGGCATAAACGAATTCGCCAGCAGCAAGGCAAACATAAAACCTTCCGCGAATAGCGAGTAGCGACGGATAAACACAGTCAGAAATCCGATCAGGACGCCATAAATCCAGATGGCCAATTTTCCTTTGGCCTGAGACACGGGATCGGTGGTCATATACACTACTCCAAACAGAGCGCCCCCACTGGCCAGAAAGTAAACAGGATTCTCACCGGGATAAAAGATGAATCCAAAGACCAGCAGAGACAGCACCGTGGCTACCATGGGCTGCCATTTGGCTGTCTTGGTGAGGACCAAATAGATCCCTGCCAGGATGATCAGCAGGGCGGATGTCTCACCAATCGAGCCAGGCACAAAACCCAGAAAGGCGTCTTTAAAGGAATAGATCAGCTCTTCCTTGAGACGATAATGTCCCATGATCGTGGCACTGGTTTCCATTCCGGCTCGGGCTGTCCAACTCGCCAAACCACCAGGGAAATCGCTTAGTAAGAAGGGTTTTAGCCAGGCGATCGTCATCTGCTGAGGAAAGGCGACATACACAAAGGTCCTTCCCAGAATGGCTGGATTGAAGGGATTAGTGCCAAAACCGCCGAACACCATTTTCCCAAACGCAATCGATACCACGGCCGCTACCGCACTCATCCACAAGGGAATAGTGGGAGGAAGCGTCATCGCTACCAAAGTGGCCGTGACAAAGGCAGCCATAGTGACCTTTGCGCCTTTTTTGGTGCGGATAAAGAGGTATTCCGTGATATAGGCAGCTATATTGGCCACCAATACAACCGCCAGCACCCTCCAGCCAAACAAATAAACCGCGAAGATCAACAAGGGTGCCAGCGCGTAGAGCACGCGATTCATCACCGCCTGTTTCATCAATCTTTCAAACATGATGGGTGTCTCCCTTATCATTGGAAGCATCACTCAGAGCAATCAAATCCTGAGTGGCATGAGATGTATGTGATTGCGAGCGCTGCCAGGCAGCCAGAAAGGTCCGCAGTTCCGGATCGCGGGAACGATTGCAGATCAGGCGCAGATGGTGTTCATCTTTACCATGGCTATGAATCGCGACTCCATCCAGAGATTCGATCAAAAATCCTGCCAGGCGCTGCTCTTGTTTTTCAATCCGCAGCTGTAAAATATGGGTATTTGCATCCCCCGGACTGGAATCAAACGATTCACTGAGTGCAGGGATGGCCTCCCGGAGCGATGCTGAACGAGTGTCTGCCAGATCGCAATCCGGCAAAGCTTCCATTCTATGTCTCATTCCTTTTACCGCCGATGAAGCTTCAATAAGTACCAGGGTCAATTTCCGGAGTGCTCAGCGTGTCGGCAACAGGTTCCGGGCCCCGGCTGAGGAAGAGCCTCACCATGGCGTTTTTGTCTACTCTGGACCCGTTGGGAGGAGAAGTCCTGATCACAGTGTTAGCTGGATAACTCTGGCTGTACAACGAATCCGCTACAGATGCTCTCAAGCCACTGTTGCGCAGCGTGATGAATGCCTCTTCATAGCTTCTTCCCACTACTCCTGGAACTGCGACGATCTGTGATCCCTTGCAGATCACCAGATACACCGTGCCTTCCAGCTTTGCCAAAGTTCCGGGCTCCGGATGCTGCTGTATCACTGATTCGATTTTGGCGGAGTCCGACCATACGGAATCTCTCACCACGGCATGCAGTCCCGCTTCCTTGAGCAGGCGTTTGGCCGTGCTTATGTTTTTGCCGATCAAGTCTGGCACTTCTATGTTGCTGGGTTTGGCGAAGATGAGCGGCATGATCACCTGCCCTGTCAGGAAGGCGGTTACGATGATGACCCCCGCTCCGATGAGAGCGAGGTAGCCGGCCTTGCGTAGTTTATTGCGGTCCATAGTGTTACCTGATTCTTTGTAGTTTGGCCCCGAAAGCTCCATCCATATGATGAATAAACGGGATACTGCGAAACATCCCATCCCGCACGCAGTTGTCTGGGATCAAAGCCCCCGGAGGGGATAACACGAAACGGGTGTTTCTGGCCAGAAACCGTTGAATCTGATGCTCGTTCTCATCTGGATTCATGGTGCAAGTGGAATAAATCATAAATCCCTCGGGCCGCACAAAGTTGGCAGCGTGATCGAGGGCTCTTTCCTGAATTTTGATCAGTTCGGAGATATTGGAATGGGCCTGCCAACGCAGATCGGCTTTGCGGCCAAAAACACCCCAGCCGGAGCAAGGGGCGTCTACCAATACTTTGTCATAAGCAGGTGCCACGGGTCCATATTTGAAAGCGTCAGCGGTCACAAGCCTGATATTGCTGAGCTGGAGACGATCGGCCGCCTGCTTGAGCAGTTTCATCTTGTTGGGGATTTTGTCCACCGCGATCACTTCGCCGCTGTTTTCCATCTTTTCAGCGATATAGGTGCATTTGCCTCCAGGCGCGGCAAAGAGGTCCAGGATGTTGTCATCTTTCCTGGGATCGAGCAGGTCCACTATCATAGCCGCGGAGCTATCCTGAACGCTGAAATACCCTTCCGAGAAGGCCACATCCTCCAGTACCTGGTCAGCCTGATCGGTGCTGAGCATCATTGCTCCATAACCGGTTGGCTTCAGTTCCACACCTCGTTTGGCGTAGTACTGCATCAGTTTTTCTGGGGTGGTGGCGGTGGAATTGACCCTGATGTGCAGGATGGGGTTTTCATTGAAATAGAGCATGAGGTATTCAGCGTTTTCCAGCCCCCAGAGCTCAACCCAGCGTTTCACCAGATCGGGTGGATAGCTGTGTTCGAATGCCGCTTTGCTGATAGGATCATCGGGATAACTGACACTCTGGTCCCTCTGCCAGGCCCTCAGGATGGCATTTACAAAATCTGCCACGTTGGGGTTGAACAGCTGCTTGGCAAGCTCCACCGTTTCGTTTACAGCCGCGTGGGAAGGGATGGAATCCAGATAGATAAGCTGATAGAGCCCTACATAGAGCAGAATTTTGATCTTCAGATCGGTGGAAGCGTATTTTATAGCGTCGGTATGCTGACTGATTATAAAGTCCAGATGCCCCCGCATTTTGATAACGCCTTTGACCAACGAGTAGAACAATGAAAGATTTTCCCCGGCCTGCTTGATTCTTTTAGACCTTTGATGCAAGAGGGTGTCTGAAAACTCCCCCTCCTTGAATACCTTTAGAATGGTCTGATAAGCTTCAGCCCTGAGCATGTCAACGAGACCTTTGATAAAGGCGCTTGATGGTTTCCTTGATCAGCTGCTCTGAGCCCATCGATTTTGCCTCTTCAGGCATCAAAGCAAGCTCACGGCGGATGTCTTTGGGATTGAATCCCAGGGTCACAAGCGCGGATTCCACCTCATCCACCACGCTTCCCTGCAAGATATGGTCTTCGGCCTTGAAATGATCTCCAAGGGCGGCAAAACCACCCCTCAGTTCCACAATCAGACGCTGCGCGCTTTTCTTGCCGAGTCCGGGTACCCGGGTTATCAAACCCTCTTCCCCGTTTTCAATGGCGCGCACAAAAGTGGAGATCGGCATCGTGGACAGGATGGACAGGGCAATTTTTGGCCCGATCCCAGAGACCGATGTCAGGATTAAAAAAAGCTCGCGCTCGGCCAGGGCATGAAACCCAAAGAGGCGAACATCATCCTGAGCGATATGCAGATGCGTGAAAAGCTGACAGGAACTACCTGCCGCGGGCAGTTTTTCAAAAGTGCTGATCGGGACCTTGAGATCGAAGGCCAATCCCGAACTGGTTTCAATCGTCACGCTCACCGGGTTTTTGGTGATGAGCTTTCCTTTGATATATGCGATCATGACAGAAATCTCATCCGGTTAAAATGGCACATGGCGATCGCCAAAGCGTCGTAGGCGTCATCCGGTTTGTCGCTGCCTTTCAGTTTAAAAAGCTGTTCCACCATGTATCTCACCTGCTGTTTGGATGCGCCGCCGTTTCCCACGACCGCTTTTTTGACCTCTCTGGGGCTATATTCAAATACCGGAAGTCCATATCTGGCAAATGCCAGCAGGATCACTCCCCTGGCCTGGCTAAGAGTCAGCATACTTTTCACATTCTTATGATAAAACATACTTTCCACCACAGCGATTTCTGGCTTGAATTCAGCCAGGACCGCTTCCACTCTGGCAAAAAGAGCGGCGAGACGTTCAGGCAGAGTGGTATAGGAGCTGATGTCCACGACATCGCAACCCGCGGCAGTTATCACCCTGCCCTGAGTCTCCAATAGTCCATATCCGCAGACGCGGCTGCCTGGATCGATGCCAATCAGGACCACTATTCCCTGTTCAGGCTTTCCATGACTTCGTCGGACAGCTCAAAATTGGCATAAACCTTCTGGACGTCATCCAGGTCCTCAAGCATTTCTATCAGTCTCAAAAGCTTGCCAGCCACGTCATCGGCATTGATGGTGTTTTTGGGGATCTTGGTAAGCTCGGCGTTGAGGACAGGGAAGCCCAGGCTTTCGAAGTTTGCCAGCACCGTATGAAAATCACTGGGGGAAGTAAAGACGTCAAAGTTCTCGTCGTTGAGCTCAATATCTTCCGCACCGGCTTCCAGGGCCTGCATCATAAACTCATCTTCATCCAGGCCCACCGCAGGAACGTTAAAAAAGCCTTTCTGTTCAAAATTCCAGGATACGGCTCCAGTCTCGCCAAGGTTGCCGCCATACTTGGAAAAGGTGTGACGGAGCTCTGCCACGGTGCGGTTTTTGTTGTCGGTCATCACATCAACCACGATACCCACGCCGTTGTGGCCGTAGCCTTCATAAGTGATCTCTTCATAAGCCGCGCCTTCAATCTCACCGGTGCCGCGTTTGATGGCGCGTTCAATATTGTCGCGTGGCATGTTGGCAGCTTTGGCGGCGTTGATGGCGGTTCTCAGACGGGGGTTCATATCGGCATCTCCCCCACCGCTCTTGGCGGCCAGAATGATCTCTTTGACGATGCGGGTATAGATTTTTCCGCGTTTGGCATCAGTAGCCGCTTTCTTGTGCTTAATGGTGCTCCATTTATTGTGTCCGGACATAAAAACCTCTTGTCATTCTTTATGTATTACAGTCTGTTATCTTCTGGAGTCAGTTGTGCATGACTGCCTTTTCATGTCAAGTAAGAAAAGGGGAAGCCGAAGATTATCGGCCTCCCCTGGATCGCAGCTATCAAACGTCTGAATATCAGACGGCTTATGCTTCGGAATCCTGCCAGGCGGCCACCACCTTTTGAGTGATGTCCTCAGGCACTTTTTCGTAATGAGAGAACTTTTGGGTGAAGCGACCTCTGCCCTGAGTGAATGATTTGAGGGCGGGAAAGTACAGATACATTTCCGCGACCGGCATTTGAGCGTTCAGATACTGCTTCTTGCCGCGTTGCTCCATACCCATGATGCGTCCGCGGCGGGTGCTGATGTCACCCATCACGTCACCCATATACTCACTGGGTACGATGATCACCAAGTCGTGAATCGGTTCCAGCAGAATGGGTTTGCATTTCTTGAAGCCTTCCTTGAGGGCCATGGAACTGGCAATCTTGAAGGCCATTTCAGAGCTGTCAACGTCATGATAGCTGCCATAATAGACTTCCACGCTGATATCGACAACCTGGTAACCGGCAATAATGCCCTTCTCCATCGTTTCCACGATTCCCTTTTCGATCGCGGGAATGAAATTGGAGGGGATCACGCCACCCACGATGGCGTTGATAAAATGGAATCCTTCCCCGCGTTCCACTGGTTTGATGCGGAAATAGACTTCCCCATACTGACCACGGCCTCCCGACTGTTTTTTATGACGGTACTGGGATTCGGCACTTCCGATGATGGTCTCTTTATAAGGTATGCGGGGCTCTTTCATCATCGCGTCCACTTTATAGCGGTTTTTCAACTTCTTGAGCACAAGTGTCATTTGAGCTTCGCCCATCCCGGAAATCACGTTTTCATGCGTCTCCTGATTGAGCTCAAAGCGGATGGAAGGATCTTCAGCGATCACACGCTGCAGAGAGGAGCCGATCTTGTCTTCATCAGACTGATTGGCGGCACGGATCATCTGCCAATAAGTAGCCGTCGGCAATTCAGGCATCGGTAGCGCCAGCCTGGAGTTGAGAGCTGTGATGCTGTTCAGCGCACGGGCGTTTTTCAGCTTGACCAGAGCCCCGATTTCTCCAGCTCTGATCTCCTGAGTGTCGTGGCGGGTTTTGCCAAGCATGTAATACATGTTTCCGGCTTTGTCTTTGGCATCTTTCTCGGGGATATAGAATTCCGTGCCGGCCTTGAGATTCCCGGAGTAAATCCTCACATAGGCATATTCACCCATGTTGGGATCGCTGTAGAGCTTGAACACGTAGCCTAGCAGCTCGCCGTCTGGAGACACCATAAAGCTCTTGCGCTCTTCGCCGCTGATTACTTCCAGAGCGGTTGATTCCACCGGTGATGGCAAATAGGCAAGCGTGGCATCCAAAAAGGCATTTACGCCCACTCCGGTGTTGGCAGAGCATGCGAAAGCGGGAATGATCTCACCGCTGGCGATGGCTTTTTTGAGCCCTGGCATCATCTGCTCCTGGCTCAGTTCCATGTTTTCCAGGAAGCTGTTCAACAGCTCTTCATCCGTCTCAGCCACGGCTTCCATCAGATGCAGCCTGGCTTCTTCCGCGAGGTCATGCAGTTCAGCCGGGATATCAGAGACACCGGCAGGACGGATAGCTTTCATGGAAATGACGTCGATCACGCCTTCAAAAGAGCCTTCTTTGCCAATCGGAAGCATCAGGGGGGTGGCTTTGAGGCCTGAGTTTTCATAGATGGAGTCGAGGGTCTTCTGGAAATCGGCGTGTTCGTTGTCCATGCGGTTTACGACCACGATTTTACCAACCTTCTTATGCTCGAGCTGTTCGATCGCCAACTCCAGGCCGACTTCGAAGCCCGCCGCGGCATTGGCAACCAACACCACGTTTTCCACCGCTGGGATGGCCACAATGGCGTCCGCTACGAAATCGGGCGTTCCGGGAGCGTCTAAAATGTTGATCTTGTGATCATTATAGTTTACAAAACCGATACTCAGGCTGAGCGACATCTTTTTCGCGGTTTCTTCGGCGTCAAAATCCATCACCGTGTTGCCTTCATCGATCTTGCCGATCCGGTTGGTGGCATGGGTCAGGAAAAAGATCTGTTCGGCCAGGCTTGTCTTGCCAGCTCCACCTGATCCCATAAGGAGAAGATTGCGAATCTTCTTAAGGTCGTATTCTTTCATTTCTTCCTCTTGTTATTATCTGTAACGCACTGTAATATATGATAGAAAGTGGTGTTCCACAAAGTGTTTACGTAGAAGAGGTCATGTTTTTTCAGGGGAGGTGCTTGTCAATGCTTTTCTCAGGCCTCGCGGAGATGGCACTGGTCGCATGAGTTCAGGCATTGTCGGATCCCGCTGAATAGTTGCCATTCATCTGGCTCATGCAACAACTCCTCCAGCTTATCTTTGTTTCTGAAGCCCAGGGCCAGACTTTGGAGGATTTGAATCTGAGCTTTGGGATTGTCGATAGGTGTTATCAGCAGCAGGACCAGCTGGACAGGATCCCCGTCCGGACTGTCCCACTCGATCCCTCTGGGGGCCATCAAAGCATAAACGTAAGATTGCTCTACGCTGTCGATCCTGGCATGGGGTACGGCAATACCTTTTCCCAGAGCGGTGCTCATCTGTGCTTCCCGCAACTCCACTTCCCGGGCCAGAGCGGTTTTTGGAATTCCGAGGTCCTGAGCGGCAAGGCTGATCAAAGCTTCGATAGCCTGAGTCCTATCGGCCGTGAGCTTGTTTATCAGTACATGCCGGGGCTTGAAAATCACGCTGAAGAGCTGATTTCTGATCTTGTTCACCGCGTAAGACAGCCAGGGGCCGAAAATGATGGTGGATAAGACCGCGGATGCTATAATCGCCACCAGCACTTCCGTATTGATCAGTTTCAGCGAATAAGCCAGCATGGCCACCACAATGTGCATTTGGCCTCCGGGAGTATGAGCAATGGCAATGGTCAAAATATCGCTCTTATCCTGACGGCTCCATTTGGCCCCGAGCCAGGCCCCCAAAAACCTTCCAGCGACCCCGACCACCAAGAACAAGAGCGTTAAGAAGAGGTCGAAATTGGCCATGAAATCCAGATGCAACCCGATGCTGGTAAAGAAGATCGGCACAAAGATCGAATACACCAGCCGGTTGACCACAAAGCGGTCCTTTTCTGTGATGTGGGTTGCTTCGCCGAGTACGACCCCGGCGATGAAGAATCCAAACAGAGCATGAATACCGATTCCCAGAGTAAGCGCTCCAAACAGGATGCCCAGCAGGATGATGAAAGTGATTTTCAGGCCTGATGACTGGTCCACCTTTTTATGGAGGAAGCTCACCGATTTATCCACCACAGATTTCACGATCGTGAGACTGATCACCGTAAAGCCCAGCGTCAGAAGCATCAACTGACCGATATAGCCCAATTCCAAAGAGCCGCGCGCGAACAAGCCAAGGATGATCGTGAATACCACCCAGCCCACGATATCGTTGATGGTGAGGGCTGAGATGATCAAAAACCCCACATCTGTCTTGAGGATGTTCATGTCTCGCAATCCTCTGATCGCCACTGGTAAAGCGCTGATGGTCATGATCACACTCATGAAGAGAGCAAACAGCAGCTTATGTTCGGGATCCACCAGATAGCGATCTGGTAACAGCAACATCGGCACAAAGCTCACCAGCACCGGGATGATCAGATCACTGAAACTGATGATCAGGGCTTGAGTCTTTTGCCTCCAGATACGCGAGAAATTCACCTCCAGTCCGGTTTCCATCAGCAAGAAGAAGTTCCCAATCCAGGCAATTGTTTCCAGCATACTGCGCTGGACCTGATTATCGGGAAACAGGCCCACGTGGATGCCGGGAGCCAGTTTTCCCAGGATGGTGGGCCCCAGGATAATGCCCACTAAAAGCTCCGCGGTAACGCTGGACTGCTTGAGCTTTTCAAAGAAATATCCGGCGATTTTGCATATGCCCAGCAACAATCCAAACTGGATCAGGAAGAGGGTCAGGTTATGTTCTGTAATCGGTCCCATATATTTATCCCTTGATTCTTTGCACTTACAGATATGATAATTGAAATAGCCGGGATGCTCAAGGATTTTTCCCTTCAGTGCTGTCCGAAAATCCCATCAGCAGAAACCCAGGATCAGAGCCAGGACTTAGCAATTACCAGGATAACTATCTATCGCGGAACGTAATAGCGTTGTCGATAACCCCTTCCCAACCAGAGAGTCTAAAACATCACGGTAGCAAGCCGGACCCAACTCGCAATTATGGGCCTTGGGTCGGGTATGGTAGCTGTGAAACAGGGCCCTGCTAATAAGGGGTGATTGGGCTGCAAAAAGAAAGGCTCCCAGTGTGGGAGCCTTTAGATAGGATTATACGTTAATGCTTAGTCGAACGCGAGTTTGATAGTGGTGCCGAGGGCATAGTTGTCTTGATCGGAAACGTCTTCATCCATGATGCTGTAGGCCGCGAAGGCTGCAAGATGAAGTAAATTGGGAACCAGCTCAACTTCCAGTCCACCGTTCAGCTCAAGGCCTGTATCAAGGACCATACCACCCGCTCCAAAGACCTTAACGCCTTTCATGGCTTCAAACTTGGCTTGAAGGGCCGCACCAAGATACATATCCGGATTTCCGGTTGCACCCCACCAGAGGCCAAGACCGTCATGGTGTTCGCCGATCCCAAGCAGGTATAGGCCATTCTGATAGTAGCCGGAGAGGGTCATGAGGCCGTTTTCACTAATGTAGAGAATATCGGCGTTTACTTCCAGGGGTTGCACGTCGACGCCGGCTTTGAGGGCAACGCCAAATGATAAATCGCTCTCTTTTTCAAGATCACCACCAACTAATCTGAAGCTGTCGTTTGACTGCACAAACAACACTCCGTCAACTGTGATAGGATCGATATTCATGGAAGCGTAAGGCATCACAGATATGTAGTTCAGCTGAATTGCATCTTCCGTAGCTATTGGACGTACCCGGCTCCAGGTGAGATAACCCTGCAAGCCCGCTTCGACTGGTTTGGCGGTGTCGAGGGAGAAGATAATGCCCTGCATGTCATCATAACGGTTGTAATAGTTGCCTTCGGCATACTTGCCGAAGCCCAGCATTCCACTGATTCCATCCGGGGTGCTGGTATGGAAGGTGACTCCGCTGAATGTGTCATCCAGGATCAGGCTGCGATGATCGGCCCAATATTGCTGACCGACTCTCACGTTGGCTTTGATCGCTTCAATCCGGTAGTCGATGTAAGCCTCGTTGGTCTTGACGTTGATGCCGTTAGTTGAAATTCCGCCTCCGTTTTCACCCCAAACGAGATTGGCATCTGCCCCATTCTGACCTATCTCAAACTTGGCCCTTAAGGTGAGACCAGGCACAAGCTCTGATTTGAGGCCCAGCTGCAGACGGTTGTCTATGTGAGCGCCTGGTGTGCCCATATCGTCATTATAAGCGGCAGCGCGGGTGCGGAACATGCCGTCCCACTTAAAATCGTAAGCGAAGAGACTGGCGGCCATCAAGACCGGGATCAGGACCAGAATCATTTTTTTCGTTGTCATTTTGTTTCTCCTAGGTATGGTGTTTTACCGAGAATATAGTCATGATGGGGCCTCAAGCAAGTTCAAACCACAAACTTGAGCATTTCGAAGCCCAATTCGCGTTGCATGGTGATGATGTCCTGTTGCAGTTTGGGAATCACAGGTACCCCTTCCGCAAGCACTTGCAGCCGCTTCTCATGTTCTTTCTCACCTGCTACCCAGATTCTTTGTTGGCCAGGATATTTCAGGGAATTCTGTAGCTGGCGACAGATTTCAGAGCTGGTGGATTTAAACTCATCCAGTTCCGTAAAGAAGGCGATGTTGATCGCCATAAAGAAATGGCCCAAGCGATAAGGGGCTGGTTTGCCGTCCGCGTCCTGGCCCAGCAGGCCGTTCAGGAAGCTTCCATTGGCCAGGGCAGCGCAAAGAATTTCGACCATGGTCGATAGTCCATATCCCTTATGAGAGCCAGAAACTTCGTCCGTGCCTCCAATAGGCAGCAGAGAAGCGGTTTGTTTGACCAGATCAACCAGGAGTTCTGGAGTGCGGGTATGAGCGTTGCCATTCAAATCGATAGCCCAGCCACTGGGTGTGTCTTTGCCCTCTCTGGCATATTGCTCGATTTTTCCACGCTGAGAGATGGAAGTAGCGGCGTCATAAATAAAAGGAAAGCCTAGCTGAGTGGGCGCACCAAAACAGATGGGATTGGTGCCCAGAAGTGGCTGAACTCCATGCGTGGGGCAAACTGAAGGACGGGCATTGGTGAAAGTGAGGCCGATCATATCTTGCCGGGTGGCCATTTCGGCGTAGAACCCGCAGATTCCGTAATGGGTGGAATTCCTCACTGCCACGGCTCCCAGGCCAAATTGGGCGGCTTTGTCGATGGCAGTCTGCATGGCACTTTTTGAGATCACATGGCCCATGCCATGATTGCCATCCCACACAGCCGTGGCCATCCTGTCCTTGACGACGTCAATCCTGGTGATGGGGTCCTGAATCCCAGCCCGAATCCGGTCGTAATACATCTTCAATCTGCCGATGCCGTGAGATTCGATTCCTCTCAGATCGCTGGCGATCAGGATCTCAGAACAAATCTGTGCGTCTGACGCCGGCACACCTATTCTGGTGAGTACTTCGGTCATGAATTCCTGCAGGGTGGAAACTGGAAGTTTGGTCATTTGATCTCCATGGTTTGGGATTGTGGATCAACCGCAGAAAGCGTGCGCTCTGAGCGGAGGAAAGCCATTGAAGTTGATCGACGAATAGCTCTGAGTATAGGCCCCCGTCGTGAAAATATATACTCTGTCGCCCGGTTGGGCGGTTTCAGGCATGTGGTATTTGTAATGTTCATAGAGGATGTCCATGCTGTCACAGGTCGGACCTGCCAGAATGATCTCGTCGGCCTGGCCTTCTCTGTCGAAAAAGATGGGAAACTTGATGGATTCGTCTATGGTCTCGATCAGGCCGCCAAACTTGCCCACATCCAAAAACACCCATTGATAGATATTGTTTTTGGACTTTCTGGAGATGTTGACAATCTCGGAAACCAACAGTCCCGCGTCCGCCACCAAAGAGCGTCCCGGTTCCAGTATAATCTGCGGGAGATGATCGCCAAAATCCTCTTTGATAAACCTGATGATCTCGTTGGTGTAATCAGAGACATCGAAGGTCGGGTCCACATAGTTGGCGGGAAAGCCGCCGCCGATGTTGATCATCTTGAGTTCGATGCCCTCTTCGGCGACCGCGTCAAAGAGATATTTACAGCGCGCGATGGCATCGTCCCACTGGCCAATATCACGTTGCTGAGAGCCCACGTGAAAGGACACGCCCCACGGCTGTACTCCCAAATCCTGAGCTTGGATGATCAGATAATATAACATGTCTGAATGAGCACCAAACTTTCTGGATAGTGGCCAGTCTGCACCGGTACCTTCAGTCAGAATTCTGAAGAAGACCTTGGCCCCGGGAGCTTCCTGCGCTATGTTTAGCAGGTCTGGCTCGCTGTCCGTGGCAAAGAGCCTTACCCCTTTTTCATAGAAATATGCAATGTCCCGACGCTTTTTGATCGTGTTTCCGTAACTCAGGCGCTCTGGAGATATTCCCAGGCCCAGCATGAGGTCCAGTTCATAACGGGAGGCCACATCGAAATGAGAGCCCATGGAGTCCAGCAGTTTCAGCACCTCTGGCATCGGATTGGCCTTCACGGCGTAATAAATGGCCGCACCGGGCAGACAGGTCTGAAGCTCCCGATATTTCTTGCTTACCAGGTCCAAATCTATCACCAGACATGGCGTCTGTAATTGGGTGGCATAGTCACGCAGTTTATTGAAACGTTCAGGGTTCATGTAGCGCTCTACATTGAAGTGATAGGTTTCTTTATACATTGTTATTATCCCTCAATTGTCATTATTGCCGGCCACGAAAATCAACGCCGTAATTGTGTCAATCGTTAAAGGACTTAAAGACAAAAAAAAGGCAGGAGAGCATCCTGCCTTTGGAAACGAATTTCCAATCGCGGTTATTTCTTGACAGCTTCTTTCAGCTTCTTTCCCGCTTTAAAGATCGGAACTTTACGGGCTGGGATTTTGAGGGCTTTGCGGGTTTTGGGATTGATGCCGTTACGGGCTTTGCGATGGGCTACGCTAAATGAACCAAAACCTACCAGAGACACTCTGTCTCCCTTCTTAAGCGCTAACGTGATACCTTCAAGAACGGCCGCAAGAGCCAGACCGGCTACTTTCTGTGAAATACCGGCATCTCCCGCGATTTTTTTGATCAAATCATCTCTGCTCATCTTACCTCCTTTTAGTGTTGTGATACGAGTAAGAGATATTACTGGATTGATCAAAACCGGCCATTGAAAATCTGTCAACAAAAAAAACCAGTAGTGATGCGGGTTTGAGGGCTATTTTCCACTCCCATGACCTCTCCAATATCGCTAACTGCTTAAATATCAACATAAAACCCCCAAGTGAAAATTATCCACGAACTCCGGATATTTTTTCATCTTACGCAGTGACAAGCTTTTTCCATTGACAAATTATGGAGTTCAGAGAGCTTTGAATCATTCAAACAATTACTGGAGGTTTTAATGAAAAAGCACCTGTTTTTATACTTGGCCGCAGCTACGATAATCCTGATTCTGATCAGTTCCTGCGCCAAGACCAAAACTGAAGTGGAGACGGTGGTTGCTCCCCCCAAACCGATCGATCTTGCCCACGCTGCCACCAAAGCCGGTGAAGAGGCATTTCAGAACCAGCTCCTCGATGAGGCCAAGCTCAAGTTCAAAGAGGCCATCGTGCAGTTTGAAGCGGCCGCTCCGACTGCCGCGGCTACCGATTCTATCGACGTTAATATCGAAAGAATGCATATCAACATCGCCAAAGTGAATATGGACCTCGCCACTGAGAGCACTGCCGCGCAAATGCATTCGGAAGCAATTGGCCAACTTCAGGAAGCACTGGACAGCTTCAAAAAGATCCAGCCTATCACAATCCCCGCCACCGAAAAAGACGAGATCATCAAGTCTCTCTACATCAGGCTGGCCTATGCCAATCAGTCCGCCGGAAGTTATGAAGATGCCCTGCTGGCCTATGATGAAGTCTTGAAAATGGAGCCCGGCAACGAAGAGATCCTCAACAACAAATACGTCATTCTCAACGACAATATCAAAGATGAAACCAGAGCTTTCCAGGTTTTGAAGGATTACGCCCAGGCTTCCAACGATTACCGTGCTTATCTGATTTTGGGCACCCGCTACAACGAAAAGAAAAACGTCGCGGAAGCCACCAAATACTACGAACAGGCCCTCACTCTCAACAAGAGCGCTGACGTGCTGACCCGCGTCTCCGATTTCTATCGCTCCAACAGCAATTGGGCCGCTTCCAACAAAGTCCTCGATCAACTTGTGGCCACGAAGCCGGACAATGCCACCCTGGCAGCCGTTTACCGTCTGATGGGAGACAACTACAGCAAGCTAAAAAACAACGCTAAAAAAGCCGACGCCTGGGAAAAGTCTTTAGCCCTGGAACCAAACGGTGAAATCGCTCTGGCTGTGGCCAAACACTATTACGACGCCAAAAACTACAATAAGGCCGTCACCTATGCCACCCAGGCCATCAATCAGGATTCCGGAAACGCCGCGGCGTATCTGCTGAGAGGAGACTGCTACTACAAACTGAAGAAAAACGCACAGGCCAAAGCAGACCTGCAGAGGATTCAGAATGATCCGCAGCATGGTTCTACTGCCCAGAAGCTGCTCAAAGCCATCAAATAATACATCTTATTCCATTACGAAAACCCCAGCATTCGTCTGGGGTTTTTCGTTTCCCGCAGATCACGCGGATTCTTACGCAGATCACGTGATTTAGATTTTTGGTTGATGGTTTCAAAGCTTGGAAAAGACTATTGACTTGCCATCTAAGCTCCCTAACCCCTCTCAACCTTGTCAACTAAGCAATCTGCGATATCTGCGTTTTCATCAGCGCAATCTGCGTGAACCAATCCCGACAAATTGGATTTGACAAAAGCCTCGCGTTTTAAAGACTAGACCGCTGATCCATACAAAAGAGATAAATCTGGAGCAATCGATGAACAAACTAAAGACGGACGGCACGATCAAAGCCATCTACGGGTTTAGGAAAGACCTCAAGCTCAGTCGCCCTCTGGTGGGACCTAGGGTGCCAGCTGGCTTTCCATCCCCCGCGCAGGATTACATGGAGGGCAGCCTTGACCTCAATGAATATCTGGTCTCGCATCCGGCTTCCACTTTCTTTGTGAGAGTGGAGGGTTTTTCCATGATCAAAGCCGGCATCTTTCCAGACGACATTTTGGTAGTGGACCGCTCTCTGGAACCCGCGTCCGGAAGGATTATCGTAGCAATTTACGATGGTGAACTGACAGTCAAGCGTTTGAAGATCGAGTGCAACCACTACTGGCTGGAACCGGAAAACGATGAATTTGAGCCCATCTGTGTGGAAGAAGAGACAGACTTCCTGGTCTGGGGTGTGGTCTGCTGGGTAATCCATAAAGTTTAGATGCGTTCTTTAAGGTTTGTTCTGCTAATCCTGCTTCTGAACCTGATTCAGGGCTATGTGTATGGGGAAACAAGCCTCCTCCAGGAAAGATTGATCGCTCTGGTCCCCGGGATTGGAACCTATGATCTGAGCAGCGGCCCCATCATCGTCGGCTCGGAGCAGATCAGCACTGGAGACGTTATCCTGCTGCGGGGAATCGACTATCGGATCGACTATCGGAAAGGGCAGCTTACCATTTTAAAAGACCTGACGGCGGTCTATATATCCGTAAGTTTCATTCTGGTGCCTGAGGACCTCAACAACAGCAGATTTCTGTATGAAACCAAAGCTGAAACGGATTCGGTATTCAGGAGCATCCAGGCCACCAAACGTTCCAGCTGGTGGCAGGATGACGGCAAGCTGTTAATCAACGGCAGCAAGACTTTTGCCGTCAGTTTTAGCGATGAACAGGCCTTCGAACTAAAACAGTCGCTTTACGTGAATCTCAGCGGTGAACTGGCAGAGGGAGTAAACATCTCGGCCCAGCTATCCGACAGCCAGTCAAAGCTATCTCCCGAAGGAGATTCGAGAGAGCTCAGCAGCCTGGACCAGGTATTTATCAAGGTATATGGAAAACGCTGGGAACTGGCGATGGGAGACATCGAGCTCAAGTATGTGGGCTCCAGATACATGGATTACAGCAGCCGCTTTGAGGGGATCAATGCTACAATCGGTGCGGACAGCTATTTGCAGGCCGCTTACTCTGCCGGAGGGGGCAAACCCAGCCGGATTGATATTACCGTAATCGATGGCAAACAAGGCCCCTACTACCTCAATCCGGGTGGCCAGCCAGGCAGCCTGATTGTGGTGCCGGGCAGTGAAAACGTGTATAGAAACGGTACCAGGCTGGAGCGGGGAGCCGATTATAATATCGACTATTCAGAGGGAACCCTCATGTTCAGGATTCTTGTTTACGCCACCGACACGATCTCGGCCTGGTTTTCCTATAGTGATGAAAACTACCCCAGACACAGCATTTTGAGCTCATCCAATCTGAGCATCACTCCCAGGTGGCAGGTCTCGCACCGTGTTATCAGCGCTTCGGATGCCAAAGATAATCCTCTCTTGTTTCAATTTTCTCCGGCAGATCTGGATTCACTGCAAGCGGCTGGAGATTCCGATGCCTGGGGCTCTGGGGCCACCCTTGTGGAGGCGGGTCAGGGACTTTACAGGCTGTTAAGCACCCCCGGTGGAATCAGTTATTATCAATATGCCGAGAGCGACAGCCTGGCAAATTACCTGGTGATTTTCAGCTATGTTGGCCCCCAGTTGGGTGATTATGAGCAGTTCTCCAGCGGAAAGTATCGCTATCTGGGTCCCGGATTGGGAGAATGGCTGCCTCAAAAACGTTTGGTGTCACCCAATAGCTCCGTCAACGCGTCTCTCAGATCAGCTTACAGCTATGGGAGTTGGGACCTGGGCGCGGAAGCCGTGCTGGCCGTCAATGACGCCAATACGCTTTCCGGGCTGGACGATGAAGACAATCAAGGTGGATATCTCTATAGCTGGCTTAACTATAAAAACGCGCGCTCCCGATGGCGGCCCGAGCTGTTGCTGGATTATGAAAAGCGTTGGGCACACACAGTTCTACTCAGCGATTTCAGTGCTTCCATCAGCGATTACGACTTGGGCAGTGCCGTGGTCCCGGATTCTTTGGAGTTGGATTCATTTGGCCTCAAACTGGGTATGGGCCTTGGTAACAGCTTCACGCCGGAGCTTAGTGTCAGGCATTTACGCTCCGGTGACGATTTGGAGCAAAGTATCCTGAGGTTCAGATCATCCTCACCGGCCTGGGGCTTATTCCCCAGATTGGATATAAGATCTACCCTGGCAAGGACATCGGCTTCCTTAGAGGGGCTGGGGACGGGAGACAGCAATTACCTCTTTATCGACGGCGCCTGGAGCGCGGCCTGGCTCAAATGGGGAGGCCTGATAAATCTTCAGGAAAACGCAGACATTTCTCAGGACCTCAAAACCAGCTTCCTGAGATTGAATCCCTACGGCGAAATCGGTAACTCCAAAAGCGTCCAGACCAGATTGGCCTTCTCTGCAGATCAGAACAAGATTGTGGACCACTCTGTCTCAAATAGCCAGAGCTCACAGACCTGGAGCTTGAAACAACTGGTCAATACCACCAATCACAACCTCAATCTGGACTACAACCACAGGCGGCTTAGCCTGGCCGCGGATTCCACCCGTACCAGCTACGACCTGATTAATCTGAGGGCCAACGACAGCTTTCTGAAACGGGCTATCACCCTGATCAGCAATTACCAGCTCAATCAAACTGAGTTCTTTCCCCGTATCCGTGAACTTCAGTATGTGGGCAGCGGACTGGGGGTTTACGACAGCACCGGAGTGGCCGTTCCCGAAGGCGATTGGGACTATGAGTATATCACATCGTCCACCGGGACCATGAGTTCAGAGAGAAACGCTCAGGCCAGCATCTATCTGAAACCCGGAAACCTCTGGGAAAATGACATCTTACGAAGGATCAACACCGATATCGTGATCTCCGGTACAGAACAACAGGAAGGCCGCCAAACCGATCTGCTCAGCTATCTCTTCTGGCCGGGCAGGGTATTTAATCTGGAGAACACCATCTACGGCAGGCAGAGCTTTCAACAAAACATCTGGCTGGAATTGCGGCGCAACAAGATAATTGCCCAGTTGGTCTTAGACCTCGAGCGTTCTCTGGATAACCGTTATCAGGACCTCTCCAGGACCTATAGGAGGTCCGGGGCCCTTAAACTGGATTTCAACCGCGTGGGACCCTACAGCTTCAGCATCACGGCTGAAAACAAACGCGACAGCGACAGCCGCTATCACTCTGATGTAAACATCTTTGCCCTGATCTCATTCGCGCAGAGAGAACTGGGGAAAAACAGCATCCTGAGGCTGGACCTCCGCTATTTTGACGAGCGGGGCAGTTCTCAGCTCAATTCAGACAGCTATGCTTTGTACGGCCTGGCCCTCAGTCCCTCCTTCCGCAGCGTTTGGGGTTCCAAAGGCAGGCTGAGTGGGGGATTGAACCTTCAATACAACCAGCGCGAGGGTGACGATCTCCTCAGCTTTCTTCCCGAAAAAAGGGGCGGCGCCATCATTGGTCTGAACCTGAGTGCCATCTATCGCCTCAACGCTTTCAGCACCGGAAACATAGACTATACGGCAACATCCTATCCGGGAGAGGATATCTCCCACACTCTGAGAATTGAATTTAAGGCGGAATTGTAAATGGACACTGGCATAATCACCGCGATCGGCACCCTGGACTATCTGGTGGTGCTCCCCTTTATCTTTCTGGCGGGATTGATCGATTCCATTGCCGGAGGGGGTGGATTGATCTCCCTGCCGGCCTATTGGAGTATTGGTATCCCTCCCCACACGGCCCTTGGCACCAACAAGTTTTCATCCTGTTGCGGCACGGTTTTTTCCACCGCCAGGTATTTCCATGCCGGCATGATTGATATCCCTGTGGCAGTCTGGAGCGCGGTGGCGGCCCTCTTGGGATCATGGCTGGGAGCCAGAGTGGCGTTGATGGTTTCGGCCGCTTTTCTGAACTACATGCTGGTAATACTGATTCCCGGGATGACGCTATTGACTCTTTTGAGAAAGGACATTGGCCAGAAAGACCATTCCGCCAGGCTGAAACTGGGATACAGGATAGGTTTGGGACTCGTCGCCGGTCTGGTGATCGGTTTTTATGACGGCTTTTTTGGTCCCGGCACCGGCACCTTTCTGATCCTCATATATGCCGTGCTGTTGAAATATGACTTTGTGGTAGCCAATGCCAACACCAAAGTAGTCAATCTGGCCTCGAATGTGGCGGCAGTCGTTACCTTTGCAGTGGCGGGCAAGATCCTCTACGCCATCGCCATTCCGGGAGCCCTTTGCGGCATAGCTGGAAACCTCCTGGGAGCTCGTCTGGTGATCAAAAAAGGCAACCGGCTGATCCGCGTGATCTTTATCCTGGCCCTGATCCTTTTGCTGGGCAGAGTATTGAGCAATCTGCTGGCCAGACTATAAGACGTCTGTGGCAAAGTTGATTCAACCATCAACCTCTGGACGCGTCTATGACAATAAAAGGCTTGACGAAAACTGCCGTCAAATTCGAATGTCCTCAGACGACCATTGATCTTCAAAGGAGATTTACATGCGTAAAATAGCTTTCCTGATGATAGTCCTGCTTATGGCTTGCAGTGCGGCTTTAGCCCAGGAGCAAGTTCCCAAGAAAACCCTTTGGGCCAAACAGTTCCCCGCCACAGACCTCAATCTGGATGTCCGGTATTCCACAGAACTGAAACGTCTTTATATTCAGGTGGACACTCAGGTGGCCAAAACCGCCATCGACAATTTTGCCCTGAACGGATTCTTTCTACCGCGGGACGCTCGGATTGTGGGCCTATGGATCAACGGAAAACCCAGCAGAATTCTCTTTGTAGGAAAGCTCCAGCCGGGAAACTTCAATCCCGCCATCACTTCCGCCGATCTGCTCAGCGATAACTCCCCAGCCCGCTATCACGTGATGGCGCTGAACGGTTATGCTGAATATCCCGACATGGTAAAAGTAAACTTGTCATACTATCTGGATATGCCCGATTTTCAACCCAACAGCCTCAACCAGATGTATACTCTCCTCAAGCCTGATAAATTCTGGTATCCCAGAAACATCAACGTTCCCACCAACGTCAAGATCAAAGTGGTCACTACCACTTATATGCGTCTCATGCTGGGAGACGCGCTGGTTCCCTTTACCGACAAGGACTACATGCGGGAACACGTAGCCAGTTTCAGAGACGATCCCGCCGAGCCTCTTTCTTTCCGTTTGACGCGAGAATAACAGGCTAAATTAGCTCAGCCGGTAGAGCAACTGATTCGTAATCAGTAGGTCGGGGGTTCGATTCCCCCATTTAGCTCCATTGATAAATCCGCCCTGTCAGAGCTGTCTCGAGACGCTTATCGGCAGGGCGGATGTTTTTTTTATTCAGTGGAACAAGAGCTATCACATGCTCGATAGCCAGCACCTCGTCCGTTCAGCTTATGATGCGTAAGGGATTATCATATAGGCGCATAGCATCATTTTCCCGCACCGACTGAAGCCAATGCTACGAAATGCTGAAGAGCTTCTGTTAGGTACAATTTATCAAGGCGTTACGGCTTTTTGCATCTGCTCATTTATCCTCCCTTTCCTATAAACTGCCCTCAGCCATCGGCAGAGCTGGCCCGACCCAAGCCTCTTTTATCCGGATTGGGTCCGGCTTGCTGTGATTGAGAATGAGGCATTCTATCAGGAAAGAGGCAAGTAAACGCCATGGCAATCAACACCAACGCTGTGGAATAAGTTTTTTATCTAATGCCCATCAAAGCGCTAATCTTCATATCATACTCCCGGTTGAGTTCAGAGTAGTTCCCTCCTGCTACGCTGCTTTCCTCCACATCCTTGCCTGTTGGCCGCCCTCGAGATGCCGTGCGTTCTCCCGCGATTTTCGCCGGAGAGGCCACGGGATCTCCACTGCGGATGAAGGGGCAGGAAACCC
>Ga0209311_1000968_pt1 | contig 24547 bp, 12 predicted proteins | sample AD_UKC045_MetaG_FD_184417 | JGI IMG/M metagenome (GOLD analysis project Ga0209311, IMG submission 184417) | Active sludge microbial communities of municipal wastewater-treating anaerobic digesters from USA - AD_UKC045_MetaG (SPAdes) (version 2) | ecosystem: Engineered > Bioreactor > Anaerobic >... | reverse complement strand
GGGGGGGGGGGGGGGGGGCGTTGAATATATTCCACATCAGTTTCCGTTTTCTACCCGGAGAGCCAGATCTTGCCATTTCATCACAGATAGCGCTGAGCACAGAAGAGAGTGGCAGGGAACGCTTTGCTGGAGGAACCGCAAACGTCCTCGTTTGCTTTGGAAATAGCTGAGGTTTTGGATGCGGTAGGAATATGAGGGTTTTGAACAATGAGACAATGAGCAAATCAGATTTTGATCTTGCTGGCAGCCATGGGATTGGCAAACGTCCTCAACTGCCTCCCTCTCACATCACCTTTGCCTCTCCTATGCCGAGGCAAAGGAGATGTAAAGGAGAGGCATAGGTGGTGTAAAGGAGGCTAAGCGGGAACTTGACACAATGGTAAATTGTTGACTTAAGCTTCTAACTGAGCAGGAGCTGGGTAACTCTCTATCCCGCTTACATATACTTCAGCAGCTCCTCCGGGCTTTGCAGGATGATTTTTGCTCCGGAGGCCATGAGTTGAGATACGCTTCTGAAGCCCCAGGCCACTCCAATAGCCAGCATTCCGGCATGGACGGCTGTGAGCATATCCGCTTCCGAATCTCCGATAAAGGCTATTTCGGAGGGCTTCAGGCCCCAAAGCTCTGCTATGGCCAGAGAGGAACTGGGATCTGGCTTGATCGGCACTCCGCTGCGCTCTCCCCACACGGGATCGAAGATCTGATGGCCATCACGGATAAACCAGTGGTCTGCCATCAGAGAGGTGAAGCCGTGGGATTTGTTGGAGAGGATGGCCATGCGTAAACCTCTTTTTACCAGTGTGTTCAGCAGAGATTCAATACCCTCATAGGGCTGGGTGCTTTCATGCCAGTTTTGGGCGTAATGAGCTCTGAATCTCAGCACGAGTTCCTCTATGGTCGCTTCGTTTTGCCTGTCAGGAGGAAGCGCAGCTTTGGCCAGGTTTTCAATCCCGGAGCCCACCAGGGTTTTACACTCCTCCAGGTTGTGACCGGTCAATCCCATGTCCAGTAAAGCTCGATTCAGCGCTATGGCAATATCTTCAATCGTGTCCAGCAGGGTCCCGTCCATATCAAAGATCAGTCCGCGTATCATATTCATATTTCCTTTACATCAGTATAATCGTTTTCCCGCAGATTACGCAGATTTATGCGCAGATTACGCAGATTATGACAGGGTTTAGAGGATTTTGACCCCATCTTCTCAATCGTCTTAAATCAGCGAGATCAGCGTTCCAATCTGCGTAATCAGCGGGAAACACACTTCCCATCACAACATCAGCGTAATCCGCGCCTCAATCTGCGTAATCAGCAGGAAACACACCCGTTTCAGCGCACCGCCACCACCTTGTAGAAGCATTTTCCCAGGGCGGGATTGATGTCAAGGTCAATCTGGGTGCCACTGATGTTTTGCTGCAGGATGGTCCACTCTGAGGTATAGGGGTCCTGGGCTGTCAGCACCTTATAGGATGTGGCGGCCGGCACCGCGTCCCAGCTCAGCCTCAGGCTGGTAGCCGTCTGCTGCAATACCGTGATCCCGGTGGGAGTATCGAGGGTGTTATAATAGAGCTGCAGGCAGTTGACGTCATACCAGGGCTCAAAATTGACCGTACCGCTGCCTTCTTCGTTGTCCCAGATTGTGGCATCGATCACGGCGGGGTCCAAACTGCCCCAATACACATAGGGAGCGTTGAGAACGGCGGCGGTGTTGTTGCGCAGATTCAAGGTGTTGCCATAGACGCGGTTCCACTGGCCGGGACTGGAGCCAAAATTGAGAGTGCCGCCATTCTGGAAGATACCTGTACCGCTAAGGGCTGAAATCGTGTTGTTGTAGAGGTTCAGGATCCCCTGGTTGTGGATGATGCCGTTTACAGCGCTGTCCAGCAGGCAGTTGGACAGAGTGGTGCTGTTGTTGCCTTCCAGTTTCAGCAGGTTGTGATTGCTGATGGCGACGCGGCAGCCAGTGAGGTTTACAGTGCCGTTGTAGATGTATAGAGCGCAGAAATCCTCACTGGGAGTGTCGCCTTCATCCAGACCGGCATTCAGGACACTGAGATAGTTCAGGTTGCACACCGCATCGGGATTATAGAACCGCAGACCTTTCCAGGAACTGGGGACTGAGATGTTCAGACCGCGCATGGTCACGGGGTTCTCTGCGGTTCCCAACACGTTCAGCGCTCCATAAACCTGGAAGCGGGGATCGGTGGAATACTGCACATAGTCTCCAAAGATGATCTCGGTGCCGGCAGAGATGGTGAGGGTGACCCAGTCATTCACGTAAAGCGTGGCATTGGTCCGGTAGGGCAGGCCAAAATTGGGCCAGGTGGCGCTGCGGGTCTGGGTGGCGCCACCGATCCCGATATAGGGCGTGCCGGGATTGCTGATGGTGACACCAGTGAGCTTATCCAGCAGGTCCACGCTGGAATAGATGGGCCAGGAACCGCAATTGGTGATTCCGAGCCCGTTCACGCTTATATTATGATATGAGGTGTTGCAGACGAATCCCGAGGCCGCCACATCCAGGATCTGCAGGCTGGAGATGCTCAGTACATCCGTGCTCTGAGTCTCCTGAACCACGAATCCATCGCCAAAGCTATTGTGGATCAGGCAATTGGAGATGTTGAGGTTACCAGCGCCGCTGTTTGTGAAGGCTCGTCTGCTGCCATAGGTTTCCTGGGCTCCGGCATAGAGGAACTGGCAATGCTCAAAATCGGCGTCCCAGGATGAGCCAAATACCCTCACGCCGATCCAGTAATTGGTACTGACAGGATAGCGCGTGAAAACAATGGGCTGGTCGGCGGTCCCAATGGCGCTCACAGCTCCACTGAAATCCACATAACGATTGTCCGCGATCCAGAAAACGCAGCCGGGATCGAAGCTCACACTGGATCCGCTGTTACCGGTCAGACCTTCCTCACAGCGATAGATGTAACCGTGATTGGGAAAGTGGACAGCTCCGTTGATGCCGTTGTAACCGAAGAGGCGGATGTCGTTGCTGGCGTTGCCGCTGAGAGTGAGATTGCTAAAGCATCCTGCTTGCATGGGCAGGATGGAGATGGGGTTTCTGAGGCAGCCCGTCACAGTGAGGTTATCCAGGCTAAGGGTGAGGTCGCTGTCGTTGCACCAGAATCCGTCCGTGCGACAACCGTTGATCTGGACGTTGTTGATTTGGGTAGTGTCTCCACTGCCAATGTCGTGGCAGCTGATGGCCTGGGCGTCCACGTCATTGATCACGCAGTCTTGCAGGCTTAAAAGAGTAGCTCCGGCATTGTCGAACATAGCATTGTCATAGCCATACTGGTTGCGCTCGCCGCCATTGCTGAACTGGCAATGCTGGAAACTGGCGCTGGAGTTGTTGTATAAGTAGATCCGTTCCCAGAAGTATGTCGCTCCCGGAGGACGGTCAAACACGATAGGCTGGTCCGCGGTCCCGATGGCATTCAGCGTGCCGGAGACTTCCAGGCTGCGGTAACGCTCAAAGTAAAACACTGTTCCGGGCAGAAAATTCACGTTGGTGTAGTTCACATACAAATGCCCGCCGCTGATCTGATAGGGATAGCCGTGATTGGCCAAAGTCTGGCTGGCCAGGTAGCCGCCATTCACAAAGCGGATCACGTTATAGGCATTGTTTGTGAGGGTAAATCCCGTGATCTGGTGAGCCCAGTTTGCCGATACGCTCACCGGGAAGGCGGTGCAGCCATTCACGCTCAGGCCGTTGATAGTAAGGTTGTAGCCACTGGCGTTTTGATAGACGGCATCCATTCCGCAGCCGTCGATGCTGAGGTTGTTGATCACCAGGTCGTCGCTATCGCTGTTATTACTCTCGATGAAGACAGCCCGGCAATACGCGTCGATGACCTGGGTGTTTTCAATCAGCACCGTATCGGCGCGGTAGATGGTGAAGGCATCCTGGATGTGACTATATTGGTTGCTGCTGGCGCAGTTTTGCAGGATGCAGTGGTCGAAGTGGGCGTAGGAGGTGCCGGCATTGAGATTGAAACCGCGCCAGTTTTGGGTGGAGCCGGGCAGGCGGTTAAAGAGGATCGGCTGGCTGGCAGTTCCCACCGCGGTGATGGTTCCGTTCACGTAAAAGCCGAGGGAATATCCCATCTGAAATTCACAGCCGGGGTTGATGGTGAAGTTCACGTAGTTCACATCGATGTTGATGCTTTCGCACACATAGGGATATCCCCAATTTCGCACTGTGGTGTCGCGGTAGAGATAGCCTTCGTTGTGCAGAAAAATGCGGTTGTCCGCGTTGTCCGTGAGCAGGGGCTGTTCATCCAGGAAGTTGAGCAGGTTGGGGGGTATGGCGATAGGCCTGCCGCAATCCGTGACAGCGAGGTTGGAGTAATCCAGGCTAAGAGTTCTATCCAGGATGTAAAGGCCGGTCCAGGGGCAATCATGGATAGTTACGTTGTCCAGGCTGAGGCTGCCGTTGTTGCTGCCGCTCACATAGATGCCGTAAGTTCCGCCGCCCGGGATGCTGGTATTGGAGATACTGAGGGAGGAGATAGAATTTGCCGAGATGGAGGGCTCCGGATAGCCGTATTGCGGATAGCCGCAACTGCTGAACTGGCAATGGTCCAGCAGCGCGGAGCAATTGCTGTCCAGGCCAATCCCTCCCCAAGTGTAATCTCCTCCAGCCCGGAAGCTGATGGGCAGCAGTTCAGTGCCATCCGCGTTCAGGCTTGATCCATTGTAAAGCTGCAACCTGCCATGCTGCTGAAAGCGCAATCCCACTCCGGGCTCCAAAGTCAGGGCCGCGCCGTTGTTGAGGTTGAGATTAGTTAACAGATAGTAGGGCAGGCTGCGGTAGGGCAAAGTGATGCTGCCATAGAGATAGCTTTCCCACATTGCCAGCATTTCGATGCCCTCCCAGGATGATGAGAAGCTGCCCAGAGCGGCATAGTTGAAGATGTTGGCATAGAGCGGATAGGAACTGCTGTGGTGGATGGTGATGCCGCCCCAGGTCAAAGCAGGATAATTGCCCTGGGGGATATTAACACCCGTCTGGCAGTAATTCACATACACGTCGTTGAGGCTCACGGTGCTGCCGGGATTTCCGCTGAACTCCTGGCTTTCGATCTGGATGCCGTTGTGGGCTATGTTGCTGATATAGATATCGTCTATGATCACCTGGGAGTTTTTGATATAGATCCCGTGGGAATTGACCGTGGTGTCAAAATCGCAAGTGAGGATGTTGACCGGGCCGCTGTTCTCGATTCTCAGCAGGCCGTAGAAATCCCTGGAGCGGCTGAACGCGCATTGATAGAAGCTGCTGCCTTCCGCCCCGTTCATAAATACCCTGGTATAGTGCTGGTCGGTATCGATGGAGTGAAACCAGATGGGCAGTTCAGAGGTCCCCATGGCACTGATGGCCCCCTGAATTTCCAGTTGGGAACCGTTTTCAAACAAGAGGTTGACCCCAGGCTGCACAGTGAGGGTGGCACCGTTGAGAACACGCACCGTTCCTCTGATCTGATGGGGATTGTTGGACATCAGGAGGGTGGTATCGGTGCTGATGTCTCCTTGCAGCACGAGGGCGGCCCACACTCCGCTCGAGTATAGCAGAAAAAATACCAAAACAAAGAGAACACGTTTCATGGTTGGCTCCTTTATATCTGATAGATAATAAGCTTATAAACGTAAAAGGGATATATGCCAGAAGGTGGTTTCTATTTGGCAAGCATATCAAAACTTGTCAAGCAGAATCTGATTTGTCTATGAGATCCCGCTCCTTGAGACTGTTATAAACCCTCACTGAATACTTCAAATTTCATCACCAAAACTTCAAATGTCCAAGTCCAAAAGATGATGAACCAGACGATTAGGGCGTTTGAAATATGCTAATTTCTTTAAGATCATTTTATTGTATATATGGCGCAAGATTCCTGATAATCCCTGGGAATGTCCAAGTGCCTCAAAAACGATGGGGAATTTGAAGTTTTGGTGATAAAAAGAGGTCGCTCATCATGGTACTGTCCAAATCCAACAAAGCAGATGTGTCTAACCATATCGTATTTTTCAACAATGTGATAGCATCAATTGTCCAAGTGAGCGCAATTTGAAGTTTTAAGTGAGGGTTTGCACACCCTATGATGGAACAGCCGACCAGGAGACCGGCACCCCAACCTTGAGCCCGGCACTCCAGCAAGAGGAATATCAGTTGACAGAATGTTTGGTTCCGGCTCTCATGTTCAGCAGAAGATTTTGCCTTTGCGCGCCAGGAAGAGGATGACCCTTTAATGCTTGACGGTCTGTCGTCTTTCTGGGATCTGACCGGCGATTTGCTGTGAAAGCACGCAGATCCCAAGCGGGCAAAGGCCAGGCTCTGATTGGGGAGATATTGATGAAAAAGATCGTTTTATTTGTTTTGATGCTAATCCCGCTGTGGCTCGCGGCCCAGGATATGCCCTTCACGGTGAGGGCCAAGACCCGCTTTGCCTCTTCCGGTATGATTGGCTATGAGACGATCGATTCCCTCACCTTCTACCGCGCCCGCCTAATCCAGGAGTTTAAGTTCTGGAAGATCGGGATCGGGCTGGATCTGGATTTCCTCTTTGACAAGGACTATCGCCTGAGGGTGTCGGACTGGGACCACTGGGAAAACGTGCTGGACAAGTTTTACTACATCAAGTTCGCCAACCGGCGAGACCCTGTCTATGTGCATCTTGGCGGCTTTCCGGACCTCACGATCGGCAACGGACTGATCATGAAAAAGTACAACAATATGCAGCTCTATCCGGAGCTGCGCAATCCGGGACTGATGATCGGCGCTAATCCCAATATCCCCACCTCGCCCAGTTTTGAGCTCTTTACCTCCAACCTCAAGAAAAACGAGATCATGTCTTTCTCTGCCCGCTTCCGGCCTATGCCGGATTCCACCCTGGCCGTGATCGACGAGATGATCCTGGGCCTCTCCCTGGCCATCGACAGAAACCAGTTTGGCAACATCAAATATGTGACGGCCGATTCGCTCAACAGCGATATCGCTCTGCTCAGCAGCAGGCCCGCCACCGTGATCGGGGCAGCCATCACCCTGCCCGTTTACCGCACCGATCAATACACTCTGGGCACCTACGCGGAATTTGCTCATATCGCCGGTCTGGGCTCCGGGGCCATCCTGCCCGGCGTCTATGCCGATTTTAAGTTTATGAAGCTGAATCTGGAATATCGCACCTACGGACGCCAGTTCACCCCCGCTTTCTTCGATGAGGATTATGAGGAAGAACGCGGCTACTTCATCGATTCTCTGGCCGTCTTCCGCACCAAGGAGGACTACGTGAGCAGCCTGAATCCGGCCACCGGCATAAACGGCATCGTGGAAGGCAACTACAAGGATCGCGTCAAGGCCTCCGTCACCTGGCAAAACATCATCGGAGACGATTACAAATACGGCAAATCCCTATGGCTGAAGCTGTGGGTGGATACCCAATACAAACGCCTGGAAAACTTTTCACTCACCTATAGCCGCACCAACCAGGAACGGCTCTCCATCGCCCGGGTCAACGAACCCAACACCAAAATGGGCCTCTCCATGACCTTCCGGGTGGCCAAACGCTGGTATGTGATCGGCAAATATTCCGAAAGCTTCAAAGACCGCAACGGCGACGGCGAAGTGAACTGGCTCAAGGAGACCAAACACTCCGGTGGGCTGGGTGTGAAGTATTTGCATTAGGGCTTGATGCGTTACGCGTTATGCGTTACGCGTTATGCGAGGCAGGCGGGAGCTTGCTGAAGGGGAGTTCCCCAAAACCAGGAGAAAGCAGAGAAATTTTCATAAAGAGATAATGAGCCAAGAGCTTCAACAATGAGAAATGAGAATATGAGCTATCTGGAGGGTCGGATTCTGATCCGACCTACGCGCGGCTATCCCAATCCTCTTTTTGATCCTGTCAATCCTGTCATCTGCGTTTATTCTTTTTAAAACCTCAAAGAAAGCAGAGGACACAGAGCTTGGGGACCTGGAGTTCCCCAAACCAGGAGAAAGCAGAGCTTGGGGACCTGGAGTTCCCCAAACCAAGAGGACACAGAGCTTGGGGACCTGGAGTTCCCCAAACCAGGAGAAAGCAGAGCTTGGTGTCCTGGAGTTCCCCAAACCAGGAGAAAGCAGAGCTTGGGGACCGGGAGTTCCCCAAACCAAGAGGACACAGAGCTTGGGGACCTGGTGATCCCCAACCCCAAAACAAACAAACGCATCTCTGCACCGTCCGCATAACGCATAACTCGTAACGCGTAACGCGGACGCGTCCACAGTCCCCAGCCCCTCCCTATTTCAACATAATCATCTTTTTGTAAGCGCTATAGCTGCCGCTGCTCATGCGATAGAGATAGACGCCGCTGCTGCAGGTATTTCCAAGGCTGTTTTTGCCATCCCAGACCAGTTGGAATCTGCCCGGTTCAGAGTGGGAACGTTGAAAAGCGCGTACCTTTTGCCCGCGGCCGTTGAAGATGTCGATGCACACCTCAGCGCCTTCAGCCAGCGCATAGGAGATCGTGGTGCTGGGATTGAAGGGATTGGGGAAAGCGTTCAAAAGCTCTGTAACTATCGGGATGGGCGGATTGGCAGGGTCATCCGGGTCCGCGCTGATATATACTTCCAGGGGACCGAAGTAGGTGGAAATGCCAGAAGTAGCTACACTGGACAGCCAGTAATAATAGCTGTGCCGCGGCTCGATCTCGTGATCGAGGAAGAGGTAGCTGACCTGGGTTCCGTTGGCATGTCCGTCGGTTATCGGTTCCGGATTGAGGATGAAGGCCAGCCTCAGGTCCGGAGTTTCGGCCCTGAGGATATTGTAGCCCTGATGGGATGTTTCAGATTGGAAGGTCCAGGCGATCTGCACATATCCTTGGGAGTTGGACAGAGCGGTGAAACTGCTGAGCTGGACAGGCAGAGTGCCGCTTTCGCTCTTGGGAAACAGAATCTTGATGCTGTCTCCGGCTCTGAAGCTGCCTAAAGTGAATGTCACCTGTTGATCGGTCCAATCGCCGGGATTATCCATCAGTATCAACCCGCCGGAGCCGGATTGCCACGCGATATTGGATGGGATGAAGCCCAGATTGTGGATGATCGTGAGGGTGGCCCCGCTCAGATCGGCACCGTCAATCTTGATGGAAAGTCCGGCATTGGGATGAGACCAGGGAGCCTGGTCCGCGATCGCCACATTCAAGACCGGATTGCCGCTCAAGCCGCTAATGGCCACGCTGGGGCTGATCAATGAGCCCTGCACCGGGATGGGCTCAAAATCCACCAGGACGGCAGAGTTGATGGCCGCAACCTGATGGATCTGCGAATTGGGCAGCAACACGCGGATGTTATCCAGAAAGAGCATGCCGGAATAGACCTGATAAGCCGGAGTGTAGCAGTGAAAACCCAGGAAATACAAGCCCGTTTCCGGAGGAGTGAAGCTGGCAGATCCGGATTGATAGGTGGTGTTTTGGATATCGGGATAGTCAGCCAGCACAGTGAGCATCGCGTCGGGGTCCTGAGCTCTGCCGATGGCAAGCTTCATCTTCTGGACCATGTTGGGTTCCATCTTGTAATCATAAGTGAAGGTATAGTTTATGCCCTGGCTTAGCTCGATGGCCCGGCTGATGAACCAGTCATCCTGAGCCTGACCCAGGTAGCTGGGAAGCCTGGCTTCAATCTGGCGCCCGATCTCATCCCACCACAGTGACCAGGCCAGACCATCCTGATTCACGTTGAAGGGCGTCCATCCATCGGCGGAACCGCCTTCTTCTTCTACATAGACGTCCCAGGTCTGAATATAGGGCAATTCCCTCACGGCTTTGTCAATCCCTATCCCATAGAGGTGCAGCACAAAGTCATCCACCCCTGCCGCATCGGTAGATATCCTGATTTGGGCAGATGCGGTTCCGGTAGCCATGGGCTGTAACACCGCCGTGAAGAGCGCTTCTTCCCCTGCTGCCAGCAGATGGGGATAGGAATTCAGACCGTTGAGGGCAAATTGCCCGGCATCGTTGCTATCAAAGCTGATACCGGTGATATTGAGTGCTTGAGCTCCCACGTTTCTGAGGCTGAAGCTCTGGATGCGGCTGGTCATGCCGGTCTGAATCTCCCCAAAATGCTTGTTGAGCGGGGTCACATGGATCAGCGGCGCGGCGCTGCCTTCTTCGATCGTGAGGTTGTCCAGATACAATTCCGCTCCGTTATCAGGAGTGGTGGTGATTTTCACGCGGTTGGCTGCAGCGGGGAGGGGAACTATCTGGGTAGCCCATTGCTGGGGAGCAGGCAGAAGAAGATGTAAGCCGGGCCCACCGGTGTCCAGAGTTTCGCCGATGCCTCCACCCATCGTGCAAAGCAGAGTATAGGTGGCACCATTGTCCTGCGAACTGAAGACTTCCATCCGGGAGGCCTCGTTACTGATAGCGGTGTGGGCAAAATCAAACTTTAGGCGGGGATGATCAAGGCTGCTGAGGTCCAGCAAAGGTAAGATGATGGACCCTGCTTCTTCGGGGGCCCACATCATCAGGTCCGTTACGATGGAAGCGCTGCTGAGGCCGTAAGCTCCCACTGAGTTGCTGCTGTGCCAGAAATTGGAGGGGCCGGCGGTGGTCCATCCTGAGGGTGGATAGATATGATCTTCAAAGGTTTCGATCAGAGGAAATCCCGAATAGGGGGCCAGATGGGTGACGGCATTGGCACGCACCCCGGTGGAATAATGGGTCAGGTCCACCGAATGAGCTTGATAAAAGTATGGGGTATTGGGTTCGAGCCCGGTGTGGGACCAGGACAGATCAGATCCGATATAGACCACCGAGGACCCATCCGGCAGGATATCACCCACTTGATAGCTTTCTCCGTCCACAGGATCTGAGAAGCTGTCTGTGATATTCGCCAGGATCATCACCGGGTTTTCGTGCAGGTTCCTGGTCCACTGCAGATCGATCTGATCATAGCTGGAAGCAGTGGCATCAAAGCTTCGCGGGTTGGCCGTGATTCCCAGCATCACTATGTTGGGCAATTGATCGTTTATCGTGCCCAAACCATAGGCGGGCACCAAATCCCATAAGGAGCCTCCGGAGAACCACTGGTGCTGCATATTGGTGGGGGCGATCAGGTTTGTGTAGGTGAAGCCAAACATGGGGGCCGAGCTGGTGATCGTGTAGCCAAACAGCGTTTCGCACATCACCATCAGGTTGCCTTCCTGATAGTCAAAATCCTGGATATCCATGATCATCCAACCCAGGCGGTTGAAAGCTACCGTCCCGCTGAAGACTTCGGTGGCGCCGTTTTTAAGCTCATACCAGTTGTGGGTGCTGGAATTGAAGTAATCCAGATGGGTGGTCTTCATATAGATTTTGATGGGGATCTGATAGAAACTGGAGGAGCGGATTTGCCAGCCTAAGTGGGAGATCAGATCAAAGCCGCCGATCTCGTCGGGTTTGTAGATTGAGGCTGATCCCTGATACCGGTTTGTGGAGGTGCCAAAGGGGGAAGGTTGAGACAGGCCGGACCAGCCTACCTGTGTATAGGAAGAAAAACTGAGCCGGAGATTGGGACGGTAATCCACCACGGTGTCCGTAACGGCATTGATCTGGCTGGTTTCATTGGACCTGGCATAGCGGAATCCATTGGGGAAAGAGCTGGTTTGGACGCTGCCCGAAGCGTGGCTCTCTTGCGCAAGGCTGAAGGAAACATCGATGAGCAGATTGCTGACGCCATCCCAGATGTATGAATCGGTGAGGGCCAGCATCTGAAAGCCTCCCGCCTGGGGAAGATAGGAGGGATTGCTGTAAACTGTCTGCAGGGGTGCCGAATAATGCTCTGTGACGTCAGCATCCCACGCGCTGGCCATGCGAATGCTGAAATCCGGCAAGGCATAGAGCGGGGCCTCATGGATATAGAAACCGATGCCGGTCAGGACTTGAGTTCCGGATATGCCGGCCGCGGCCAGTTCATCAGCAGTGACCACCATTTGCCCGCGCAGGCTGCGAAAGTGGACGTTGACAGGGCTGGCTTCAGTGGCTCCGGTGTAAGAAGTGCCGCCACCCAAAGTAACGGTGGTCTGCGCATTGAGGCAGGTCATCACTGCCAGAATGAGGATGACGAGAGCAGGCAATCTGAATCCGGCTTTCATGTTTTCTCCCAGTATGGATTATATTTCTTTCATCTCTAGGTTTACTAGCAGCGGATCCGCAGAGACGGTAGGGATTGATCCCAGATATCCTCTAACAGGTGCCGCCGACATACAGCATAATGAGGTTTCCCTGAGCTTGTGAAACCTTGCCAATATAATAAATATAAACTGTGAATTTTGTCAAGCGATTTGTGCTTCTTGATTATGTGACGAGGAACTCGCAAGGAATATGCGTTCTCACTTATTTATAAACCCTCACTGAATACTTCAAATTTCATCACCAAAACTTCAAATGTCCAAGTCCAAAAGATGATGAACCAGACGATTAGGGCGTTTGAAATATGCTAATTTCTTTAAGATCATTTTATTGTATATATGGCGCAAGATTCCTGATAATCCCTGGGAATGTCCAAGTGCCTCAAAAACGATGGGGAATTTGAAGTTTTGGTGATAAAAAGAGGTCGCTCATCATGGTACTGTCCAAATCCAACAAAGCAGATGTGTCTAACCATATCGTATTTTTCAACAATGTGATAGCATCAATTGTCCAAGTGAGCGCAATTTGAAGTTTTAAGTGAGGGTTTGCAACAGTTTTTAATAGGAAACAGAGAAAGTCATCACAATTAGATTGACAAAAAACTGATTGTAATCTTTCTTCCGCCCAAAATCGGATCATAGGATTGCGATGGTAGAACCGAATAATGATTGGGAGTACGCTCTGCGACCGCAATTTGTTATCCATCAGAATTAAAGGAGTGTCTCATCGTGACTAGAAACATCCTGTTGCTGCTCGCAATGTCGCTTATGATCTTCTCAGCATATGCACTTGAACCTCTCAACTTCGAGAATTATTTGCCACAAACCCGCATCGTCTATACAGCCCCCTATTCGCAAGATTTCAATAGCGTTGCCCCCGGCACTCTTCCGGAATATTGGTCCCGTAACGATAATGGCTATGCCGACCCTTTACCCTGGCAAGTTAACCATGGTCAAGCCTGCTGCTTTTTTAACGAATACTGGATAGGTCAGGGTAGGAGCCTATGGACTCCTTGGATCATAATTCCAGGGTCACAGTACAGATTGAATTTCAAGTGGTCTCATGGTCAGAGGACTGAAAATAATTACGACTACGGTGCTGTTTACGTATATGTAAACGAAAGCAATTACACTAAAGTGTGGGAACGCTTTGGAACTGCCTTCAATTCAAATGATGGTTACACCATTCCGGAAGGCAGCATGGGATACCCGGGTACGGGTGTATCGGAAAGCATAGATCTAAGCAGATGGGCAGGGCAACAGATCTTTATTTTGTTTAATGGCATCAGCGCTTGGGGTCCCGTCTGGTACGTTGATGATTTCAGTGTGCAGTATCAGGATACGTCCATCAGCACTTTCCCTTCGACTCAGACCTTTGCTTCGACCACCTTCCCTCCCTCATACTGGTCGGTGCCAAACACATGGGAGGCTCCAGGTCTGAATGCCTGGTGGCGCGGCAACAGCAACGCTTATGGAGCCAGTGGAACGGGAAGCGCGCTCTGTTCTTTTGAAAACCATCTTGCCGACCGGCAAATCGTCCTCACCACCCCAAATCTGAATCTGGGTGATTATGGCGGGAAGCTAAGCTATGACTATGCCTATTCCCCCTATCTGGCTCCCAATGCCAATGAGCGGCTGGACATCCAATATTCCCTGGATTACGGTATTACGTTTACTACTCTTGCCTCATACAATGCCGGAACCGGAGGAGGTATGGCCACCGCTGCTCCTCACTCTGGAGCACAATGGGCTCCTGCCTCCACAGAGTGGGCAAGCCGCACCTTGGATCTTCCGCCCGGAACGAAACAGATCCGCTTCCTGGGTACCAGCGCTTACAACGGCAGGCTCTATATAGACAATGTCAAGTTTGAGAAGAACTACTTTGCTTCCGGCACCGGAACCCAGACCGATCCTTTCACAGTGAGCAATGCCACGGAACTGAACCTGATCCGCAACTATCCGGGCTCTGCCTCTTCCCGCACCTATTTCAAATTGATCAGCGACATTGACTTGCTTTCCTACCTATCTCCAGGCGGAGAAGGGTATGCAGCCTGGGGCAACTATGGCTGGCTTCCCATTGGAAACAACACCAATATGTTTTACGGTGGTTTGGACGGAGATGGGCACACTATCTCCAACCTCCGCACAGCTTATTACGGAAGCTATCACGGTTTGTTTGGAATGACTGCCGTTGGGAGCACTATCAAAAACCTGAATCTGAGCAGCACTTGCAGTATCCTAGGTGATGCCGATACAGGCTCGATAGTGGGTCACAATAAAGGCAGCATCGAAAATTGCAGTTCGGCGGCAGCAGTCAACATCGGCAATGCAACAACAGGTGGAGGAATCTGCGGAAACAACAATGCCGGCTCCATCATAGGCTGCACTTTTACCGGCACTGTCTCGAGATCCAGCTCCGGCGTTACAGCTAACGGCCTGGGTGGCATCGCAGGCAGAAACGAAACCGGCGCTGCTATCACTAACTGCAGTTCCACCGGCACAATAACCGGAAGCACCTGGTGTGGTGGATTGGTGGGCTGGAATAATGGAACCATCAACAGAAGCTTTTCTTCCGGGAGCATAAGCAGCAATCAGAATTCCATTGGGGGACTGGTGGGTCAAAACCAGGGAAGCATCAATAACAGCTATTCCCATGCAAACGTCATCGGAGCGCACTATATTGGCGGTGTGGTGGGCAATCAAGGTGCAACCGGATCGATCATCAATAGCTATTCTACCGGGACGGTTTCCGGAGGACAAAAAGGTGGTTTGCTTGGTTCCAGTGGCGGAAGCGTTATCAGCTCTTACTGGGATACCCAGACCAGCGGACAGGCAACTTCTTATGGCGGGACAGGCAAGACCACCGCTCAGATGAAGACCCAGTCCACTTTCACCGGATGGGATTTTACAGTAGAGACTACTAATGGCAGCAACGACTATTGGAATCTCAGCCCTCTGGATAACAGCGGTTATCCCGATCTGGCCTGGAGATATGCCTCCCAGATCAAAAGCCCTGTTTTAGTGTCTCCATCCAATAATGCTTATGGAGTGAACAAGGACGGCTTCAGCCTCGTCTGGTCTCCCAATCCAGTTGGTCTTGTGCCGGACCATTACACCATCTATCTGGTCAAAGATGATCCCGCGCAAATCTTCAATATCGGATATCCCGGCCAACACACTATCACCAACCTCACCAGCGTATCCATCAATCCTGTGGCAGAGGCTGGGTTTGGCTTTAACTATGGAGAGAATTGGTATTGGACTGTCGTGGCCTATTCTTTGGCGGGCACAGCCAGCCCTGCTCCAGCCACCCAGAGCTTCCATATCCAAAGAGACCAATTTGTTACGGAGAGCTTTGAGTTAGGATGCATCGACGGCACCTCCAATATCTCGGAGTGGACTCTGGCCATGGAAACTGGATCCAGCCCCTGGACTGCAAATTCAACCTATTCTGGAAGCTTGGAACCCAGAACCGGCGAGTTCAACGTCTATCTATTCCATTCAGACGGAGCGACGGCAGTATCCTGGTTGTTCCATCCCATCACGTTGGTTGGTTCGAGCACTTATGATGTTGAGCTCTATGCCCGTCAACAATCAACAAATCCAAACTATGCCCAGATGGGGATTTATTACGGCACTGATCCAACTATTGTTGCCATGACCAATAGCATTGCCGATCCCACCTTCCTTGATACGAGTGAGTACAAGCGGATAGCCGGCAGCTTCACTCCCTCCGGTTCCGGGACCTATTATCTGGGGATCAAGGGATACATTAGCGGTAGCACAAACTATCTCGCCCTGGATGATGTGAAACTCAGCGTCACAGCTCCCAATCCGGTCACTCTGAATTTACCGCTCGATCAAGCCACCTTTGTAAACACCCTGGCAAGCTTTGGCTGGACAGCACCATCCGCCGGTATTCTGCCCAGTTCATACAAACTTTGCGTCAGCACCGTCAATCCTCCCACGCTGGACAATCTCAGCGCAGTGGTTGAGGCACCGGCCACCAGCTTTACCTTGCCGGAAGCGTCCAGACTGCAGCCATCTACTACCTATTATTGGTCAGTTATAGCCGAAGCTCAGGGTGAGCACTCCTCAAACAATGCCGTGTATTCATTTCTCACCCTGCCTGAGGGTGCTTTGACTGAAGGTTTTGAATCCGGAGCCATACCGGGTGGATGGACTGTCCTCAATCTGGATGGAGGCACAAAGAGCTGGTCAGTGAGCAACATCAATGTCATCACAGGGGCAGTTTCGGCTTGCATCTTTGCAGAGCCCTCCCGCCAGAATGATGATTGGCTGATCAGTCCCAGATTGGGTGGAAGCGAGATTGTCCCAGATAATTTCCGGTTTTCACTGCGTAAGATCTATTCAAACTATCCCGAAGAATTCGAAGTGCTGGTTTCCACCACAGACACTCAACCCGCTTCATTTACTGCGATAGGAAGCTCTAGCATCCCAGATCTTCAGGTATTCAGCCCGAACTATAATCTGGATTCTTTTGGCGGTGCCATGATCTATCTTGCCATTCGTTATCGCGGAAACAATGAAAACGGAATCTGGTTGGATGATGTGTTTGGCCCACCGCTATATACATCAAGCAATCTGGATATTGCCGCCACCTCCATCACAGGACCTTCCGCTATCGCTATCGCCAGGCCTTATGATTACACAGTCGGCATCCAAAACAATGGCTTTGCCTTGCAGAGCGGCTACACTGTGTATCTGAAATGTCAATCTCCCGAAGCAACCCTGGCTTCTTTCGCAATGCCGGCTTTAGGAGGATATGCCTCCACCACCCATACGTTTAATTGGACCCCGGATGCCATCTACCTGGGGACTGCCAATCTCTATGCCGAAGTTGCATTGCCAGGAGATACGGTTCCGGCAAACGACATCAGCCCCAGTTTGGCTGTAACTATTACACCCAGGGAGATGTTGAATGAAGGTTTTGAATCTGGCACAATCCCTGCCAATTGGACTGTCCTGAACGCTGACTCAGGCACAAATCAATGGAGCATTTTGGCTAACAGCGTAGCTCACAATGGCTCACACAGCATTCAAGTCTGGTATGAAAGCTATGAGGAGAGCAACGATTGGATCATCACTCCCCCATTGATGTTGAGCGCTTCCCGCGTTGATACCATCAGCTTCTGGATGATAGGGTCTTATTCTGATCCCTGGGAAGTGCTGGTTTCCACCACCGATACCAATCCCGCGTCCTTCACCATGATCGACAGTGGGTTAGCCAATCCAACCTGGAATCAAAAGACCTACAATCTGGATGCTTATGGTAATGCCGTGGTCTATGTTGCCATTCGAGCCTTGAGCTATGACCTGTTAGCGTTGTGGCTGGATGATTTCGTAGGGCCTCCCATATATACGCCTGGCGGGCTTCTGGATACTCCCAACGTCAGTATCAGCTCTTCCAACAGCGATGTTATCCTTAGCTGGGATTCAGTTGCGGGAGCCACAGAATACCACGTCTATAGCTCGGAAGATCTGGTAAACTGGTCTCCCAGCTACATAAGCGTCACTGCACCAGTCCACACCCTCAGCATCAATACGGCAACCAGTGGCAGGATCTTCTTCAAAGTTGTAGCCTGCAATCCTTCCAGCCCATCCACCAGCACCAATACTCAGACTGACTTGATGGAACCTCAATAATATGGCGGGATCCACCATAAAAACCTGGAAAACTAGATTCAGAGGCAAGATATCGATAGCTATACTGATCTCCCTGCATGGTGACTTCAAAGATAAAGTTCGTATGATAGCGCTTAGCCTGGGAGCTTTTGGGATTCTCTTTGCGCTCTTGGGCCTGGCAGGGAATTTCATCTTTTACCTGATCATTATGGGGGTTACGGGGTTGTTTCTGCCTCTTTTGATCACCTCCGAGACGGTTTTTGTGCAAGAGCAAGCCAAAGAAGAGGTGCTGGGGCGTGTATTTTCGATTCTGCAAGTCGTATCCGTAAGCGCAATGCCCATTGGAATAATGCTTTTTGGGCCATTGGCGGATGTAATATCGGTGGAATCGATCTTAATCGTGACCGGAGTACTTTTAGGCTTGGTAGCGATATGGTATGGACGCAGCAGTAAGAAAGTGGGAATTTCCTATTGATAAGAATAGGGTAGCCTGATGCAAACCCTCACTAAAAACTTCAAATTGCGCTCACTTGGACAATTGATGCTATCACATTGTTGAAAAATACGATATGGTTAGACACATCTGCTTTGTTGGACTTGGACAGTACCATGATGAGCGACCTCTTTTTATCACCAAGACTTCAAATTCCCCATCGTTTTTGAGGCACTTGGACATTCCCAGTGATTATCAGGAATCTAGCGCTATATATACAATACAATGATCTTAAAGAAATTAGCATATTTCAAACGCCCTAATCGTCTGGTTCATCATCTTTTGGACTTGGACATTTGAAGTTTTGGTGATGAAATTTGAAGTATTCAGTGAGGGTATAAATCCTTACCGTATGGCTCTTCTCCGCCCGGGAAGGCTTCCGTGGTTTAAACTCTCTTCCGGAAGCTGATCACGCTGATCCCAAAGATCAGCGCTCCGCTGCCAAGCAGGACGGCAAATTCTCTGCCAAGCTGAATCAAGCCGCTGCCCTTCACCACGATCTCTCTCAGGACCGTCATGTAATGGCTGAGAGGATTGAAGCAGGCTATCAGTCTGATTCCTTCAGGCATGTTTCGCACCGGGACAAAGAAGCCGGAAAGCAGGATGGCCACCACCATGATAAACCAGGAAAAGAACATCGCCTGCTGCTGAGACTGCACGCGGGTGGAGATCAGGATCCCCAAGCCCAGCGTGGTAAAGAGGTACACCAGCGAAAACAGCAGCAGCACAGCGTATGATCCCGAGACCGTGACGCCAAAGATTATGCGCGCCAGCAGCATTGCCACCTGCATCTGCAAGAGAGTGATCAGCAGGTAGGGGATCAGTTTGCCAGCCAGGAGCTGATGTTTTTTCACCGGAGTCACCATCAGTTGTTCCAGAGTACCCAATTCCTTTTCTTTCACGAGGCTGATGGCCGAGAGCAGCATGGAAGTCACTGTCACCAAAACCGCTATGATCCCGGGGATGATGTTGCTGCTGCTCTTGAGGTCCGGATTGAAGCTCATTCGGGAGATCAGGTTTATCCGTTTATCCGGAGCTTTCTTCAGAGCCCGCCATCCAAGGTCTTTCCTTGCTTCCAGTTTCTGGGCAAACTCCGCAAGGTAGCCTCCCGCATAGGTTGTGGCGAGGGCCGCGGTGTTGCCGTCGATCCCGTCACTGATCACTTGCAGGCTGACCTGGCGGCCGGAATAGACATCTCTGGCAAAGCCTTTGGGGATCACGATCACCACCTTGCTCTGCCACCTGAAGAGCAGTTCCTCAGGTTTGCCGGCCTGTGAGACCGGCACCACCCGAAAGCGGTCTCCCTGGCTGAAAGAAGCGCACAGATTACGGCTGAGGGGGCTGTTGTCGTAATCAAAGAAGCTGAGCGTAAGGTTCTTGACCTCGTTGGTGACGGCAAATCCCATCACCAGCAGTTGCATAGCTGGCAGAGCAAACAGCACGATCAGCATTTCCCGGCTGCGGAGGATTTGCCTGAACTCCTTCTTCAGGAAGCTGCCGATTACACTCAGTCCGCTCATCCCAGCCTCAGTTTAAAGCGTCTGGAGGCCAGGACCAGCATTCCCGCGCTCATGCCAGCCAGGATGAAGCCGGATTGGTAGAGCTGGGCTATCGTGTTGCCCTTCAGCATGATCCCGCGGATGATCTGCAGATAATAGCGGGCTGGCACGATGTAGGTGATCTTCTGCAGGATGGGAGGCATGCTGGCGATGGGAAACATGAAGCCGGATAGCAGGATGGTGGGCAACAGCGTGATCGCCAGCGCCATCATCATCGCCGCCTGCTGAGTCTTGGCCAGGGTGGACACCAGCAAGCCAATGCACAGGGCCGTAAGCACATATAGGAAGGTGAAGCCCAGAAACACGGTAAACTCGCCCCGGAACGGAACACGAAACAGCAGCATACCCACTCCCAGGATCACCAGCCCGTCCATCAGCCCCAATGCTATATAGGGCATCACCTTGCCCAGCAGGATCTCCGTGGCCGAAACAGGAGAGACCAGGATCTGCTCCATGGTGCCAAGTTCCTTTTCCCGGCTGATGGATATGCTCGTGAGCAAGGCGCAGACCATCACCAAGATCATGGCGATCAGGCCCGGCACGAAAAAGAAGGAGCTCTTGAGGTCCGGATTGAACATTACCATGGGACGCAGGTCTATCTTTGCTTCCGTGCCCGTCGTCATGGCATTTACTATCCCGGTGGCGTAGCTTTGGATCATTTGAGCGCTGTTGGGGTCGGAGGCATCGATCACAAACAGCAGTTCGGGATTGGATTCCATAAACCCTTTCGGAATGGTCATATAGGCCAGTGCTGACCTGCTCCTGAACAAGGCTTCCGGACCATCACTCCACTGAGGCAAGGGAAGCAGCTTGAAATAGCTGGTGCTGCCAAAGCGCTCGATCAGCTTGTGAGAGGCCTGGTTGCGGGCCTGATCCTCGATCACCAGAGGCACGTCCCTGATCTCCATATTCATAGCATAGCCAAAGATAATCAGCTGCAAGAGCGGCATCAGAAACAGGATCACCAGGGTGCGGGGGTCCCTCAGGATATGATACAGCTCCTTTTGGGCCATGGCGAGGACGCGTCTGGGCTCAGGCACTTACTTCTCCCACGATCTGGATAAACAGCTCCTGCATGCTGTCCACCTCGTACTGTCTCTTCAGTTCAGACGGTCTGCCCAGCGCGACCGCTTTGCCCTCCCGCATCACCACCACCCGATGGCAATACTCCGCCTCATCCATAAAATGGGTGCTCACGATCACGGTCTTTCCCTGCCCGGCAAGGGTGTTGATCACTTCCCAAAACTCTCTGCGGGCCTTGGGATCGACCCCGGAAGTAGGTTCGTCCAGAAACACCAGAGGCGGATCGTGGACCAAAGCGCAGACCAGACTGAGGCGCTGCTTGAATCCCACTGGCAGGGAAGCGGTTGGGGCCTTCAGACTCGGTTCCAGACCAAACAGCCTGATCAAAGGCAGGGTGCTATCCAAAGCCACTGAGAAAGGGACCCGGTAGATCCCGGCATAAAACTGAAGGTTTTCGATCGCCTTCAGATCGTTGTAGAGCGAGAATCTCTGGCTCATATAGCCCAGGCTGCGCTTCACCCTTTCGCTGTCATGGGCCACGTCGAATCCATTCACCCTGGCCTCACCGCTGCTGGGACGCAACAGACCGCAGAGCATGCGGATAGAGGTGGTCTTACCAGCCCCGTTGGCACCCAAAAAGCCAAATATCTCACCCGCGGAGATCCTGAGGTCCAGGTGGTCCACCGCCACAAAATCGCCAAAACGTTTGGTGAGCGCGCTGGTCTGGATCATGATCCCATCATGGTCAGAAACACGTCTTCCATGCCCGGTCTGATCTCTTTCATAGATCTCAGGTGTGGACAGGAAGCCCGCCACAGCTCAAACATACGAGCGTCCAGCGGGATCTTGCTGCTGAGGTGAATCTCGTTGCCAAACATCTGCAGGCCATCTATCCCGGGCAGAGCTTTCATAAACCTCATTACATCCTGCAAGTGGCTGCCGTGCAAGCTATAGAGGCGCAGGGGATGGCGCGCCAGGATCTCATCGGGCGGGCCCTCTGTCATGATCCTGCCCCGGTGCAGCAAGCTCACCCGGTCGCACTGCTGGGCCTCATCCATATAGGGAGTGGAGACCACGATGCTGATCCCCTCCGCTTTCAGCTCATGCAACATCTGCCAAAACTCGAGGCGGGAAACGGGGTCCACTCCAAAGGTGGGCTCGTCCAGCACGATCAGACTGGGAGTGTGGATGAGAGCGCAGGACAGGGCCAGCTTTTGCTTCATGCCACCGCTCAGATGGCCGGCAAGTCGATTGGCAAAAGGCTTGAGCCGTGAGAACTTGTAGAGCTTTTCCATCCTCTGGCGGAGCTTGTCTTTGGGCACGCCAAACAGCCGGCCAAAGAACAGGATGTTCTGCTCCACCGAAAGGTCCTGATACAGCGAAAACCTCTGGGGCATATACCCGATCAGCGCTCGGAGCCGTTTTTGGCCTTTGCGGACGTCCATGCCCATCACGCTGATCCGGCCTCCCGAGCTGGGCAGCAGAGTGCAGATCGCCCTCAGCAAGCTGGTCTTTCCAGCTCCGTCCGGTCCGATGATCCCATACAACATCTCTGCAGGGATGCTCAGGTCCAGATCCTCCAGCGCCGTCACGTCTGGATAGCGGATGCTCAGGCCGGCCGTTTCCACGCAGTTCATTTCAGGCTTACATCCACCGGCATGCCGTCTTTGAGGATGCCTTCCCGATTGTTTACTCTGAGGCGCAGGGCGTAAACCATCACGTTGCGGTTGTCAGGTGTCAAAGCTGTCTTGGGGGTAAACTCGGCCCGGTTGCTGATCCTGATCAGCTCTGCCTCCAGGGGATTTCTATAGCCTTGGGCGCGCAATTTGAACACAGCGCCGACTTTCAGCCTGGCCAGCCACTCTTCCGACACATAGATGCTGATCTCGGGATCATCCAGATCGCTCAGTTCCGCCAATTGGCCTAAGGGAGGCAGCACCTCGCCTTCACTGTAAAACAGGGTTTCCACCGTTCCGGAGGCCGGACTGGTCACCACGCAATCCGCCAGCTTCTTTTGCAATATCTTTTGCTGGGCGGCCAGGGAGGCGCGCTTGGCATCCAATACGCTCAGGCTTTGACGAGTGGTCTTGAGCAGGTTGCGGGCTTTGGCCTGCAGGTTCTGGCCGTCTTCGAGATTTTGCCTCGGGATCACGGAGGCCTCAAACAGCTTTTCATTGCGGCCCTGCCTGGCTTCCACATAGGCCAGGTCCTCTTCAGCGGTGGCTATCTGAGTGCGGTAGATGGCCTCCTGGGCGTTCAGTTCCCGCAGTCCAGCCTGCAGCTGTTCCACGCCATATTCCAGCTCCCGAGCGTCCAAAACCGCCAGCGTGTCTCCAGCCTGGACCGCGTCTCCCTCTTTCACTTTGAGCGAGATGATTTTCCCGCCGGTTTGGGTGGAAACGTGGAATTGCCTGGCCTCCACCTGGCTGGTCCAGACGGGCTCTTTGGCCTTTTTGGCGCAGGCTGTCAGCAGCGCCACCGTCATCAGGATGCAGATGATCTTGTTCATGATTCATTTCCTTTCCGCCGGAAAATTCCCTGGGTGATGAGCAGATAGACTTCCCGCTCCCGCTCTTGCATAAAGCCCGCTCCCAAAAGCTCCTGATTTCCAAACACCCGCGACACGATCGGCCTGGCCAGGCTGGGAAACACACAGAGCGACAACACGTTGAGCATAAACTGGAGCGGATCGTAATCGTCCAGGCCCACACCGCTCAGACGCGTCCTGATCAGGTCCAGGACGTCCTGGCTGTCGCGTCCCCGGTTGTTCATTAGCTTCTTGATCATGCCGGGCAGGTGGAGGCCATGGCCACTGACCTCCCAAAGCATAAAACGGCTGAAGTTGGGCTTGGTAACCACTTCCCTCAGGTAGTTGTGGATGATGCCCTTGAGCCAGGTGTCGAAATCCGCGTCACTCTCCACCAGGGAAAACAGGCTCTCAAAAAAGGAGGCAAACTGCCGTTCCAGCACGTGTTCATACAGCTTCAGCTTGCTCTGATAGTAGTAATGCAATAGTGCTTTATTGGTGCCAGCGGCATCCGCAATGGCCTGAGTCCTGGCTCCCTGAAAGCCGTGACGCAAGAACTCCTGCTCCGCCGCTTTGGCGATCAGGTCTCTGATGTCCTTCTTTACCGCCATAAATAGCAGTCCTTTATAAAAGTGTGTTTAACCATATGGTCAAATACTGAGGAGGGCCATAGGATGTCAATCTATATTTGCCGGGTCCGTGGCGGCGGATTACAATCCGGCGCGTGCTTCAACTACTGAGATACAGAGGATTTTCTTTTTCACTACAGAGATACGGAGCTAACAGAGAGAGATACAGAGGATTTTAGCTCAGAATGCTTTCAATAGTGGAACGGGAAACGTCCTCGTTTCCGGGGGGCTGTAGCGTCGGATTCCAGTCGGGCGCGTGCCCTTAACGCTATAAAACACGGAGAAAAGCAGAGTTAGTGCAGAGAAAAGCAGAGGTCTTATTAAAAAAGAGGGACAGAGGGACAGAGGATTGGGGTAGGGTGAACAGTGAACAGTGAACGGTGAACATATCCTTAGCTTGTGGAGCCGCAAACGTCCTCGTTTGCGAGACCAGCAGCGTCGATTTCCAAATCGGCGCGTGACTCGCTTCACGCATAACGCATAACGCGTAACGCCTAACGCGTAACGCATAACGCATAACCCCAGCCAAAAAA
>Ga0209311_1000961_pt1 | contig 24629 bp, 22 predicted proteins | sample AD_UKC045_MetaG_FD_184417 | JGI IMG/M metagenome (GOLD analysis project Ga0209311, IMG submission 184417) | Active sludge microbial communities of municipal wastewater-treating anaerobic digesters from USA - AD_UKC045_MetaG (SPAdes) (version 2) | ecosystem: Engineered > Bioreactor > Anaerobic >... | reverse complement strand
TTATTTATCCTTTCGTCGTTATGTTCACGCTTCCGCTGACTTTCATAGGCGTCGTTTGGTCCCTGTTCCTTACAGGCAGCACATTCAACATGATGTCGATGATAGGAATGGTCATGCTAATAGGAATAGTGGTGAACAACAGCATCGTGCTGGTTGATTTCGTAAACCAGTTGAGGGCGAAAGGCGTTCCGAGAAACAACGCGATAATTCAGGCTGGCATAACAAGGCTGAGGCCTATTCTAATAACTTCTCTGACGACTATCTGCGCTATGGTTCCTTCGGCCGTGTTGTCCGGCGAGGGCGCCGGCTTCAGGAAACCGATGGCGATTGTTGGCATAGGCGGAATGGTTGTGGCGACTGCTCTGACTCTCATTATTATTCCTATAATGTATATGCTGATTGACGCGATCATGGACAGGATCAGAAGACTTGTCCGCAGAACCGAAAAACAGCCGGTGTGGGGAACAAAGGAAGAGTTGAAGGCGTTATTGGCTTCAGGCGCGTTAGAGGAAAAGAGACTGTGACGCGGGCTGACCGCGAATAAACGGAAGGCAGGGGAGATGTCGCTGGAAGACAGGCAGAGCGCTCTGGTGGCGGAGCGGAGAAAACAAATTTTCGAGGCGGCGATAAAAGTCTTCGCCCGGAAAGGATACCACGCGGCGACCGTAAGCGAGATCGCGCGCGAGGCCGGCCTCGGCAAGGGCACTCTGTACGAGTACATCAGAAGCAAAAAAGAAATGCTTTTCCTAGTGGCCGAGGAAGGCCACGCGATGATACTCGCTGAAATTGACGAGATTACAAAACAGGATTTATCCCCTCTGGAAAAGTGGCGGGGGGCCATAAGCGTTCAACTGCGCCTTATGGACAGGTATAAGGAGACCGCGACCGCTGTTCTTCCTCAGATTCTCGGCATGAGCGAGCACGAAAGCAGCAGGCTCGTGCAGATGAACGAGAAGTACATAGAGAAATTTTCCACGATTTATGAAGAAGGCGTCGCGGCTGGCGTGTTCAGGCAGGTTGATTCCATGCTGCTTAACGTGCTCGTATGCAATTTCTGCGTTCTCTGGGGGAATTCCCCCGAAATGCGCGAATATTGCGGCTCCGTCGATAAGTTCGAAGATTTCCTGATGGATGTCATATTCAAAGGAATCATCGCATAAATATTTTCCTGTGTCGCGCGTGGCGGATTGCGCCGCGTTGATTTAATTTTTTTCCAATGTTAAAATCAGACGCTGACTGTTGATTCCTCAAGGAGGACGCTAAAAGATGGCCGCGAACGGCAATTCGGCGTCGATGAGACCCCGCGAGATTTATAACGAAATGAAGAAAGACATTATCGGACAGGACCTTGTCCTCAAATATGTGTCTGTCGCCATATTCAAACACGTGTGCGGCGAGAAGTACGGCAACATCATCATGATCGGAAACAGCGGAACCGGAAAAACCTCGGTCATGAAGGCGATGGAAAAGCTGTATATGAAGAATCCTTTCTTCGCCAAGCACAGAGTAGTAGTGAGGATGAACGCGAACTCGATGGCGAACGAAGAAGGAACCGTAATAACCGGACACCAGCTTTTCCGCACCCTTCAGGAGCGCGCTTTGCATATTCTCGGCAAGGAATCCACCCCTGAAAAGGTTCAGGAATACATCGAGCACAGCACCGTCTGCATGGATGAAATAGACAAGATAACCGCATATGTCGGCGGCAAACCCAACGTCGTCGGCATTAACATTCAGCAGTCGCTTCTCACTCTGATGGAAGGGGAGAGCGTGGTTTTCGACACGCACTTCCTGCAGGACGGCGAGTTCAAGCCCTACCAGATGAACATTGACACGAGCAATATCCTTTTTATCTGCGGCGGCGCGTTTGAGGAACTTTACAATCAGGTTTACGCAAGAGTCTTCGAAGAGGGAAAACAGGACAAGCTGACAAAAATGGTGATGGGAGAAGACGGCAAAGTCGAATTCAAGCAGATTTTTACACTAAAAGAGAACCTGATGCAGGAAGACATCTTCAAATACGGGATGATGCCTCAGTTCCTTTCCCGATTTGACAACTCAATCGTCCTCGAAGACCTTACCGCCGACGATCTCGAAACGATATTCACGGAGCCGGAAGAGTCCGTGTTCAATATTTCGCGGAGGTTCTTCAAGAGGTTCAACATCGAGCTGAACATAACGAAAAAGGCGCGCAGGCTGGTGGCGTCGGAGGCGGCAAAGAACACCCGCGTCGGCGCGCGCGCCCTCAAGGACACCTACGGACGCATCATCAAACAGTTCGAATTCGACCCTTTCGAGCACGAATGCGTCAGAAAACTGGGCGAAAACCAATACGAACTCACCATCGACGAAGGTATCGTCAAAGACGCGCTTGGAATAAAGTAGTCAGATGATTTTCTCTGAATAAATTTTGCGAAGACCCTCGATGAGGACGAATCTTCCGAGGGGGATAGTTTCGCGAGTGAACGCGGAGACGAAAGCCTTGTTGTCGCACAGGCCGCCGGAAAGGTACAGCCTGTCGGGCCTGCCGACAAGCGTCTCGCAGTTGAAGGCCACTCCTCGAAGAAAACCCGCCAGCGCTTCCTCGTGGCTTTTTCCCTTGGATATCATGTCGAACATGGAAGTCATTCCAAGCACTCCGCAGACGACCGGGATGCGGGGCGCGTCCGAGGGCAAGTTCTCAGGCTCTATGTCTAAGTAGCGCGTTAGCAACTCTACGACCTGCCCCGCGAAGGCTCCGCACTCAGTGTTCCAATCCATTCCCGCGACGCGACGGTTCCGTATCTGGACGTATTTGACGTCCCGCGCTCCGCAGTCGAGGACTGTGAAGTCCGGCTCGTCCACCATAGAAAGAGAGCCTTCGGCAAGCGCCACAAGCTCGTTCACTCTAACTCCAGCGCCTGAAGATAAGTTATGCCCAGTTGACGCCTTAATATCATATTCGGACAGCTTTTTGATGAAACGCCGCGCGGGAACAATCGCGCGGGTGGAATCCTCAAGATTGAAAATCTTGGCGTAACCAGTGCCGCAGTCGAGAAGGATAGGGGAGGGCGCGCTCATCTTTTTCCCCTCCATCCGAGGTTGAATTCAAGAAAAGCCTCTATCTTCGCGCGGGTAGAATGAGACATCATCTTGTCAACTTCCACGTACAGGCCGCCGTGTTCGCGCGCCAGATTGTACGCAAACGCGGATTTCTGGCAGAAAGACTGCGTGAAGAAAACAGTCGGGACGCCCGAAGCGACCTCGCATTCCATTTCGATGTCGGCGGGAGTTTTGTTTTCCATGCAGCGGGTCCAGCCGAATATATGAGTTTCGTCAGGAAACAGTTCGAGGATGCCGAAGTCGTACGGGGGTACGCCCCAGAAGCCGCATTTGGGCGCGCATTCTTCGAGCGTCAGCCCATCAGGCAGCGGAGCGAAGACAGAGTTGACGATAAGCTCCATCTTTTTCAACAGCGGCAGTCCGCTGCGCGAGATGGGAAACCCGGCTCCCTTCGCGTTGTCGTTTTCCACTTTCAGAATCGGGATATCTGTCGTCCTTTCAAGCCAAGACGCGATGTTGCGCATACCGTCGCATTTGCATTTGCCGACGGTGGCGATGACGAGGTCTAAGCCGCCGTCTTCGCGCAGAGAAAATATGTTTGAGACGACCCTTTTTAGAATCGAGCAGTACGCGTTGGGCAGATAGATGTCTTTTACGGGACGGCCGGCAAGAGGCTCGTCTAGGTCGAAAATAAGCGCGCCGTTCTCGACGCGCTCTTGCATCATATCCCATGGTGGCGCGCCAACAATCCCTATCCGCTCTCGTTCTTCCATGACAATAAATATATATGAGGGGGACGGAAAATCAAACGCGTAGCGGAGGAATCATTCGTATCTGAGGCTGTCGGCAATGTTGCGGCGCATTATCATCGCGGCGGGAAGAAGCCCGGCGAACGCGCCTATCAGAACGGATATAAGAAGCCCGACCGCAAAAATCCGGGGCGAAACCAGCGCGCTCATGAACGTCTCCCCGACAAAGTAGCCTATCAGCAAATCAATGAGTTTCGACAAGGCGACGCCGATGCAGCAGCCGAGCGCGCCGCCCACAACGCTCAATATTATCGACTCGGCCAGTATCATTCTTATCACGAAACCTTTGGACGCCCCGATAACTCTGAGCGTCGCGAACTCGCGTATCCTCTCTGAAACGCTCATCACCATAGTGCATGCGACGAACAACACTCCGATAACCAGCGCGAAACAGGACACCCCGAAATGCACCGCCCGCGCCATGCTCAACATCTTCTTCGCTTCTGATATCAACTCTCTTACGGTCTGGACGTCGAGATGCGGAAAAGCTTTGGAAAGCTTTTCGGAAACCGACTCAGGACCGGCTTCCTCAGACGCTTTAACGAGGAAATAGCTGACCCTGCCTGAATCGCGGAACATCTTTTGAAGAGACGCTATGGGTGAATACGCGAAATAGTCGAACGGCTCGTCGGTTTTTTCCATTATGCCGATGACTTCGAGTTTGCGGCCTGATATCAGTTCGAGCTTGTCTCCGACGTCTTTGCCCGTGTTTTCCGCGACCACGCCGCCGAGTACGACCACCGCGCCGTCGTCGTTGGAAAAGAACCTGCCGCGCGCGATGGATGCGGTCGGCCTGATCTTGAAAAAATCGTCTGCCGGCATGCCCGACACCATAGTCATCATCGGGCCGAAGCCGGTTGAGCCGCCGTCAACGGAGAACGCCTGATAGATAGGCTCGACGAATTCGACGCCGGGAATGCCTCGGACGACAGGAAGAAGGTCGGCGTCGAGCATCGCGTTTCCCTGCATCCCGAACGGCATCTTGGAGCCGCCTTTGGGCCGAACGAAAAGGTCGGGGCCGCTTCCGGTCAACATGCCGTCCAGCGCGCTCATGAAGCCCTCGCTTATCGACAGCAGCCCGACGGTGAATCCGATAGCGAGAGCGACGCCCATGATGGTGAGCATAGAGCGGCCCCGTCTTCGAGTCAGGTTTCTCGTTCCGAGTTTGATGTGGCTTTTCATCTGGCGGCGACTCTTTTCGCGTCGTTCGGCAGTTTCGCTTCAATGCTAGCGCCGGGCGGCGGATATATCAATTGGAAGAGGCTCTGAGCGAATCGGCGAATCTTATTATTCCTCTTGCGATGCCGTCCGCGTTTTGCCTCAGAAATTCCGGGTCGTTGTATCGCTTTCCCTCCGCAAGGTTGGTCATGTAGCCCGTTTCGACTAGCACAGCCGGGAAGGCGGTCGTCCGTATGACAGCGAAAGAGCCGAAGAAAGCAGCCCCGCCGGGGCGAGCGGTCGCCGCCGCCGTCTCTACGGCGATGTACTCCGCCGCCGGACGGCTATGTTGCTCGAACCAGTAAACCTCGACTCCTTCGAGGGACGCGTCCACATCTCCATTCGCGTGAACAGAAACGAACAGGTCGGCTTTGGCTCGCTCCGCGTATTCCAGCCGTTCGTACAAATCCATCATCCGTTCCGAATCGCCGTCTCTGGTCAGCAGAACCTCAAAACCCTCGGATGACAGGCGATCCGCCAGTTGACGCGATATCGTCATCACCGCGTCCTTTTCGAGCAGGCCGTCCTTGTTTCTTGTTCCTTCCGCGTATCCTTTTGGGAAAGGCTGAGGCGCGCCGTGTCCGGGGTCAATGACGATTTTCTTTACGCGCCGAGTTCTCGAATCCGAAATGCTCAAGCGAAAAACATTCCCGTTCCATCCCGCCGAAAACCCGGCAAGCAAAGCGGGGGCGTGAATTGCTCCCTGAATAGAAGCGGATTCCGGTTCGCAGTGACACCATCCCCCAGCCTCGGCGCAGGCCGAAGAAACTTTTTTCGCCGATGAGCCGCAATCGACGCCCATAAGCTTAAAAGAGACCAGCTCGGGGATAATCGCGCCGACGGCCTCAAACGGAACCTGAGATGAAAGAGTGAATTCGAGTCCGGCTCCTTTTTTGTCTGACACGCTTTCGGCGGCGGAAAGTTTCGCTACAGGGACTCCGAAGTAGGAGTTTGCGCGCGGGGGCCGTCCGGCGGGAGACAGAGCCTCGTCGTAAACCCAGCAGAACTCCGCCGGAGCGAGTTGCGCCTGAAACCAATGCCCGATTCTGTCCACCAGTTTAACGGTTGAGCCTTTCGGCAAATCGCCCCCGCGCGTGGCGTCTCGCTTGGCGCTAAGCCCGCCGTAAGGAACAGACCTGCATGAAACGAAGTCCGCAACGACTCTTCCGTAGAAAGGCGCGCCGACGCCCGGCCTTTCGTCAGGCGCAAACGCCGCCGGCCCTCTCGCTCCAGAGGCTGCTTTCGCCGTCAGCCATGTCGGAACCCACCCTTCCTCTCCGTTCCTCATCCTCACCTGATACCATGATTCTTTTTCGACGCCTAGCCATTCCACAAGCGCTCCGCGCGTAAGCCTGTTGTCAGACCAGCCCGAACCAGCGTTTTTGTGCAACACTGTCTCGCGCGTCATTATTTCAATCCACCCGGAGCCGTCCGCTTTCGCCGCAACGGTCGCCGCGAGCGCCGTTATTAAAACTCCCGTTATCGCAAGAAATCGGTATTCTCTCATAGATGTGATTTTGCACTAAAAGCATTCATCGTTCAAGCATTCGAGGGAAGGCATTCCGCCGCCGCCGAAGTTATTGTAATAAGCGCCGGTTTCGAATATTCTTTATATGAGTTTGAATTCAAAGAATTCGGAAGGGCTTAATGACTCGCGGTCTGACATCAAAGCAGAAGGCAATGATATGCGCTATCATCGCCGCGCTTGTGTCTGCCGCCTTGCTACGCGTATATCTTTCAAGCCGCGAGGCAACAAAGGTCAGGCTGGAAGCCGAGAGGACGGACGAGGCTATTCCCCACATCGTGGTTCATGTTAAAGGCGCGGTTAAGCGCCCCGGACTTGCCACGCTCGAAGCCGGTTCAAGGGTGGCAGACGCAGTGGAGGCCGCAGGCGGTTTTTCGGACGAATCCGCCGCCGCGTCAACCAACCTCGCCGCCCGCGTCAACGACGGAGACGAAATCATCATCGGAAGCCGCGCCAGCGTTTCCGTCGGCTCCGCCGTTAACGACAAGCTTCAACCCGGCGAAAAAATCGACATTAACGCCGCTTTGGAGGACGAGTTGCAACGCCTCCCGGGAATAGGCCCCACGTACGCCGCAAGAATTGTCGAACTCAGAAACAGGAGAGGCCCTTTCCGCTCCGCAGAAGAAATCATGCTTGTCCAAGGCATCGGCGAAGTTAAATTCAGCAGATTGAAAGACTTCATCAAAATAGGAGCTAAATGACTCAATCAAACGAATCACATGGGCGGCTGCTGGCGATTCACTCCGACGAAGGAGCGCTCGCTCCGATACTCGAAGCTCTTGCTAAAAGGGGTTTTGACGTTGCCGTCGTGTCAGAAACATCCTCGGAAATGTCTCATATTGAAATCATGAATTATCAAGCGGTTCTCATACGGGAGCCTTTCGGAAGTTCGACCGCTGTCGAAATCGCCGAGCAGCTTCGCGCCGACGGCCCTGATCTAGGGCATCCGATTATTGCTCTCTGCCCGGACGAACCCACATCGGAGTTGAGAGTTTCAATGCGCGCGCGCGGCATTTCCGAATCTCTTTGCGAATACGCCGACCCGGATGAAATCGCCAACATTATCGAGACGCTGATAACCGCCGAAGGCGTTTCGATGACAGACCATATCACCGGTTTAATCTCAGGCCCCGCTCTCGCTAGGCGTCTCGAATCTCTTTCCATGGAATCACGCAAGGAGTGGTACTTCATCGAAGTGAAACTCCTCGGAATCAAACCCTACAATCTTCAGAAGGGCTACGACTTGGGAGACGAATTGCTAAAAGGGCTTGGCGAACTGCTGACGGAAATTGCGGCAGAATACGGAAGCGAAACGGATTTTGTAGGACGGCTTTTCGGCCCTAGATTCTGCATTGTCGCTGAACCGAGAAAAGTGGAGTCCGTATGCCGCACTATTAAAACGAAATCTGAAAGGTTCTTTCGCAACTATTACTCTTCATTCGAATGGATGAAAGGATACCTCACCGTGGAAGGCGGCAACAGCGCGGGAGACTACTATCTTTGCGAGTTGCTCGTCGCCGCCGTCCACGTCCCTTCGAATTGGGGAAACAGCTTGGCATACCTCCTCGATATCGCCGAAGAGGTGCTTGCAAAGGTGGACAAGACGCGGCAGGGATATCTCATAGCGCGACCATAATATTTAATGCGCGCGACGCTCGATGTGTTATGATAATGCGGCTGAGGAGAATAAGCGCATGAAAAAGATTAAGAACAGAAAACATGTGTCAATCTGCGGTTTCGCGGCATTAACCGCTTTAGCGGTTTTGTTCGCGTCGATTTCCGCTCATGCGTCGGAGGCCGCTTTAGCCGCGCGTTTCAAATATGAAGGTTCAAAGCCGCTCAACTCAAGATGGGCGGGTTTGCAGGGCAATCCTTATTACAATCTTTACAAAGTCATATACGATAGCGAGAACGGAGAAAAAGTCCCCGCGCTGTACATGGAGCCGAAGGCCGCCAAGCGCCCGTTCCCGTGCGTTATTCTCCAGCATGGATACAGCGGCAGCAAGGACAACGCTAAAACGATGGGCGGTTTCGACATGGCAAAAGCGGGCTACGCCGTTTTCGCTATAGACGCTCAGTATCACGGCGAACGCAGAAAACCGGGCAAGGACATGTTTTCTCCCGACATCGAAGCGGACGCCGCCGCGATGGTTCAAACCGTAATCGACTTGAGGCGGGCCGTCGATCTGCTTCAATCCCGCGAGGGCGTGGACCCGCAAAGGATAACCTATCTGGGCGTCAGCATGGGGGCCATTCTAGGAAGCATCGTCTCCGGCGTCGAACCTCGCATTCAGGCTCCCGTTCTGGTCGTCGGCGGCGGAGACTGGAAAACCCTGCTTGCCGAGAGCCGCATCGGGCCGGCGAAAACTATAAGAACCAGAATCGAAAAAGGGCAGATGGGAGATATCGACGAGATAGCCGCCGAACTTTCTTATCTTGAACCGCTCAATTTTATAGGCTCCATCTCTCCTCGCCCTGTTCTGATGATAAACACGAAACATGACACCATCGTGCCGACTTCCACTAACAAACTGCTTCATCAAAAGGCGCGAGAGCCGAAGAAAGTCGTCTGGATTGACGGCGTTCCGGGAGACCCGACCGGGCACATCCCTCCGTTGAAAGAGATGATTGAGCTTGCTCTGGAATGGTGGGAGAAAAACCTGTGAAAAATAGAATCTCCGCGCGCCTTGTTTGCGCTATCGCTTCCGTTGCTTTTGTCATATCTATTTGCGCGATTTCGCTTCCGACTTCAATCGACGAATTCAAGACTGAGCCTGAAGTTCGGATAGGCATTATCCAGAAAGCCTCCAGCGCCAGACTCAAGTTCGCAGGTTCGTACCGCATTCATAAGTCAGGGGTCGCCGAACCGATAAGAACCGGCTCTGGCGAGACGATTCAGGTTGAACTGTACACCGTGAGACTCAAGCAGATGCCCACGAGGTTCAGGGTTTCTCTCGGGCAGTTCAGGAGCTTCGAGCAGGCGGAATTCACATTGAAAAGCATCGGAGCCAAACCCGGCGAAGCGGTTATCGCCCAACCCAAACAGTGGAGCATCTGGCACGGCCCCTATAATACTCTTGCTGACGCGCAACAGAAACTCGAACAGCTTCAGGCTAAGGGATACATGAACACCCGAATAGAGCCTGAAAGTTCCGATATCCCGGTGCTTACTCTTTACGCGCCCGACGGCTCCCTGATTCACCTCGGCTCTGAGCCTGTCTTCTTCTATCCGTCCGACGGGAAATTCATTGTGAACGGCCGCGAATATAGAGGCAACGTAGAAGTCGCTCTTGACGCTTACGGTTCTTTCTCCGTTATTAACCGCGTCAAGGTCGAGGATTATCTCTTCAGCGTTCTGCCACGCGAGATGCCCGCGCTCTCTCACCCCGAAGCCCTTAAAGCGCAGGCGATCATCGCCCGGTCTTACCTTCTGAAAAATCTTCACAGACACAAAATTGACGGGTTTAATCTATGCTCAACGACTGACTGCCAAGTATACGGCGGAATCGGCGACGAGGCTCCCACCGCCATCGACGCCGTCAGACAGACGCGAGGCATGGCCCTGTCGAACGCCGGACAGATTGTGAACGCATTGTTTCATTCCACCTGCGGCGGCAGAACAGCCGCCTACACCGATGTCTGGCACGGCGACGACCTGCCTTATCTGATCTCGGTCGACGACGGGACGAGCATGAAGGATAAAGATTTAAGCTCTCGCGACAAAGTTAAGAAATTCCTTGAACTAAATTCAGCTAATTGTCACAGTTCCAAATATTTCCGTTGGGACAAGTCCTATACTCACGAGCAGTTGCTCAGCCTTCTCAAATTGACGATCCCTGAATTCACGAACAACCCGGAATTGAAGATAAATGAACTCCGAAGCGTTTCCGTCCTCTCTTATTCAAAGTCGGGCAGGGCGCAACAGCTTAAAATTTCGACCGACCAAGGCGATTTCATTTTCGATAAAGACACCATAAGATGGGTTCTCGGAAGCCTCAAAAGCACCATGTTCATCATAGACTCAGAAGGCAAGGGAAACTCCCGCAGGTACGACATAAAAGGAGCTGGTTGGGGGCACGGCCTCGGACTCTGTCAAATCGGCGCGATGAAAATGGCTCGCGACGGCGTCGTTTACGACAAAATCCTAGCCCATTACTATCCCGGCTCGAAAATCGTCAAACTCTGGAAATAAACCGGCGCGCGCTTTGCCTCATCCGGCGAATCCGGTTCAATCCATGTTGTTGTCTCTAAGGAATCTGTAAAGAGTGGCGCGGCCTACTCGCAACATCCGGGCGGCTTTTGCTTTGTTTCCTCCCGCGCGTCTTAGAGCGTCTCTCACCTCAATATCATTCAGCGAAGGTTTTCTGCCGGGCTTGAGTTTTTCTCCAGCGCTACGGCTTTGACATATTTCAGGAGGAAGGTGTCTCGGTTCTATCACGTTCTCATCCCTGCATTTCAGAAGAGCGAACTCAAGCGCGTTCCTGAACTGCCTGACATTGCCCGGCCATTCATAATCTAAAAGCGCGTCCATCGCCGCCTTCGACAGCTTGGCGACGGCAGCCCTGTTGCCTGACAGCAATATAAGGAAATGTTCAGCCAGCTTCGGAATGTCAGTCCGGCGCTCTCGCAATGGCGGCATCTCTACCGGCGCCACGCATATCCTGTAAAAAAGGTCTTCCCGGAACTTGCCCTGCGCCATCATGCTTTTTAGGTCTCTGTTGGTGGCGCTTATCACTCTGGCGTCGCACTTCACCGTTTCTTCCCCGCCCACTCGCTCGAACTTCCCTTCCTGAAGAACCCTAAGAAGCTTCACTTGCGTAGAAGGCGGCAGATCGCCCACTTCGTCGAGAAAAATCGTCCCGCCGTTCGCCATCTCGAAACGCCCCTTCTTGTCTCTCACTGCCCCTGTGAAAGCCCCCCTCACGTGACCGAACAATTCGCTCTCAATTATCCCCTCGGGAAGAGCGCCGCAGTTCACCGGCACGAACATCTTTCCCGCTCTCGCGCTCTTCTCATGTATCGCGCACGCCACCATCTCCTTGCCTGTCCCGGTCTCTCCCGTTATCAGCGCCGTAGCGTCGCTGTCCGCAAGCGCGTCTATCATTTCATATATTTTCTGCATCGCGTCGCTTGCGCCGATAATATCGCCGTGCCTGCTTCTGGACGCGTGCGCAGCGTCGAACTCCATCAGTTTTCTCGCCATCCTCGACGCTTTCGCCGCGTTCCCAACCATTATTTCAAGGCGCGTCGGGTCGATGGGCTTCGTCATGAAATCATACGCGCCCACTTTCATCGTCCTCACCGCCGTCTCGATGGAGCCGAATGAGGTTATCATTATTATCGGAGTGTCCGGCAGAGCGGGGCGCAACTCGCCGAGTATCTCTTCGCCGGATTTGCCCGGTAGCATCATGTCCAGAAGTATCACGTCGGGATCAATCGCGGCCACGGCTTCCGGCGTCGCTTCGTTTCCGTCTGATATTTCAGAGACGCGGTATCCCCACTTCTTGAGATACACCTCTATCAGCCTCAAAGCTGAAGGGTCGTCGTCTATGATTAAAACCTTATCCATCTTGTTCAAATATCCGCCAATATCTTTTGCCGAACGCGTCCATTATATAACATTTGACGCCGACAGACACGCCCTTAAACGGAAACAGACGCTAGCTCCGCTGGCACGCTCGCTCAATCAAGATATTTTCTTGCGACAGCCTTGAATTCGTCGAACTTGAAAGGTTTCTCTAAAAATCCATCGCAACCAGCCGAGATAGCCTTCTGACGGTCCTCCCCGAAAACAGACGCCGATATTGCGACAACGGGGATTGCTGCTGTTTCAGGTTTTGATTTTAATACCGCTGTCGCTTCCAATCCGCTCATCCCCGGAAGCCTGATATCCATAAGGATGAAATCCGGCATCTCTCTTGCCGCCGTTTCAATGCCAGCTTCCGCGTCCTTCTCTTCGAGAGTGTCAAAGCCGACAACCCTCAATATGTCGCGCGCGAGAATCAGGTTCGCCTCGTTGTCGTCCACTATTAACGCTTTTTTCTTCTTCATGATTCGCTTGCCGGGTTTTCCTGTTCAGCGGGCAAAGTGAAATGGAAAACGCTGCCCTCTCCGGGAGCGCTCTCCGCCCACACTCGGCCGCCGTGCAACTCCACTAGCCTCTTCACCATCGACAACCCCAGTCCGGTTCCTTCAATATTCTTGTTTGCGTCCTCTCCGGCCCTCTCGAAAGGAGTGAATATCCTTTCCATGTCTTCCGGCTTGAAACCGATTCCGCTGTCTCTCACTGAGATTAGAACCTCGCCGCCGTTCAAAGAGGCAGACACCTGAACCTCGCCGCCGTCAGGCGTGAACTTCAACGCGTTAGACAGCAGGTTGATGACGATCTGCTTGAACTTCCGCAGGTCGGCGCGGATGATTTCAGGAGCCTCCTCCGCCGCGAGGCTCATCTTTATCCTATGATTGCCCGCCTTCTCTCTGAACATCGTCATGCAATATCCTAGCGTTCCCGGAAGGTCTATGCTTTCCGAGAACAACTCCATCTTCCCCGCCTCGATGCGCGACAAATCAAGTATGTCGTTTATCAGCGACAGAAGGTGTTGCCCTGCGGAATATATCCTCTCCAAGTATTCTATATGATTCTTGCTCAAGCCTTCCGAGTCAGCCTTCAACATGAACTCGGAAAAACCGATAATCGCGTTCAGAGGAGTGCGAAGCTCGTGGCTCATGTTCGCTAGAAATTCGCTTTTCGACTTGCTGGCGGTTTCCGCGATTTCCTTCGCTTGCAACAAATCGCGCTCGATGCGTTTTTTCTCCGAGATGTCCATCACCGCGGCCACAGCCCCTTTGAAATTGCCCGCCTCGTCTACTACCGCCGCAGTTGTCAGATGCGCGCTAATCATAACTCCGTCTTTGCGGATAAACTCGAACTCGTGTTTTTCGCTGATTCCAGATTTTCTCCTCTCAAGGCTGAACTTCGCCTCATCTATATCCCTTTCGTCAATGAACGAAAACAAATGTCTTCCCTGCATTTCCTCCGGCCCGTATCCCAGCATTTCAGCCATCGCTCGATTCACGAAAACCGTGTTCGCGTTCTCGTCTATCGCCCATACTCCCTCGTTTATACCTTCCACCAGATCGCGGTATTTCTTTTCGCTTTTCCTCAACCTCTTTTCGCTCTCGCTCAGATTCCTGAATAGCAGTTCGCGCGGCCGCTGCAAACCTACTACCACGACAGCTTTATAAAAAATATAGAAAGAAAGAATCTTCAGCATATGCCCCGCAGCGTTCAAAGCTCCATAAACGTCTATGTACAGCGTGAATGCCAACTCAGAAGCGATGGACACTGCCATAGACGCCGCAAGCAGCCTGAACACTCCCGGCTCAAGATATTCTTTCTTCGTTTTAAGAAACAGTATCGCCGCCGCGAGAACCGCGCATATCGCATACTCGCTCGAGATTTTGAAAGTGGTTAATCCGGCTCCGTCAACGAAGCAGACGGGGAAAACTTTCCAACTGAAGATAGAAAGAAGAACAATTCCTGTTATTCCCGCGTACAAGGGCAGGGCGATCTCCAGCCTGAACCTTTTTGTCAGAAACAACGGCGCGGCGAGCATCGAGACCGCATAAACATATCTTGCTGTTATCCACAACTGCGTCGCAAGGTCGGAACTTGTCCCCGCAAACACATTCATTCCCTTGTATGAAACGGTGTGCAGAAAATCGACGACGCCCACAAATAAAAACGCCATACCTATGAAGAGAAAATATCCGTTCGAGTGAAACTTTTTTGAGTTCCAGCCGACCACGAAAATCATGAACGCTACTACGATAGAAAAAATTTCGGACATCGAATGGAAGAACAAAAAATTGCGCGGATAAAAAAACGCGAGCAGCGCGAAAAAAACGGCCATAATCGCCAACTCAATCTTGCCGAATGAAATTCTTTTTTTGCTTTCCTCGCTCATCATCCATTCTTCTCAATTTTAATAAATTTCTGCACATGGGTATTATATGACAACGGATGCCCTATAAATCAACAGGATAATTCAAGCGTTCCCGCCCCGTTGCCGAAGGCGGCCGAGCTAAAGCGCCGCATCCCCGCAAAAAAAAAGAGCCTCCCCGCAAGGAGAGGCTCTTCGTGAGAACTATTTACTGCCGGAACGGATCAATACATTCCGGGCATCCCGCCGCCGCCGGGCATCGGGGGCATCTTTTCCTTTTCAGGAATATCCGCGATGAGGCATTCGGTGGTGAGCAGCATGGCGGCTATGCTGGCCGCGTTTTCGAGCGCCGACCGGGTGACTTTCGCCGGGTCGACGATCCCGCTCTTGAACATATCCTCGTACTCGTTGCTGAGCACGTTGTAGCCGATGTTCTTTTTGCGCTTGCGGATCTCTTCGATGACCACGCAACCCTCGAAACCGGCGTTCTGCACGATCTGTTTGAGGGGAGCTTCGAGCGATTTCTTCACAAGCTTGACGCCGACGACTTCGTCGGGGTTGGAAGCTTCGACTTTGTCGAGCACGGAGATGCAGTTGACGAGGCAAGCTCCGCCGCCGGCAACGATTCCTTCTTCGACAGCCGCGCGGGTCGCGCTCAGCGCGTCCTCTATGCGGTGCTTCTTCTCTTTCAACTCGGTCTCGGTCGCGGCGCCGACTTTGATCACGGCCACGCCGCCCGCCAGCTTGGCGAGCCTTTCCTGCAGCTTCTCTCGGTCATAGTCGGAATCGGAATCTTCGATCTGCTTCTTGATCTGGGCTATGCGGCCCTTGATCGCGTCTCTCGTTCCCTTGCCTTCCACAATCGTCGTGTCTTCTTTGCTGACTGTGACTTTCTTGGACTGGCCGAGGTACGAAAGATCGATATTTTCCAGCTTGATGCCGAGGTCTTCGGAGATGAACTTGCCGTTGGTGAGGATAGCAAGGTCTTCCATCATTGCCTTGCGGCGGTCGCCGAAGCCGGGGCTTTTGATGGCGACGCAGCGCAGCGTGCCGCGCAGGTTGTTCACAACCAGTGTCGCGAGAGCTTCGCCCTCGACTTCTTCGCAGATGATGACCAGCGGTTTGCCGGCCTGAGCTATCTTCTCAAGAATCGGAATCATGTCCTTGACGGCGCTGATTTTCTTCTCGAAAAGAAGGATGTACGGGTCGTCAAGTTCGCAAACCATAGACTCTTTATCCGTCACGAAGTAGGGGGACAGATATCCTTTGTCGAACTGCATGCCTTCGACCACTTCGAGGCTGGTTTCCGTGCCTTTGGCCTCTTCGACGGTGATGACGCCGTCTTTGCCGACTTTGTCCATCGCATCCGCGATCAGATCGCCGATGTCGCCGTCGTTGCCGGAGATGGCCGCGACTTGGCGGATTTCCTCTTTGTTCTTCACGGGAACCGAAAGCTTTTTGATCTCGGCGACAACCGCCGCGACAGCTTTCTGGATTCCGCGCTTGACCAGCATCGGGTTCGCGCCGGCCACGACATTCTTGAACCCTTCCTTCGCCATCGCCTGCGCAAGCACTGTGGCGGTTGTGGTTCCGTCGCCCGCGATGTCGTTCGTCTTGCTGGCGACTTCCTTGGTTAGCTGAGCGCCCATATTCTCGTACGGGTCTTCAACTTCGATTTCCTTGGCGATGGTTACGCCGTCGTTGGTGATGGTGGGGGAACCCCATTTTTTCTCGAGGACCACGTTGCGGCCCTTCGGCCCCAGCGTTATCTTCACGGCGTTGGCCACTATGTCAACGCCTCTCTCAAGCCCTCTTCTCGCTTCTTCGTCGAACGCGAGTTGTTTTGCCATGTCTCTTCACGCTCCTTTGCTAGCGGTTATTTTTTCTTTACTTTTGCCAGAACGTCGTCTTCGCTGACGATGATGTATTCCTTGCCGTCAAGCTTGAATTCGGTGCCGCCCCATTTTTGCATGATGACGACGTCTCCGACTTTCAGGTCGAGGGCTATTCTCTTCCCGTCCTCATCCCGCTTTCCCGGTCCGACTGCCACCACTTCCGCCTCTTGCGGTTTCTCTTTTGCCGTGTCAGGCAGCACGATCCCTCCTGCTGTCTTCTCCTCGGTCACATCGAGGCGCTTCAGAACCACGCGGTCTCCTAATGGCTCTATTCTCATAATATCTTTCCTCCTTTCCGCTGCCACTGAGCGTCAATTTGTTTAGCACTCTATCCGTGCAAGCGCTAATATTCTATATCAATTCAAAAATTTGTCAAGCCACTGAAATTCCCAATAATTCCTGCTGATGTTTTTTACACAGCGTTTAATTCGTATTATAGCGTTAATAATGATTATTATTAAATAATACGCCGTTTATCTTAAAATATCTATGGCTTTAAGCGTATTGGTGTCAAATCATCTAAAAATTAATTATCGATAAAAACCCTCTTTTCATCTGTTTCGACATTTTGCTCATCTGGTTATCCTTCTCGGCACGTATCCTATCGCCAGATTTAGGGATAATTTAAACTGCGGCAATTCATTTATTTTCGGAGCTATGGGCAACACTTGTTCTGGGATATGGATAACATAATCGGCGGTTACAGGGGGGAAGGAATTTATCCCGGCAAAGCAAGCGCGATAAACCGCCGCTTTTGACCTACTACATTATTTTATAGACTCATCTATAAAAAAAGGCAGAAACAGAGCTGTAAGTCAGACGCAGTTCTACGCTATGAAAATTGCCCCCGGTTCGGCGACTGTATCGTCGAATCAGCAAGCAAAAATCTGTTTACGTCGAAATAAAGAAAATAATATAAGAAATACTATTCTTCTTCACTATCTAACTTTTTCAAATCCTCTTCGGTCAACTTGCCGAGTTTTAATTTTTCATAAACCGGGTTAAGAAGGTCAGCCGCGCAATCCTTCAGCGCTTTCATCCGATTCTGTTTTGATTCGCCTCTTACCACGCCGGTTATCCATTTTTTCGTGGCATTTATCTTCTTTTCTCTAGCTAATTTTGCTCTGTATATGTAATCTTCGTTCGATACATATACAAGGTTGCCTGTTATGCCCACTGTGGCTATGCCTTTTTTGGAAGTCTGGAATTTGTAAATCGTTCCATTCAGAACCGCGTCGGTTCCGAGAGATTTTCCAATCGCCGCTAGTTTGGCCGCGTCCGGATCGTCGAAAGCTATGTCTATTTTCTGATTCCGAGCTTCCTCCGCCGCGTCTATCACCTTTATTCCTTTTGCCTGAAGGAAAATTTGCATAGTTTCGAACATGTCCTCGACTTCGTGCGATGTCTGCTTGCCAACGCTGTTCTTGAACGGAAGCAGGGCGACTGAGGTTATTTTAATATCTTCATATTTCACATCGTCATAGAACCGGAACTCGTCTTCATCTCTAGCTTTGCCGAGGCATAGCGCGGGCAAAACAATAAGAGCAATTAGCGCAATCGTCAGTTTCTTCATCTTGTCCTCCGATAAATCAATATTGTTTTTCAACAATATTCTATTCAATCCTCCAACTAATGGCAATTGGCTGAAATCATTAAACACATCCAATCAACCATGGAACGGATTGTTGTAAAGATAACTTAATTACATTAGGGCAAATCATTGCGCTTGTTCGGAGAGGCGTTTTATGGTATTGTTTCATCTTGCGCGGGAATGGATGAAATGAGCTATGCGTTTTTTCCAAGCTTCCGCGCAAAAAAGGCAACGGAGGCGTGATATGGCGGAAGATAACGATAATGTAGTGGAACAGGACATCGCTGAGGGAGCGCCTGCGAAGAAGCAGCCTCCGGTTCCTATGGAATCAGAGACTTTGCGTTCGGTCACGTTTCTTGCCGCCGCGCTTCCTCTCATCGAGGAAATTGTGGCTTCCGACGCAGCGTTGCAGAAAAAGGTTTCCGGCTGGAACTGCGCGATTCAGTTCAAGGTGAAGAACGACATTCCCGCCGCTTATGTGCTGTTCGAAAAGGGCGCCGTTTCCGTCGTTCAGGGGACTCATGACAAACCCGTCATCACGATGACTTTCAAGAATTGCGCGGATATGAACGGCTTCTTCACAGGCAAGATGATACTCCCGAAGATATCCGGGATGTCTCACCTGATTATCCTCATGACCTTCCTTATGAAGATGATGATGAAGATGAAGATGCTGATGCCAGAATACAAGTGTAAGACGGAAGAGGAAAAGCTGCTTAAAGTCCGCATGATGCTGTACATGGTGGCGTTCGCCCTGCAGGAGATGTCGCGCGGCGGAGACGACTACATTTACAGGCTCACGAAAACCGCCCGGAAAAAGATTATCGAGTGGACGGTCAATCAGGAAGAGCCTGCGGTGCATGTGCGGATAGACGAAGGAGACATCAAGGCGACGAAAGGCAAAACCAAAAGGCGGCCTTACGTGGGCATGGATTTCAAGGACCTCGACGCCGCCCTAAAAGTCCTGTCGAGCGAGGTGGGCGCTCTTGACGCCACCCGCCAACAGCTTGTTTCCTTCAGGGGAACCGCCGAATATGGCATCAAGGTCGGCAATCTGATGACCCGCGTCGGCAATCTGCTGATGCCTGTCGAGGAAGAGAAATAGCCTTTCGAATGGTGTTATCGGGCATCCTCGCTGGCATCATAGGGAACGCGCGAGTCCGAATCTTCTTTTACATAGGGGGTGTCTGACATGAAACCACGCGGCAGATATATTTGGGCGGCTCCAGCGTTAATCGCGGCGGCTCTCATTTTTGCGGGTGCTAACATCTCCACCGGCTCCGACAACAGCGAATACCGTTTTTTTCCAAACCTTTTAAAAATCACCGGCGACAGACAGGTCACTGTAAACGATTTTACAGGGCCGGAGACGTGCGGCGCGTGCCATCAGGGCATTCATGAGCAGTGGGAAGGCTCCATGCACGCCAATTCGTTCAAAGACCCCGTCTGGCAGAAGAAATGGAAAATGGCATTCGAAGAAACCGGCGGGACCATCGGAACCGAGTGCATCGGCTGCCATTCCCCGATCGGCATGATGACTGACAGGCTCGTCGCTCCGGCGGACATGGAGAATCTGGACAACATATCCGCCAACGGCGTACAGTGCGACTATTGCCACTCGATAGACTCGACGCACTATCAGAAGACGCGGGCGCTTGAGCCTCACAACATGGCTGTGGCAATCGACCCCGGACAAATCAAACGCGGCCCGTTCGGCGACTCCGAGGCTTCTTTCCACGACAGCGTTTATTCCCAACTGCACACGAGCGCGGAATTCTGCGGCAACTGCCACAATGTTTTTCACGGCTCGACCGGATTTCCAATTGAGCGCACATACGACGAGTGGCGGCATTCGGTGTACGCCCGCAACGGCATAGTGTGTCAGGACTGCCACATGGCCCCAGTAGACAACTTGCCCGAGGTGGCGGCCACTCTCAAGCGGGTTCCCAATCCCGGCTACGCTTCAGAGATCGCGGACGAGAGGCCTCATATATACACGCACGAATTCGTCGGCGGCAATTTCGTCATGTCCCGGCTGCTCGGCTCGGAAAAGAGCGCCGTGATTGCTGAAAAGAGATTAAAGGCGGCGGCTCGAATGAGCTTGTCCGCTTCGGCGACGCGTTCCCCCGGACTGACTGTTGTTGATGTGAAAGTTGAAAATATCGCGGCGGGACACAACCTCCCCACCAGCCTTACCGAACTCAGGCAGATGTGGCTGGATGTCAGAGCGGAGGACGCGGCTGGAAGAATATTCTGGAGCTCAGGCGCTGTGGATGAAAAAGGCGCAATCGATTCTAAAGCCGTTATTTTCAACAGCCTTGCGGTGGACGACTTCGGTCAGCCCACTCTGAAACCGTGGAAGATTTCACATTTCGCCTACAATAAAACCATACCGCCGAAGGGGCATGCCGTCGAAAGCTTCGCGTTCGTTATTCCCGCCGACGCGAAAAAGCCGGTGACCGTGCGCGCGGAATTGAACTACCGCTCGTTCGACCAATCGGTGGCGGACGCTCTTTTCGGAGACGCCGCTCCCCGCGTTCCGAAGATTATTATGACCGCCGCAGAGCTTAAACTGGACTGAACACGGAGGACTATCGGACATGGCAAAAACAGAGGAAAACATCAAAGCCGCTTTCGCCGGAGAGGCGAAGGCCGTAGTTCGGCTCAGGCTTTACGCCGACAAGGCTATGGAAGAGGGATATCCTCAGATAGCGAAACTTTTCAGGGCGATTTCCGAGGCCGAGCTTATACACGCAAAGAAGCACCTTAAAAACATGAAGGAACTCAAGGACACAGAATCGAACCTCACTTCCTCGTTTGAGGGAGAGAAAAACGTAAGCGAAGTGTTGTACCCGGATTTCATAAAGACCGCTCACGAAGAGGACAACCCGATAGCCGCTCTCGCGTTCACATATTCGAGGGACGCCGAGGAGTTCCACGCGTCCCTTTACAAGAAGATGCTCGACCATTTTGCTCAGGAGCGGGAAACTGAATACTACGTATGCAAGGTTTGCGGATATGTGTCAGACGGAACGCTGCCTGAAAAATGCCCCATTTGCCAAGCCAAACAGGAAGCTTTCTTTGAAGTGAAGTGAAATCCGGCGCGAGCGCGCTGGCGGATGCCGGGCGGGCGTGACTTCGAACAGCCCCGGCAGTATAGCCGGAGCTATTCAGGGCGACATCATCATCAAAGCAGACAGAAAAGAAGTCGAGAAACCATCCGAACTGCGCGATATCATCAAAGACATTTCTAGGGCCGCAAATGCGACGAATCAGTCGAGATTCTGCTCGTCGTCGAGCGCAGAGGCAACAACAGGTTCCTCGTAGTCGAGATGACGAAATAAACAACTCACGAAGAAACTCACTATCCGTAACAGTATATTGTGAAAAACAGTTTAATGGTGTGTATAACAAAGTTATTATCCTGTGGTTTCTTAAATATTTACGAATATAAATGAGATTTCTGAGGATCGATGAAGGTTTTTTAAACCATTCTTTTATATATGCCTCAAGGTGTATAATATTGATGATATTGGAATGTTTTACTGAATGGATCGATTAGAAAAATAAAAAAACTCTATTGAGTACAAAGGTCGCGGGATATGCATATTGAATCAATAAGTATACGAAACTATAGAGTGTTCCGAGAAGCTAATATGACAGACATCCCTAGTATGTGTGTTCTCGTGGGAGCAAACGGAACAGGCAAGAGCACGATGTTCGATGTGTTCGGTTTTTTGAGAGATGCGCTTACTCACAACGTTGACAAAGCTCTTGCTATGCGTGGAGGATTCAACGAGGTGATAAGTCGTAATGCCGAAGGGCCAGTCAGTTTTGAAATTAAATTTCGTGAAGTAAATGGTCCTCTCGTTACATATAGTTTATCGATAGGACTGGATTCCGGCAGGCCGGTGGTCGCAAGTGAAGTTCTTAAGTATAGAAGGGGCCAGCACGGGCAACCATGGAAGTTTCTAGAATTCAGCAAGGGGCATGGCCAAGCAATAACAAATGAGGACGATTACAAGATGCCTGAAAGCGAGATGCAACGTGAGCCTCAGGAGCTTGAGTCGCCGGATATACTTGCTATCAAAGGACTTGGGCAATTTCAACGTTTCAAAGTAGTGACGGCTTTCAGGAAGTTAATCGAGAACTGGCATGTTTCGGATTTCCATATACATGAAGCTCGGCCTAGTCACGAGGAAGGGTATGCGGAGCATCTGTCAGCAAGAGGAGAAAACCTTGCGCTAGTTTCTCAATTCCTTTATGACCGGCACCGAGATATATTTGACGAAGTGCTTAGGAAGATGGCAGAAAGAGTGCCGGGTGTAAGCAAAGTAGAAGCGCAGCCTACGATTGATGGAAGAATAGTGCTGCGTTTCCAAGATGGCTCATTCAAAGATCCTTTCATTGCGCGGTATGTATCAGATGGGACTATAAAAATGTTTGCATATCTTGTGCTATTACACGATCCATCACCTCACCCACTCTTATGCGTAGAAGAGCCGGAGAACCAGTTGTATCCTCAACTGCTCCAAGAATTAGCAGAAGAATTTAGGCAGTATTCCGAACGCGGCGGACAAGTGTTTGTTTCGACGCATTCACCAGATTTCCTGAATGGAACGAGACTAGATGAGGTGTTCTATCTTCGGAAAATGAACGGATTTACAACTCTACAAAGAGCTAGAGATAGTGAAGTGCTTAGAAACCTAGTTGCGGAAGGAGAGTTGCCAGGAGCGCTATGGAAACAGGGGCTATTTGAGGAGATAAACAGCGAGTTATGAAGATTGTATTTCTGCTCGAAGAACAGTCAATGAAGGAGGCTCTAAAGGGCTTTTTGCCAAGAGTTGTTCCAAGGTCAATTCACTGTATATATGTTGTTCACGAAGGAAAACAAGATCTTGAGAAATCGATTCCGAGAAAACTGAGAGCGTGGCGAGAGGACGATGTCAGATTCATAGTGCTGAGGGATCAGGACCAAGCTGATTGCCAAGTTGTGAAAACGAACCTTACAAGACTTTGTGAAGAAGGTGGAAGATCAGATGTTCTTGTCCGTGTGGTATGTCATGAACTTGAGTCATGGTTTCTTGGAGACCTGAAGGCCGTTGAAGCCGGAATGGGAATCGGGAACTTATCAGGCAGACAAAATCAATCCAAATTCAGAAATCCGGACAGCATTAACCAACCCGCGGAAGAAATAAAGCGAATTGTTGTGAACTATCAGAAAATAAGTGGCGCACGAGCTATAGGGAAGCACATGAATCCCTCAATTAACAAATCTCGGAGTTTCAGAGTATTTATCAGTGGTCTTGTAAGAATTATTCCGGAAGAAATAAATAATGAAATTGCCAAGGCTGAGCCGACATCAGCAGAAGAACACGAGCAAAAGACGTTTAATTTCAATGTCATTGAAGAATAGAAGTTTCGGCTACTGAAAAAGCTTTCTTAAAATATTAGTTTATCTCCCAAATATCAAACGGAAAATCCCATTCTGTATATAGTTTTGTCTGTGGCGCATACATAACGAAACAACTATAAGAAATAGAAAATCTTAATTACAACGAAAATTCGTCTGTGCCTTACATATCTCATAACAATCGCTTTTAAATCCTAACGGCAGTTTTGGGTTCAATCAGCCGGGGACGATTCTGAACGAAAGAAATTTGGTGGCGCTGCGGAAGGTGAAATAGATGAACTTGGCGGCGTAGAGGGCTTCGCTTATGGAGAAGGCACCTTGAAAACGCGCCGTAATGCCGTCAAGTTATGCCGAGGCGCTCGTTGAGCTTGGTTTTTCGGCTGAAGACGATGGCGTCGCCTACAATGTCCGGAGACAGCCTGCCGGCCAGCTCGGCCAATTTGCCGATTGGCGAAAGCACGGCGCGGGAGCGGCGGTGGCGGATAAGCTCGGCGAACTCGCGCGCCACTTGCTCCTGTGTCATGTGCGCCGGACCGGGCGGGACGGCTCCGCCGTCTGCGCTGACCACTTTCTTCTCAGGGTCGTTCTCGGTGAAACCGACATAGACGACGCCGACATGCGCGCCGCAAGGCCCGATTTCGCATCTCAACGCGTCCGCAAATCCGCGAAGCGCGTGCTTGGTCGCGCAATATATCGTCGCCGTCGGCAACCCTATCAGACCCGCTATGCTGGACGTGAAGACGACGCTTCCTTTGTTGCTCTTGAGTTGATCGAGCGCGCTGAGCGTCGGATATATGCACCCCATCAGATTGATGTCCACCATCGAGCGGCAGGCTTCGGCGTCGAGTTCGTCGAGAGTGGCGCGCATAGAGACGCCCGCGTTGTTCACAAGGATGTCCAGACGCCCGAACTCCGAGACGGCGCGAGAGACCATGTCGGCGCAAGACGCCGCATCCGCGACGTCTGCTTGAATCGTGAGGACGTCGAAACCGTCTGACGCGAGAGAGGCGCGGGCGCGTTCAAGGTGCTCGGCTCCGCGAGCGGCGATGGCGCAGCGGGCGCCTCTGCGCGACAGTTCGCGCGCCACCGCAAGCCCTATCCCCCGGCTGCCCCCGGTTATGAGAGCGGTCTTGTTCTCGAAATGTTTAGCGGCCATGCTCATCGCCTCTTTCCGGCGCGACCTCGCGCGCTCT
>Ga0209311_1000959_pt1 | contig 24659 bp, 15 predicted proteins | sample AD_UKC045_MetaG_FD_184417 | JGI IMG/M metagenome (GOLD analysis project Ga0209311, IMG submission 184417) | Active sludge microbial communities of municipal wastewater-treating anaerobic digesters from USA - AD_UKC045_MetaG (SPAdes) (version 2) | ecosystem: Engineered > Bioreactor > Anaerobic >... | reverse complement strand
CTTCTCAGCGAACACGGATTGAAGGCCAAGGTCACGGTCATTACCGCCAAAGACAAGATCTGTTTCAAAGAAACCGCGCTGTGCGAGCCCTATTACTGCGAATACGCCGAGGGTCATTTTGACCGCGTCGACGAAGCCATTCAAGCGTTGTTGTCCGAAGAAAAAATCAATCGTTCTTTGATTGAGGAAACGGCGCGCGCTTTTCGGGTATGTCCCTTTGAGCTGTCTCTGGATGCGGCGCTCCTCTCGGATATCATTATCTGTGATTACAACTACGCCTTCGATCCCCGTGTATTTCTTAAACGGTTTTTTCTCAACGCCGGCGACTATATTTTTCTGGTCGACGAGGCGCATAATCTCGTTGACCGCGCGCGAGAGATGTTTTCTGCGGAGATCTTGCGTCAGGATGTGGAAGCCCTTGGGGAAGCTTTTCGGGCAGCGGATTTGGAGGTCTATCAAGCGACGGCGGAAATCAGCCGAAGGCTTCTGGATCGAGAGTCGGAGTTTCTAAAACGAGCCGACACGCCGGAAGCTCAAACGGCATTGCCGAAACAGCTGATCACGGACTTGAACGGCTTTCTCAAGGCGGCGGAAAAATGGTTGGAAGCCCATTACCGTTCGCCGCTCTCACGACCGTTGATAGACTTGTACTTCATTGTGAGCGCCTTCGTAAAAACCGCGGATTTCTTCGATGAGAAGTACCGGGTTTACGATGAGTCAACACCGGAAGGCTTCCGAACTAAACTTTTCTGCCTGGATCCCTCCTCTCTGCTCTCGGAATTCCTGAAAAAAGGTCGTTCCGCTATTTTTTTCTCCGCGACGCTTCTCCCTCTCGATTATTTTGTCCGCTTGTTCGGAGGGGACGAAAACGCCGAGCAGTTGATCGTTCCTTCTCCCTTTCCCAGCGAAAACCTCTGTTTACTGGTGAACCATAAGATATCCACCACTTACCGAAACCGTGGCTTCACCCACGAAAAGGTTATTGAAATGATCGAAACGCTAGCCCACTCAAAAAAAGGAAACTTCCTCGTCTTCTTTCCCTCGCATAAATACCTTCAGCAGGTTTATCGATTTTTCGCTCTGAAAAACCCCGGTATGGACTGCATCGCTCAAAAGAGCCGTATGAGCGAGTCAGAAAGGCGTGATTTCATCGCGGCGTTCTCGGAGGATCGGGAAAATACGTTGGTCGCTTTCGCCGTCATGGGAGGGATCTTCGGAGAGGGCATCGATCTCAGGGGCGAAAAATTAAGCGGCGCCGTTATCGTGGGTGTCGGATACCCTCAGATCTGCCTGGAACGGGAGATCATCAAAGATTACTTCACGCATACGCTCGGGACCGGTTACGAATACGCTTACGTTTACCCCGGTATGATCAAAGTAATGCAGGCCGCAGGGCGAGTTATCCGCTCTCCCGAAGACCGAGGGGTAGTCCTCCTGATTGATGAACGCTTCGGATATCCTTCTTACCAATCGCTCTTTCCTCCTGAATGGGCGCACGCACGTAAAATCTCTTCTTCTACGCTTTCGCCCTTGCTAAAGGCATTTTGGAAGAAAAAGTAATAATTTTAAACCCTTTCGTTGAATAAGGTATATAATTGCTATGTATTCGCCGGTTTCCGCCGCAGCCGTCTCGCCGTTTTATTCTTCTGCTTTTTAAGACAATTAAGAGAACAGTAATGGGGAGGAGGTTTGTAATATGAAAAGAAGCATCCGAGCGATCATCCTGGTGAGCATGTTCACCTTACTCGCGGTCCTGTTTTCCGCCCTTTCATGTACCGTTACTTCCGGAGGGATTTCCATTAGCGTCTACAACAATCAAGGCGCCGGCATCGTCGTTAAAGTTTATGCAGACGATGTGGAAATAGCCGATATCAGCAACGGGTCCTTCGCGCTTCGCACTGTAGACTTCAATACCATCCTAAAGATTTATAGTTCCACCTATTCCCAGTGGCTGGCTATCACGGAAGACGGCAGTTCTTGGTTTCCATCCTATCCGGTAACGCAACCGGTTTCATTCTATGTAAAATACAACATCTTCGATTTGTGGCATGTGCAAGTCATGCCTTAATGGAGACTGTCCAACTTAAGCCTAATGCCGTAAAAAAAGGAATGCTTTATGAGGGTTATACAGTTGCGGAAATCAAACGATGACCCGAATTATCATGGCTTATGACGCGCTTTGGGAGCGCCCAACTTAAGTTGGGCACGGGTTTTTTAGAAGGGCATACTTCGAGCTTCATCCGTCAGCATCAATTTTTCATATCGAGTGAATTATTCTCGTTCCCGTATGATCTCATTGCCCGACTAAAGTCGGGCGCTCCATTTAGAGCATCATTTTCGTGTATTTGTATAAGAACCCATCCACGAAAAACCCGAAAGAACGTAATCGCTTAGGAACGACGGATTTTTGTTAGGAACGGGAAAAGACCGCATTCTCGCGAATTTTTCCTGGGTTTTCGTTCTCATTATCAGCATTAGGAAAAAACGTAATACATCTTATCCCTGTTTCGAAAAAAGAAAATTATCGTATGAACGGATTACGGTTTCCATCCCAATCATCTCGCCATTTGATTCTTCTGTTTTGATAGGAACAGTTCTGAGAGCAGGGGAGGAGGTTTTTGTTATGAAAAGAAGTATTCGAGCGATCATCCTGGCGAGCATGTTCACTTTACTCGCGGTCGTGTTTTCTGCCCTATCGTGTACCGTTACTCCCGGAGGGATTACGATTACGATCTACAATAATCAAGGAGCCTGTATCGACGTGGATGTGATCGCGAACGATTTAAAAATAGCTGAAGTAAACTATGGAGCGGTTACCTATTGTAGCGTTAATCCTAACAGCGTGATAAAAATTTATGATTCGACCCATCTAAATTGGCTTCTTTTCAGTGATGGCGGATTCTGGACCTCCACCTATCAAGTTTCAATGAACGTGACCTTTATCGTAAGATACCATCACCTTGATGGTTGGTACGTAGAAGTGACGGTTTGACGCAACGGATCGCGTTATGGAACCGAAGGCAAAGGTTAAGGCTTCCGATATCGAAAAACTCCTTCACTCATTGTGGCTAAAAGGTCAAGCCTTTCGTCGAAGAAGAGCAGATCCGCGCGTCCGCCTTTTCGTATCGTTCCCACGCCGTCGGTTTCCAATCCAAAAAACCGGGCAGGATTGAGCGTGAAGGGGAGCAAAGCGTGTGAGATTTGAACGCTTTTTCCGGAAACAAGCTGCTTGAATACCTCTAAAAGTCCCGTCACCGGCGCAACATCCACCCGTATGCATTCCCGTTCTTCGTTGAAAACAGGGAAACTTCCCAAACCATCGCTGCTCACCATGACATTAAACCAATGTTTTTGTTCAGAAAGGGGTTTCAGGAGTGAAGCGGTCTCTTTTCCGGCCGTAAAGTCGATAGATCCGCCGCGCTCTTCGATCCAACGCATGCCTTCCGCGAGTACGCGTTCGTTTCGAGATATGTGGGTCGGTAGTAGTTGGGAAGCCGGCAAGGTTCGGTCATCAGTCGCTTCGAAGAGTGGGCTTAACCCTTCTGATCCGTCTCCCATGTGGAGAACGAGCTTTCCCGCCTTTCCGCTGGTTAAGCCGGCCACGCGACAATCCAACCCCAATCGTTTGAGTTCTTGCGCGGTCAAGCCGGATCCGCGATGATCCGCGACCGCCAGCTCGCCAAACCCTAAAACTTCGCGGATCAGAACGATGTCCTGCACGACATCGCCGGTGATCGTTTTCGGGGGATATCGGTAGTTTCCGGTCAGCATAAACGCGTTCAACCCCTGCGTTCTGAGCTGCATCGCTTTTCCGTAAAGGCTTTTCAGGTCTCGGGTCACGCCGTCGGTTCCCAGCACCCCTAAAACACTCGTCGTGCCGGTATCAAAGAACATTTCGGATGTCCCTTCCGGCGTACGGGTTCCGAAGCCACCCTCCCCGCCGCCTCCAATCAGGTGAACATGACCGTCGAAAAATCCCGGGACAACGATCACTTCACCCGCCGCATCCCATGAAGCCGATGCAACAGTTTCAACCCTCTCGTCGGGAAGAAAAAACGGATCGATCGTTTGACCGATCGACAGGATCCGCCCACTGCCGATCAGCAAGTCGATCTTTCCTAAGTCCTTGGGCGCGTAGGCGCGCAGGTTTTTAAGCAGCCACATCCGGTTCTCCTCTCCTTACCTTTTCGGCCAATCGATCAGAAGGTGGTCGAACAGGTCATTCACGTTTCCGCCGACTGCCCGGTCGATCTCCGCTCTCACGCGAAAACACTCTTGCCAAAAATCGAAGACCTTCTCATTGATCGAATTTCTCAACGCCGTTTCCATCAGCCGCACTTCCATCACCATCGGCCCGTAGGCCGTCGCCATAAAGTCGGCGATCTGGATGATTTTGTCGGTAAGATCGTATTCGATCCGATCTAAATACGATCTTACGAACTCTAATTGCCCCGCAGAAAAGTCCCAGCGCGTATGCGCAATCAGCCGCTTGCCCGGAAATGCGTGCGTGATACAATACCGCGCAAGATCCGAGTAACCCAGTTCACTTAAGTAGTCGAAGCCGTCGACCGTATGACGCACACCGGATTTTCCGCAAATCCTCCCGATATCATGGAGCAGGCCTCCCATTTCACACCATTCCGGATCCGCTCCCGGAATCTCCTGAGCAATGCGAAAGGCCACTTGGGCGGCTACGATGCTGTGGTCTTTCCAAAGGCCGGGGTTTTTCTCGTAAGCGGTATCGAGAAGAGAAAGTGCCGTTTCTTTTTTCGGGATCGAGGCGCGTGTTTCTTCTTTGGTCGATCCGCTGATTTTGTCGGAGATCAGCATGGTTAGGTTCCTTTCACACGATTCGTCGTGAAGAGCGCGACAAGCGATTCGTATTATGCGGCTTTTCGGTTTATTTTCTCTCTTCGCTCTTTCGATCGGGCGCCAAGGTGATCCGGTTTCTTCCTGATTCTTTGGATTGGTAGAGCGCTTTATCCGCCGCCTCGATTAGTGATGTCGCGTCATCTTCCTTGCCTGGGATCGTCCAAAGGGCGCCGATACTGACCGTTATCCGGTCCGATACCGGCGAATAGGCGTGCATAATGGCCAAGTCTTCTACCGCCTTTCTCAACTTTTCCGCCACAAAAAGGATTCCATCGAGTTGCACTTCGGGCAAGATACACAAAAACTCTTCCCCGCCATACCGCCCTACCGAATCTCCCGGTCGAAGCAGCGTCCCCTGCAAAGCCTCTGCGATCCGAGTTAAGCAAAGGTCGCCGGCAACGTGGCCGTAGTGGTCGTTATAGTCTTTGAAATGATCGATATCGATCATGAGCAACCCGATCGAACGATTCATTCGAAGCGCTCTCTTCACTTCTTTCTCCATAGCGGCATCAATCGCCCTTCGGTTAGGAATGCCTGTTAGACGATCGACGTTAGAAAGTTGAAAAAGTTCATCTCGTGCCCTTTTCAACTCTATATGATTTCGAACGCGCAATCGGATGATATCCGGGTTGTACGGTTTACGAATATAGTCGATCGCGCCCAATTTCAACCCCTCCGATTCGTTCACAACCTCGTTGAGAGCCGTAACGAAGATGATCGGGATATCTTTCAACAGGTCGTCTTGTTTGATCAGACGACAGACTTCGAAACCGTTCATATCGGGCATCATCACGTCCAACAAGATCAAGTCCGGCAAATAGTCTCCTGCGATCTTCAACGCGTCGGGGCCGTTCGTCGCGAATAAAAGCCGATACTCTTCATTCAAAATCGCATTCATCAAATGGATATTGTGGGGGATATCGTCAACTACCAGAACAGTCTGCTTCGCCATTTAACCACCTCTGCCGAATACATATCAATAATGACTGCGCTTCTTCAAAATGCAGGTCATTGATTTTCTCGATCAATTTTTCGAAAAGTCCATCCCGCGTCTCTTCCGTGCAATGCGTTCTTATTCTATCCAATAAGGATAGGGATCTGAGGTCATGGCTGGACAACGCGGTGTCCAACTCGCTCAAAAGCTCGAAAAACTCCTTTTCGCTAGGTGTTTCACTGGGTTGCCGTTCTCTGACAAACTTCTTCAATACCGTATATAAGTCCTTCTGTAAAATCGGCTTGGTTAAGTAATCATCCATGCCTGCCTCCAGACATCGTTCCCGATCCCCCTTTATCGCCGAAGCCGTGACAGCGATAATCGGCGTTCGGTATCCTTTCCCCGCTTCCCACTCGCGGATGTGACGGGTCGCTTCATAACCATCCATTTCGGGCATCCGCACATCCATTAAAATCGCTAGAAACCTTTGGTTCTGAACCGCCACGATCGCTTCGTGTCCGTTCACCGCTTCAACGATTTCGACCTTCGGAAAGGCGATCGATATATAGGAGCCGAGTAGCTGTCGATTGAGGGGTTGGTCTTCGACCAACAAGATCGAAACGGGATCTTTTCGGATGGGAGATTCCGCGGCCTTCTCACGGGGTTGAGGCCATCCGTTTGCGGCGCAACCCGATTGCCTTGAGAAACCGTCAAGACATCTTTTCAATTCGTTGACTTTCGCCGGTTTTACGAGGACGCACTGAATACCCTGGTTTTTCAGCTCGCCGAAGACGGTCAAGTCTTCAGCGGAACTGTGGAGCAGGATGACCGGAAGTTTTTCGGCAGACCATCGGGGGTTTTGACGTAATTGCCGAACCGTCTCCAAACCATCCATTTCCGGCATGAGGTGGTCCAGGATGAGGAGATCGAAAGGTCCCCGATTTTCCAAAAGTTTCAGAGCGGCTGAACCACTTTCGCAGACGACGACATCCAACCCCCAGTTCGTGAGCGTATGTTCCAGGATCGTTCGATTGTTTTCATTGTCATCTGCCACCAAAACGCGACGGACATTTCGAGACGGGAACGTGTCGCGCATTTTTTGTTCTTCCGTTCGGGCTCTTAGGGAGAAGAAGAACCGGGAGCCCTCTCCGAGTTTACTTTCAAACCGGATTTTTGAACCCATTTTTTCGACAAGCAAACCGGAGATGGCTAATCCAAGGCCCGTTCCGCCATATTTGCGGGTGATGGACTCATCGCCCTGCGAAAAAACATCGAACAATTTATCCTGGTAACTTTCGTCTATGCCGATGCCGGTATCTCTCACCGAGAAGGCATAGGATCCTTCAAACTCATTTTGCGGGAGATAGGCCACTTTTAATTCGACTTCCCCGCTATCCGTAAACTTGATCGCGTTGCTTAGCAGATTCGTCAGCACTTGTTTTAACCGGATGGAATCCAGATACGCAAAACGGGGAATATCCGGTTGGATATTCAATAACAATTCCAGGCTCTTTTTCGCGGCTTGGAGTTTTACGATATCGGTTGACTCTTCCACAAGATGGATAAGATCGGTTTTTTGCAGATTGAGTTCCATTTTCCCGGCTTCGATCTTCGAAAAATCTAAAATGTCGTTGATAATATTCAGCAACGCCTGCGCCGCCGTGTTGGTGTTTTCGGCATACAAACGCTGCGTTGGTGGGAGCGAAGCATGTTTTAGCAAGTCGGAAAACCCGATGATCGCATTCAGCGGGGTTCGAATTTCGTGGCTCATGTTGGCAAGGAAGTCTGATTTCGCTTTATTTGCCGCTTCGGCTTGTTCTTTAGCTTCTACAAGTATTTTTTCCATCTGTTTACGTTCCGTCGTGTCGATCGCGTTCCCGACATAAGAGGCCAGCTGTCCCTGTTCATCAAAGATGGGAGCCACTACGCAACGGTGCCAGCGCAAGGATCCGTCCCGATGGTTCACACGGTATTCCCGGTCAATTTTTGAGAGATTCTTTTCGAAGATCTCTTCGTTAATTGTTTGGAGTTTGGGATAATCTTCCGAAAAGACATAGGCGCTATAATGCCTGCCGATCAACTCTTCCGGGCTATATCCCAATAAAGCTTGACAGCTCGGAGAGATATAGGTGATCTCACCCTTCACGCCAATGGAATAAATCAAACTCAAACTGTTATCGACAAGCGTCCGGTATTTCTCTTCAGCCTTCACCAACTCTTTTTGCACCATTACTCGGGAAGTCACATCTTTAACGAACTCCAACACGGCTGGGCGCCCATCCCAGGCGATTTTCGCCCCGCTGATCTCGACCCAGCGAATCTCTCCCTTTCTATTGAGGATGCGAAAGACATACCCTTGTTCGACCTTCTCCCCGGATAATCTTCCACGGAAGTTTCGCATCACCCATTCACGGTCCTCTGGATAGATCAGATCCGAAAACTTCATTGTTAGGATCTCTTCCTTAGAGGCCGCGGAGATCTTCAAAGCTTCGGGATTGTAGAAGACAAATCGTTGATCCTGAACGACCACGATCCCTTCTTTCGCGGTTTCGATCAAAAGCTTATACTGTTCTTCCTGCTCCTGAAGAGTTGTTTCCATCTCTTTTTTGGCCGTCACATCTCGAGCGGTCGCGTAGATACGCAGGCCTTCCATTGAGGCGCGCCATTCTAAAAATCGGTAAGTTCCGTCCTTTGTCCGACAGCGGTTCGAAAGATCTGATACCTGTTTCAGTTCATTTAACCGATAAAAGGCTTCTCGAGTCTGCGCCATATCCTCCGGGTGGATAAAGTCGGCGATCTTTCCGTTCAGGATTTCTTCTCGTGAAAAACCTAAAACCTTCGTCCAAATCTCGTTGATATGTAGGAATCGCCCTTCGGAATCCAAAATGCACATGAGATCGAGATTGACCAAGAAGAACCTTTCGAGTTCCCTCTGAGTTTTCATTTCTTTGGTGATATCCAAAAACGTCGTATAAAAAAACTCTTTTTCCTTCGAAAATATCTGAACTTTATACCACCGATCGGTTTTTGAGAAATACCGATCGATCTCTTTTACGCCACCGCTAAGGGCGACCTCCCCACACATCTTCACCCAATCGTCCGGTTCATCCATCCATTCGTTCGCGGATTCACTAAAACGGCTATTTTCTATGAGGAGTTGAGCGACTCTCACCATTTTTGCGAAGGCAGGATTGGTTTCCACATACTCGTAATCAACCGGAATTCCCGTTTCGCCAAGGATTATCCGGTTATATGAATAACCAAACGGAGATACGCAGGATAGTGGGCAGTTCACATACTTCGGTTTCATCGCTTACCCTCTCCAATTCATGCTTCCCTTGCAAAAAGCCTCGGTGTATCGCTCACGATGTCTTATGACGGATAATTTTACCATACTCCGCGTCCGTTTATTTATCGGTTTGCGCCATCTTGTTCATGCGGGTAACGCTCGAAAACTTTACGTCTGAGCTTTCCCTCGTTCCCGCCTGATGAGAACGCATCGGCCAATCGTTGTTATTGAAGCGGAGGCGACGGGCCTCTCCACGAATGTGGTATAATTTTAGCGGATTCTACTTCCGGGAAACGCGAAAGAAGAGGTGTTCTATGAGCGAACAAAATAACTCCCCAAAAAAGTACCGTTTGGTCACACGAAGCGATTTCGACGGTCTCGTGTGCGCCATCCTGCTCCGCGAGCTGAACATGATCGAGGATATTCTTTTTGTCCATCCTAAGGATATGCAAGATGGAAAGATACCGGTCACTGACTCGGACATCACAACGAATCTGCCTTTTGTGGAGGGAGTTTTTTTAGCTTTTGACCACCATTTGAGCGAAGTGGCTCGTGTCGGAGGAAAGAAACCGAACCACATCATCGACCCGAACGCGCCTTCGGCCGCCCGAGTCGTCTATAACTACTACGGGGGAAAAGATACTTTCCAGGCGATCCCCGACGATATGATGCGGGCGGTGGATAAAGGAGATTCGGCCCAGTTCTCCAAAGAAGATATCCTCAACCCGACAGGTTGGGATCTGATGAACTTCCTGATGGATGCCCGGACGGGTTTAGGACGTTTCCGCAATTTCAGGATTTCAAACTATCAGTTGATGATGGATCTCATCGGATACTGCAAAAACCACCCGATCTCACAGATCTTGGAACTGCCCGATGTGAAAGAACGGGTTGATTTCTATTTCGCCGAAGAAAAACTTTTCCGCGAACAGATTTCACGCTGCGCGAAAGTGTATCGAAACCTCGTTGTCTTGGATCTGCGAGAAGAAGAGACCATCCACGCGGGGAACCGGTTTATGGTTTACGCGTTGTTCTCCGAATGCAATATCTCGATTCACCAAATGTGGGGGCTTAAAAAACAAAACACCGTTTTCGCCGTTGGAAAATCGATTCTCAATCGGACTTCAAAGACGAATATCGGCGCTTTGATGCTGAAGTACGGGGGTGGCGGACACGCGAATGCCGGCACCTGCCAAGTCCCCCACGAAGAGTCCGAAAGGGTGCTCAAGGAACTGATCCATCAGATCAATAAAGACGGATAGCCATCAAATCACGTTTGGCTGAGCTCTCTTTCGATGGTTTGAGAATCCTTTCCCTCCAAAATCGCGATACGGTCGATCAGAGGCGGGTGAGTGCTCAGCAGGTTCGCGAGCAGGCCGCGCTTCTCGGCAAGGCTTCTCTTTTTCGGCTCGGAGATGAAGAGATGCGCGGTCGCGCTGTTGGCCGATTTCGTTATGACCGGTAGATTGAGAATCTTCCGCAACGCCAAACTCAACCCCATCGGATTCCGGGTCATCTCCGCGCCGGTCGCGTCCGCCAGAAACTCTCTCTTTCTTGAGATCGCAAAGGTCATCAACCGGCTGATTTGACCGATGAGAAACATAACCCCCGCCGTCAACAGCATCGCCACAGCGATTCCGGCGATACCTCCGCTGTCTTTGGATTTTCGGGATCTCCCGCCCGTCTGAAAAAGCGTTAACCCTCCGCGGAAGGCGATCATCGAAAGGAGCAGCACGCCGCCCACCAACGCGCTAACCGTCGTCATGAGCAAAATATCCCGATTCTTCACGTGCGCCAGTTCGTGAGCCAACACGCCTTCGGTTTCTTCTCGGTTGAGATGCTGAAGCAATCCGGTCGTGACACAGACATGGGCTTTCTCCGGTTTGCTTCCCGTGGCGAAAGCGTTGATCGACGCGTCGTTCATCACATAGATTTTTGGTTTCGGCAATCCGGAGGCCAGGGATAATTCCTCGATGATATTCAACAGCTGTTTTTGCTCCAAATCCTTGGTATCAGGATTCACTTCCTGGGCGTTGACCGATTTTAGGACTATCCCGGCGCCCGAGGACAGAGAGACGACAGTTTGGATCAGCGTGATCACGATCAGAACGCCCGTAATCAGAAAACCCGTTCCAAAGGCGTAATCCAAACCGATTCCCGCCACCGTCACGATCGCAAACATAAGAATAACCAATAGGGTTGTCTTTAAAAGATTCTTTTTTTGCTGCTCGTAAAAATTCATCGCCACAACCGAACCCTCCTTTTGGATCAAGCGGTTCCAGCGTTCCTCTCTGTATGTTTCCGGCAGCCCGCGCCGCTTCGAGATAACGCATTCACAGAGTATTATATCACGATAGAAAGGGAAGCCTATCGGGTTTTTCGATCCGATTTTCCCACCTGTGCCGACATTTAAGCCGTCATCGTTTTGCTTCTGGGGTATGAATCAGGAGCGGTACGAAAGCGGGCGATTCGCCGCTTTTTTTTGTGCCGAACCGCTTTCTTTGCTATAATCGAAACAGATGGCATCATCGACGCTGATCGGAAGGATCTGAATTCTCCATGAGCCTGTTTTTGTATATTTGCCTTTTATTTATTTCGGCGATCATCGCGGGATTTTTGGTCATATACAGTCTCTCAAAAAAGCCGGCGGCCGGTAGCGTTGATATGGCGATTTTGATGTTTCTGGTGATGATCTGGTGTTCGGCTTCGATCTTTGAAGCCGTCAGTCAAACGGTGGAAGGCAAATTTTTATGGTCGATCTTCTCGTATATCGGCAGCCAACCGTTTACCGGCGTTGTCCTGCTTTTTGCGCTGCGATACACCGGTCGGGACAAAAAGTTGACGCCGTTTCGGATCGGGATGCTCTTCATTTTTCCGATCATCATCATTGTCCTCGCGATCACAAACCCCTGGCATCGCCTCTTGTGGCCAAACATCACCTTAAGAGCCGTTCCGGGGGGGGTTGCCGGTGTCTTTGAGCACGGCATGTTCTTTTGGCTCTCGGTTATTTATAACTATACGATCGCGATTTGGGCGATTTTCCTATTATGCCGCTATTTCTTGTTTTCGAGAGACGTTAGTGTGCCCAAACGCTCCAAAGAGTTGTTTATCGCGTCCCTTTGCCCGATCGCGGCGAACCTGGTCTACGCTTTTGCTCCCGACTTGCTCGGCGGATTCGACCCCACCCCGCTTTCGTTTACGGCGATGAATTTTCTGCTGGCGATGGCGAGTTTTCGGTTCCGATTCCTGGATCTGGTGCCCGTTGCCTGGGAACGCGTCATCAATACCTTTGACGATGGCGTTCTTGCGCTCGATCATTCCCATCGGATCGTCGGATGGAATCCCCGTCTTGAAAAATGGTTGGGACTTGCCCCGGAGAATCGGGGGTGGGAGTACGAGAAGGCATTTCTTGACTGGCCCCAATTGATACAGCTCATTGAAAATACCGAAAACGGAAGCAAAGCCCTGGCGCTGATCACGCGGGATCAAGAAGAACGCATCATGGAGGTACGTGTGACCCCGTTTTCAAATTATCGGGGTCAGATCAACGGAAAGATCGTCATTTTTCAGGATGTTACCGAGCAAAAAACGATACAAAGGGAACTGGAAAACGCGCGGAATCAAGCAGAAGCCGCGAACAGAGCTAAAAGCGACTTTCTCGCGGCGATGAGCCACGAGTTGCGAAACCCGCTACAAGGCATCTCCGGTATCGTCTTTCTTCTTTCGAAAACCCCTTTGGATTTTGAGCAAAAACAGCAGATGGAGCGATTGGAATCCGCTATGAGAACATTAAGTGGGATTATCAACAATATTCTTGACTTCTCAAAAATAGAATCCGGCAAGCTTTCGCTGGACGCGGTTGATTTCAATCTCAGGCTGATAACCCAGGACGTATTCTACCTCTTCGATTCCCTTGCCACCGAAAAAGGTCTGAGGATGGAATTGAAAATCGAGGACTCTTTACCCGTCGATTGCAACGGAGATCCCTTGCGCGTGAAGCAAATTTTGATCAATCTCGTCAGCAATGCCGTGAAATTTACCCCTTCTGGAGGACATATCGCAATTACCGCCCGGGGGGCTTCCCATGAAGAAGAAGGGAAACGGACCGCGTTTTTCGAGGTGGCGGATACGGGTATGGGGATCCCGGAGGAAAAAGGGAAGCATCTCTTCGACCCTTTCTACCAAGGGGACGCCGCCGTCGCCCGCCAATTTGGCGGCACTGGATTGGGCCTTACCATCGCGAAGGACCTCGTGGAAAAAATGGGGGGACAGATCACCTTCGAAAGCCGCCTGGGGTTTGGCACGACCTTCGCGTTCATGCTCAGACTGACTCCGGCTTTATCTCCCGCCACGATCGAACCGAAAGAGGGGGAACCTAATTCTCGCCTCTTCTGTAAAAACGTGTTATACGTGGAGGATAATGCGGTAAACCGGATGATTCTGACCGAGATTCTCACCTCTTTTGGTATGGGTGTTTCGGCCGTTTCCAGCGGAAAAGCCGCATTTGAAGAAGCGAAGAAAAACGTTTACGATCTGATGATCACGGATATCTTTTTACCGGATATGGAAGGGTACGAGTTGACCCGCTTACTTCGCGGTGTTCTGCCGAAACTGTGGCCGATTATTGCCTTAACCGGAAACGGATCGCAAGAAGCCAGAGATAAGGCTTTAAAAGCCGGAATGGACTCCTTCCTCGTGAAACCGGTATCACCAAACGTTTTACGCGAGGAGATCAGTCGGCTCTTAGGGGATGCGGGGTCGCCCGTTTCGGGTAAGTCCGCTTCCGAGATCGCCCCGGCGATGGCATTGTCAGAGCCTTTGCCCGGTATTGACAAACAGTCGGCTCTTGAGTTGGTCGGTGGAGATCTCGACATCTACCGGGAAGCCCTGAAACTGTTCGTCATTTCAATACGGAACCTAGAAAAGTCTTTCGGCGATTCCTTGCGTCGCGGTTGTTTCTCGGATGCTGGAAAAACCCTTCATCGAACAAAAGGCGCGGCGATGGCAATTGGTGCGAACGCGTTTGCGCGATCATGCGCTGAACTCGAGAAAACGCTGGAAGAACAGATGCCGGAAAGCCTTGAACCTACGCTCGACCTGTGGTTACGGCAATTGAACCAATTGTTGGGGTCAAAAGAAATCGAAGCCTTTATTCGGGAGGGATCGCAGTGAAATTCGACAAACCTTTTAAAATCGGAGCCCACATGGGTATCTCGAAAGGCTTTCATCTTGTGCCGAAGGAGACGGTCGAGGAGGTAGGTGGTAATGCTTTCCAGATCTTTAACCACAGTCCGCGCTTTTGGAAAGTCTCTTTGCCTTCCGAAGAAGATGTGGTCCTCTTTCACCAAAGCGTTGCTCAGTACCGCTTGGACTATAAAAACACCCTGGTCCATTCGAGCTATCTGATCAACTTGGCCAGCCCGAAAGATGAAGGGTATGAAAAATCCATCGCGACGATGATTCAAGAAATAAAGATCTGCGATCTTTTGAAAATCCCGTATTTAAACGTGCACCCGGGGAGCCATCTCGGAGAAGGGGAAGGGTTCGGCATTTCGCGTATAGGAAACGCGTTGAACCGCATTTTTATCGATACACCGGATTCACAAACGATGATTTTGCTGGAAGGTGTCTCCCCGAAAGGCGGCAATATCGGGTATTACCCGTCGCAGATGAAAGATATCATCGACTGTGTGCATCCCGATTTCGCCCATCGCATCGGGTACTGTTACGATACCTGTCACGGGTTCGACGCCGGTTTCAACATCACAAAGCAAGAGGGCGTTCAAGGATTGATCGACGCCATCCGCAAGGACCTGGGCTGGGATCGTCTGAAGATGATCCATCTCAACGACAGCAAATACCCGCTCAACGCGCATCAGGACCGGCACGCCCGCATTGGAGAAGGGACCATCGGCAAAGAGGGTTTTAAAACCTTCTTTTCTTTCAAAGAGTGGCAGGATATCCCACTCCTTCTGGAAACGCCAGGAGATAATCCTGAACACAGGGAAGACATCGAAACCATCCGCGAGATCCTTCATGAGATCGATCCCGCGGATGGTTGGGATTGGAGAAAAAGCTAAATCGTGGTTTACGCTTTCTTGTGATACCGAACGACCGGATTTTTCGTCGCGCTCGTTTCGTCCAGCCGACGGACCGGGGTAGTGGTCGGCGCTTCTTTGAGCCGTTCGGGACTTCGTTTGGCCATGTCCACTAATTTTTTCAAGACGGTTACAAAGCGATCCAACGTATCTTTGGTCTCTGTTTCCGTCGGTTCGATCATAACGGCTTCGTGAACGATCAACGGAAAGTAGATCGTCGGTGGATGAATACCGTAGTCCAATAACCCTTTCGCGATATCCAGCGTCTTGATCCCCCACTCTTTCAACCGGGTGCCGTCCGCTACGAACTCATGCATGCAGATTTCATTGTGCGGCACATCCAAGAATTCCGCGATTTGCACTCTCAGATAGTTGGCGTTCAAGACCGCCATCTCGCTTGCCATCTTCAACCCTTCGCCACCCATCGATAAAATATACGCCATCGTCCGGATTAAAACATTGAAATTGCCGAAATAAGCCCGGACTTTTCCGATCGACTTCGGCCGTTTGGCGTTGCACCAGTAAACGCCGTTCTCAGGATGCTTTTCGATAACAGGCACCGGCAAGTAGGGTTGCAGAACTGCTTTCACGCCAACGGGCCCGCTCCCGGGACCACCCATTCCGTGCGGTGTCGAAAAGGTCTTGTGGACGTTAAAATGCATTACGTCAAACCCCATGTCTCCCGGGCGCACCTTTCCCATGATCGCGTTGAAGTTCGCGCCGTCATAGTAAAGCAGCGCGCCGGCTTCGTGCGCCATCTGCGCGATTTCGCAGATTTCGTTTTCAAACAATCCCAAGGTGTTCGGATTCGTCAGCATGATGGCGGCGATGTCCGGCCCAAGCGCTTTTTTCAGCTCGGCGATATTGACGCGACCGTCCTCGGTAGACGGGATCTCAACGATCTCGTACCCGCACATCGCAGCGGAGGCGGGATTCGTTCCATGCGCGGAATCGGGAACGATCACCTTTTTTCGCTCAAAATCCCGACGATCTTGATGGTAGGCGTAGATCATGCGCATGCCCGTGTATTCCCCGTGGGCGCCGGCGGCCGGCTGCAAAGTAACCGCATCCATTCCGGATACGATCTTCAACGCTTCCTGGAGCTCGTACATCAGCGCCAAGGCCCCTTGTATAGAAGATTCCGGCTGATACGGATGAATTTGTTGAAAGCCTTCCAAAGCGGCAACGGCTTCATTCAACTTGGGGTTATATTTCATCGTGCAAGAACCCAGCGGGTAAAACCCGTTATCCACGGAGTGATTGAGCTTCGACAGGTTGGTATAGTGACGGACCACATCCACTTCCGACACTTCCGGAAGTTCCGCGTCCCGGGAGCGGATGTACGCTTCGGGGAACATATCCTGCAGGGAGAACTCCGGAATTTCTTCTGCGGGGATGTCATAACCAGTATGACCGGTTTCGCTTTTTTCAAAGATCAGCTTGTCGTCCAGACGGTAACCGCTCAGTCGTTCACTCATACGATTTCCTCCATTCGCGCCGCCAGAAAATGGATATCTTCGATCCGATTCGCCTCAGTAACCGCAAACATGCATAGATGGTCGTAAAAACTCTCCCGATAGAAATGTTTCAGCGGTAACGGCCCGAGGATATACTGTTCCATTAGCTCTTTCTGTAAAACTTCCGGCTCAACGTTCGATTCGACGACGAATTCATTGAAGAATGGTCCCGAAAATCGCGGACGATACCGTTCCATCCGTTCGATCCGGGCGTGAAGGGCATGCGCTTTTTGCGCCGATTGCAGGGCGACCGCTTTTAGTCCTTGCTTGCCCAGCAAAGCCATATAAAGAGTCGCCACGAGCGCGTTGTGCGCATGGTTGGAACAGATGTTGGAGGTGGCTTTCGCTCTTCGGATATGTTGTTCGCGCGTTTGAAGCACCATCACAAATCCGCGATGGCCATCGATGTCCTTCGTCTCCCCGATGATGCGTCCGGGGATATTGCGGATATACTCCTTCTTTGTCGTGAGAAGACCGAGACTCATACCGCCCAGATATAGCGAACCTCCCAAAGGCTGCCCCTCTCCGCAGACGATATCCGCGCCCAAGTCTCCGGGCGCTTTCAGCACACCGAGCGCGATCGGGTTGGCGTTGACTGCCATTAGCGCGTCCGGAACCGCCGCGCGTAAAGCCTGGATATCCTCGATGATGCCGAAGAAGTTGGGGTATCCCACCAGGAATCCCGCGCATGCTTCGGTAACGACCGCCTTCATCTCTTCCGGTTCGGTCATTCCGGTTTCTCGATTGTAGGGGAAAGTGACGATCTCGATGCCCATCGGTTCGGCGACGGTGCGTATGACTTCGAGGTATTCGGGGTGGATGGCTTCGGAAACGGCGAACTTCATCTTTCGTTTGATGCGGCACGCCATCAGCATGGCTTCTGCCGCCGCGCTGGCCCCGTCATACATGGAGGCGTTGCCGACTTCCATGCCGGTCAGTTCACAGATCATCGTCTGAAACTCGAAAAACACCTGCAAAGACCCTTGGCTAACCTCCGGCTGGTAAGGGGTGTAGGCGGTCAGAAATTCGCCCCTCTCGGCGATAAATGGAATCGCAGAAGGGATCAAATGCTGATAGATGCCGCCACCCATAAAGATAGCGCACTCGTTGGCATTCAGATTGCTTTTCGACCAGTCGTTCATCTGCCGGATAACATCCGCTTCGACCTTCCCTTCCGGCAACGCCAGCTTCTCCAGCCGGAATCGATCGGGAATGTCGCTGAAAAGATCTTCAATTTTTTGCAGACCCATTCTTTGAAGCATCGCCCGGACTTCGTCCTCGGAATGGGGAATATACCGATAGCCCATAGTACCTCCTTATAGTGAGACCGGCGTATACCCGGTCATCTTCTCTTTCCCGCTGATTATACCACTTTTGCGCGCCCATTCTTAGGAGATAACGGCCTTATAATCGACCGTTCTTTCGACGGTGAGGTTTATCGATCGACCTATTCTGATCGATAAGAGCGGTCTTTACCTTTCCCGAGGGAACGCGCCGTTATGACTCCGTAAGACGTCGGCATCCATGGCCTTTTATCTCGCTGATGCCCCCTCCGATCGGAATCACCTCTATTTGAACGGGGATCCGTTCCTTTATCCCGGATACGTGCGAGATCACGCCGATTAGTTTTCCTTCCTGCCGCAAACCGGATAAGGTTTCCAACGCCGTTTCAAGCGCTTCTTCATCAAGGGTGCCGAACCCTTCGTCTAAAAAGAGTGAGTCCACGCGAACGTTCCGGCTTGACATCTGAGAGAGCCCCAAAGCCAGCGCCAAGCTGACGAGAAAGCTTTCACCGCCGGAAAGGTTTTTCGTGGACCGGGAGACCCCGGCTTGATAAAGGTCTTGAACGGTTAATTCCAAAGAGGCGTTCTTTTCGCAGGAAAGCAGGTAGCGGTCGGTCAACTTCCTCAATTGCTCGTTCGCGTGCCCCACCATCGTAACGAAGGTCAGACCTTGGGCGAAGTTCCTGTATCTTTTACCGTCAGCCGAACCGATTAAGGCATGCAATTCGTCCCAACGCGCCCATTCCCGTTTTTGTGTTTCGATTGCGGCAAATTGCTCGACTCGTTCCCTCATCGCCTGCTCGTGAGTTATTAACCTTTGCTGAAGGGCCCCAATCTGTTCCTGAATGGATTGTCGCTGTTCTTCCATCCGGTCGGATTCAGAGATCAGCGTTTCTAAGGACTTTTCCGTGAGATGTCTTTCTGCTTGCGTCCCCACCTCTTTCTCCAGCTTGCGAAGCGTTTCCTGAAGGTAAGTGTTTTTTTCTCGGATCTCTTCGCTCCTTCGATTTAGGTCGAACCGAAGCGGTTCTTCCATCCGAGCGGCAAGAAAGTCGGCTTCGCCGGTAAACCCGGCGGTGACGATCCTGTTTTTGATCTCCGATTCCTTGACTTCTATCTCCTTCGTCCTTTTCAGAATCGTTCTGCCCACTTTTTCTAAAAGCTCGCGGGTCGTTTGCCTATCAGCTGTTCGCTGATTGTACGCTGCCCTTGCTTTTTCCAACGCTTTCTCCGCAGATTCCGCCACCTCGGTCAGGCGTTTTTCTTCACGATCCGCGTCCTTGTCTTGAAACTGTTCGTACCGCGATTGGGTAAGCTTCTCGCGTTCCGCCGTGATCGCATTGACCGCAGCCCGTTTTTCTAAAATCTCCGATTCGCGTAAGCAGATCGTTTCCGATAGATTCGCGATTTCGGTTTCAATTTCCAACGTGCTTTTCGAGAGCGCCTCTTTCCGTTTCTTAGAGGCATCCCAACGTTTTTTACGCTCCTCTAACGCGATCATGATCCTTTCAACCTCTTCGGGAGAAACATCCGAATACCCGTAAGGGGACAAACTGTCGATAAGTTTCGCGCGCGTTTCAGCGTAGATCCTTCTCTGCTCTTCAAGTGTGTGGGCCGCTTGCTCCATTCGTTGTCGATTCAGGGTTTCTTCTTGCGCGGCAGCGGCCAAGTCTTTCTCAGCCTGCCGGACGGTTTCCAAAAGACGTTCTGTCGTTTGCCCAAAGCTCTTTTTGCGTGTTTCTTCGAATTCGAGGTCGGCTATCTCGGCCGCCCCTCTTCCTATCTCCGAAGATATCTCTTCCAAGCGCGCCTTGATTCGCGTCAGGTTCTGCCGCGGATCGGCCGAGGGCGCTATTGCCATTTTTTGGAAAAGCGCGGCGCATGTCTTTTCATCGAGCTCTAAGCCCTTCTCCTTCTCGGCTTTCTCGGCTACCCGATGCTTCTGTTCCGCCTCTGCCGACGCGATCGCTCGATTTTGCCTCTCGATTTCTTGCGAAAGTCTTCGTGTCTCCTGCATCGCCGCTTCCAGCTCGACTTCTTCCCGATCAGGAACCGGTACGTTTCCGTGCGCATACGGGTGCGTTAATGACCCGCACAGGGGACAAGGCGCGTTGTCCTCCAGTTTCTTTCGTTCCGATTCGAGATCGCGAACGCGCTGCATCCGCGAAATTAACGTTCTCAATGACTCCGCGCTTTTCTCTGTGGTTTCTTTCACCGCAGTCGTCCGCGCCAGCGCCTGACGCATATCGTCAGAGAGGCGCGCGCTTTCAACAGATAAGGACGTGATCTCGGTCAACCGGTCTTTCGCCGTAATGATTCGATTCAACGGATCGATCAGGCGTTCCAGCGCGTTTTTTTCGTTTTTTTGCCGATCCAGTTCAACGCGCCTCTCTTCGAGCGCGCGCCCCTTTATTTTGGCTTCGAAAAGGGCGGCGTGTTCCGACTCTTCCCATTTCGCTTTCTCCAAACGGTTATTCAGCTCCCGCAAAATCGCGCCGGATTCGGCCAGGCGTTTTTCGGCTGAATGATGCCGCTCTCGGCTTTGGTCAAGGTTTTCCTGGAGCGCGCGATTCTTTCCGGCGATCTCTCGGAAAGTTCCCGCAGACTGCCGGATTGCGATGGCGTTTTCTCCCAGCCGCTCGTCGCTAAAATTCTCGGAAAACCATCGATCCAGTTTTTGATCTTCCTCCCGACTCACGCGTAAAACCTCGGCCTTTTGCCGGTACGTATCGGAATATTGGCGGATCAGGCCTTGCACCTTCTTAATATCTGTTTCAAGAGATTCGGTTCGACGATCTGCCTCTTTGATTTGAAAATCCAATGCCCTAACGCCGGTAATGAGCCGCAGACCCTTCTCTTTCTGGGTTCTTGCAAGATTAAGTTGGGCCTGAAAATTCTCTGCCTCCCGCTCCGCCTCTTTAACATCGTTTTCTAAAGCTGCAAAGGAGCGCCGGTAACTCTCTAATTGCCCCTTATCGGTATCCTGATCGGCCTTGAGCCTCGTTAATACCGCAAAATCGCCCTGCAAAGGGAGCGCGCGATTGGCGCGCTCAAGACGGATCCTATCGGGCTCGAAGCCCTCGGTTTCAACGCGTAGGGTTTGGAGTTGTTGAACCGTTTCCGCTTTCCGGTGTTCGAGGTTCGCCAGGTTCTGCCTCCACACCGTTTTTTCGAGATTTGCCGCGATCTGTTCTTTCAGCCTCTCGATTTCTCTCTTCCCATCGGCTAATCCGGTCCGAAGTTCCGCCTCCTCTTCGGAAGAAAGCGCGCGAATGCCTTCGCAGGTCGCCCGAAGCGTTTCCAGTTTTTGATGTTCTAAAGTGCGCCGCTCGTGAACCGCTATCGATATTTCACTGTAAATGCTGGTCCCGGTTATTTGCTCCAAGATGGGCGCCCGTTCTGCCGGCGTCGCTTTTAGAAAGGTCGTGAACTCCCCCTGCGCGAGGAGCATCGATCGTGTGAAACGGTCGAAGTCCATACCGGTCTGACTTTCGATCAGCTTTGCCGCGTCAGAGATTTTCGTTTCCAACACTTTTCCCGAATCAGCATCCACGATCTCCCGCCGAGGAGGCTGCAGTGGTCCATCGGTCGCCTTTCTGGCGCGGTGCTGCGCCCAGTAAGCGCGATACCGTCGCTTACATCCGCTCTTTTCCACTTCAAAAGTGGCTTCCGCAAAACATTCGAATTGGTGTTTGGACATGATCTCGTTACCGCTGTCGCTGATCGCTTTTAACCGGGGGGTTCGACCGTACAGAGCCAGGCACAGCGCATCGAGGAGGGTGCTCTTACCCGCGCCGGTCGGACCCGTTATCGCGAAAATGCCGTCGACCCGGTATGGGGAAGCCGTCAGATCGATTTCCCACTCTCCCGCCAGCGAGTTCAGATTCTTAAAACGAATCGATAGAATTCTCATCTCTTCCCCCTCTTCTCATTCCGCAAAGGGATCCGCTTCTTTGATCTCTCGAAGAATCTCCTGATAAGCCGCTATAAGCACGTCTCTCCGTTCCGGCGGAATGTTCTCGGCGTTCATCCGTTCTTCAAAAACTTGTTCCGGACTGAGTTCTTCGAGCGAGATCGCCGATGGCTGCTCGGATAAAGACCGTTCGATCATCGATAGGTTGCGCTTTCGCAACACCTCGACCCGGCTCCCCGCAACCATCTCATCGATTGCGCGCGAGACGGTATTGGCGCTTTCCGCGCCTTGATAGGAGACCTCGACCCAGACGGATGTGTCCAGCGCCTTGAGTTTTTCCAACGCTTCACGGATTGGGATCAAATCGCCGACCACCCGTTCGAGCCTCTGAAAAACGGGGATTGGGAGTTGGGTGACCTCGGCTTGTCGGTTTCGGAAGATCACGAGAAAAACGTACTTCTGCTGTCCCGCTTCCCCGAATCCCATGGGCAAGGGGGAACCTGAATAACGGCGGGTTTCATCGCCACCAACCGTTTGCGCGATATGAAGGTGCCCGAGCGCCAAATAATCGATCGAGTCCGGAAAGATCGTCCGATCGACCCGCGCCAGCGAACCGATGTAGAGTTCGCGGACCCCGTCGCCTTCGATCGTCTTCCCCCCCGAAGCGAACAGATGCCCGGTAACCAGGAGGGGGAGTTCGGCATCGATTTCCGCGCGCTGAGCGTTCGCGTATTCGCAAAGGCGGCGGTAGTGATCCCGAATCCCGCGCGCCAAATTTTCTTCCTTTTCCTGCAACGTCTCTCCGCTCTCGGAAAAGCGAATATCCTTATCCCGAAGAAACGGAGCGGCGCCGACGATGATCCGGGGCCGGCCGTTCTTGTCTTTAAGGATGAGGACTTCTTCCGCGACGGGGTCTCTGACCGATCCGATCACGTGAATGTCCATAAACCGCAACAGTTCGCGAGGAGCATCCAGGAAAGTAGGGGAGTCGTGGTTACCCCCAATGAGGACCACATGCCGACATTCGGTCTTAAGCAGTTCGTTCAAGAACCGGTAATACAATGCTTGCGCCCGATGGCTGGGCGTCGCGGTGTCGAAGATATCCCCTGCTACGACCAGCACGTCGACGTCCTGTTCTCGAATCTGCTGCGACAACCAGGCGAGAAAGGCCTCATGCTCTTCGTACCGCTTTTTATCGTACAGCATCCTTCCCAGATGCCAGTCGGAGGTATGCAAAACTGTAAGCGTCTTCTCTTTTTGGGGAGGGTTCTCGGTTTCTCTCATCGGAATATCTCCTTAAACGCTCGCTGAGTCCCGCGTTCGGGCTGTACGACCCGACGAGGGGCCCACGGCCGTATCTGCGATATAAACGTCATTGCTTTGTCTGTTAACGGTCAAAAAGACAGCAATCCTTCCGTTGACATAAGGATAACGCCCGCTTCGGCGAGCTCCGCGTTGACCCGGTCGATCAACGCCTGGCCCTCCCGATTGTAATGGCTGTGCGCGTCTTGGGCCAGGTAGACCGTGTACCCCAGTTTTTTGGCTTCCTGGCAGGCCGCCTTCACACACCCGTGCGAAACCATTCCGGCCGCGACGATGGTCTTTATGTTCAGCTCCCGGACTTTCGCCAAAATCGCCTTTTCTTTTAAGGCGCTGCCGACCGTCTTCTCCATGAACAAATCCGTGTCTTGGCTCCGGATATCCGGATGGATTTGCCATTGCGGGCTGCCTTTGATCAGAAACCCATCGTTGGCGTGGCGGATGAAAAAGATCGGCCGCTTTTCGGCATGAAAACGATCGATCAACGCGTTGACATTTTTTAAGAATGCCACCTCCTGGTAAACCTTTGTCGATTTCTGAAACAACCCCACCTGAACGTCGATCACGAACAAAGCGGTTTGTTGATCCATTTTTCTCACCTCTGAGAATTCTCGGGAATGTGGCGCCGGTGGCCGGCGGGTGTGGATGAGAAGCGTATGTAGCCGAAAACGTTTTATCACTGGCGCCGGACGCGGTTTTGTTCGTCAGTTTTGAATTAAGAGTTATTTTCGATTGCATCTAGAGGATCATTAAGGATTATACCAGAAAGGGGCGGCGTGGAATTGCCGGTTGGATGAATGGGGCGCGCGCGATTTTCGGCTTGGTTATCCTTCAATAATCGACTCGGTTATCGCGCGGTAAGCGTCTTTGGTCCTTGCGACCGCGCGATCCCGGGTAAGCGTTTTCCGTGACCCTGCGATACCGTTCCGAACCAGCGTTTTTTTCCGAAAAAGAGCACGGAACCGCAAATACGACGCGCCAAACTGTCTCGTATAATATTCTTCTTATGATACAATATCCTAAGACCGTCCAATAAATAGGCCTTACTGAAATACTCGACAAACCGGCATATAAGCAAGAAAAGGGGGATAAAAGAAAGGATAAAAGTGCAAAGAAAACGAAGCACCCCCCCTAATAACCGTGCATTTGGTCAAAAACGGGAGGCAACGGAAACCCCGGTTCTCTCTAATATATAATCCGATCGTATACTCATTGGAATAATTTAGTCAATTATGATATAATATCGTCAGAGTATACGAACGCTTTTGATGACGGGGTGAGAAGGGTGTATCGCTATCGGGTTGCGTTGGGGTCCCTGCTCATCCAGACGATCCTCAAGACGACGGACCAGGAGACAGTGGCGCAGATACGAGAGAACCCGTACCTGCAATACTTTCTGGGATTGAAAGCGTACACGATGAAGCCCATTATCG
>Ga0209311_1000946_pt1 | contig 24828 bp, 36 predicted proteins | sample AD_UKC045_MetaG_FD_184417 | JGI IMG/M metagenome (GOLD analysis project Ga0209311, IMG submission 184417) | Active sludge microbial communities of municipal wastewater-treating anaerobic digesters from USA - AD_UKC045_MetaG (SPAdes) (version 2) | ecosystem: Engineered > Bioreactor > Anaerobic >... | reverse complement strand
CTGCCATAACCCAAAGGTACTATTATTGCCCGTTTTTTTTGCGCAAAAGCCCTGCCAAAAACAAAAACGCCCGTCCAGCCTTACGCTAAACGGACGCTAAACGATGTACAATTATGAAACTTGGCAGTGCAAACATACGCATTCGCACTGAAACAAAAAAGCCCGTCCGGTTCTCGTTCGGACGGGCCACATTTATCAAACAATAATTTCAACAGTCAGGCAGTGCAAAGGTAATTTGCCTATTTTGGAATACCAAAAATAAATCTCAGTTCTTCTCTTACTGCTTCTCTTGCTGCTTCTACTTCAGATTTTGAAGGTGTGATTATATTTGCCTTGAATCTTTGCTCATTTCCATCAATTATTTTCACAGCATCAGCGTTTTTTATGCCGAATGCTGGCAACCTATTGTCAACTTGTCCAACCCCAACAGCAAGTGCCGTCGATCCCGTAAGATTGAGGTCAACGCGATTGTTTTGCCTTCCAACCCGCTTCCGATATTGCGAATACCCGTCTTTTGCATAAAAAGTTTTGTTCTGTTTTTGTCCTGGCTTTCTCCTATTCTTGCCTAGTGGATTTATTGAAGGAAGCCCCGGCTTATTTATAGGAAAGTAAGCGGATGTGCTTGAATATTTACCAATTTCTAGGCCATCTTGCGCAATTCCTTTTTGAAAAACACGGCGTTTAACATCCACACTTACTTGATTTGCTGCAATAAGTGCCAGCCTTTCGCGAAGGTTAGGGTCGTTCAAAAGTGCGGTCCGCGCATTTAGGATTGCTATAAATTCCTCAGTTGTCATTTGTTGCGTTTTTTTTGCCGCTCAAACTGCGAAATCTTCAATTCGAGCGCGGTGTAATATCTGTCACAGGACCATCCCCCGCATTCGCTCAATAACCTGGTATCTCCGGCTGCTATAATTTCCCTCTCGCTTTGGATTTGCTGATGAAGTCGGTCACGCGATTGCGTGTAGCTTCTTTCTTCGCTTTGTTTGCTTCCTCCGTTGTCAGTGGTTGTGGCGCCGAAAAATCTTGGAAACCTTGCGCTGAGTTGGGCAAAGAGGTTTGAGTGATAGAGTGCGCCATGTCCAAAAAAAAAGCCTTCAATTCGAGGTCGTTTGCGGCCCTGTCCCGTTTTTCTTGGTAGATATGGGGCGACATTTTGCGCGGGTCCTCACCATCGGTAAAAATGAGGTTGACTGCATATTCCAGTAGTGCCGCCTCGCTTGCCGTGCCCTTCATGATCTCGTGCATTTCCCAGGCGGTTTTATAAGCGTCGTAAACCCCTGAAACATCCCCACCCTGTGAGCGTTGGCAGTCTGCCATAATCTTTCGCAGCTGTGACATCATTTCCGGCCTTGACATCCGGCTTTCAACGTCAAGCCCTGCGCTCTCTAGGGCTGCCAGGCGGTCACGCGAACAACCCTGCCAAATGTTCTTTGAAACGTAGTAGTTGTTTCCGTTGCGGTCAGTGTAAACCAATATCATTTCAGGTTCCGACCCGAACGATTGCCAGTCCAGGCATGAAAGCATTTTTCGGTATTCCTTTCTGTGGATTTTCGAAACCTCGGCTATTGTTTTTGGTTTTTTTTCCCAAAATTTCAAGTTCATATTGTGTGTGATTTAGGTTCAAATTTAGCTCTTTTTTCCTCCCTCTCTGCGATTAATTTCGACATTTCACATTCTAGTTTTCTTATAGCCAAATCATATTCACCGTCTGCAAGGTTTTCGACTGGTAAAAACCATTCAGAAATAGTAGCTTCATCTGCAACAAAAATTGGTAAAACAACTATTTCGTCAAAATCTTTATGCAATTTCGGCTTTATACATAAAATCCCGTTCCCGCCCGTGAAAAGCGAAGAAAAGTGTTTCATTCCATCTTCACCGCTCCAAATGTCGGTCAATGAATAGTGTAAGAATTCCGTTCCAGCTGCTGCGCCTGGAGCGTCTTTTTTAAGCCTGTAAATTGCTGTTGGCATATTTTTTATTTTTGTGTGTGGTTTCGGTTCGAAATCAAGAGTTTTAAGGGCCTTTTTTTGTTAAAACCCTTATAAATGTAGCTTTAAAAAGCTTTAAAAAATCTCCGTGCTTTCTTAAAAAATACCTGAATTGAATGTTTCTGAAATAAAAAGGGTATCTCATTTTATGCAAAATTGTGGACACCGTACCGAAAACAGTCCAATAGGTGCGATTTTAGTGCGTCTTTTTTATCAATCCCCCTGAATTTGTCGGATTTTACCCCTAGCATATCCTTTACAAGGTTGGGGCAGCCATCGCGGTCAATCTTGCAGTTTGCGTTGTTTGCAAGGTTTGAGTTTATCTTCACATAGCTTTCCGAGTGGTGGGGGTTGCTTGAAAGAATGCGCACGTTCGATATCTGGTTCAAACCCAATTCCCCGCAAATAATCTCGTAATAGGTTGTTGGGTCTGATTGCCGCCCGTCCGTTGAGTTTCCGCTTGCATCGCCCGTGACGAAAATAGGAAGGGAGTTGTAAAAGTACCCGTCCGGCCACTTGCCTATTTTGACCCCGTACACCTCGAAAACAAATTCCCGAACAAGCCTACAGGTATCGTAAATCGATGCGTCCGTTTGGATATTGGTTACAAAATCCTTTATGCAGTGTATCCCGGATTTTATCAATCCCGAAACTGTTGCCGCCTGCTGTTGGGTTTCAAATAGCATTGGGGGAAACTGCATGGCCAAAGCCGTCATTGGACGCTTGTTGAAGTCAAAGGAAAAAACGAGCGGTAGGGAACGGTTTACGCGAAGGCCCGACGTAATTACCTTTTGTTGGATGCTTGGTTCTTTGAGCGTATAGCACCAAATCTCCCCAGCATAGTTTACGAAAACGCCAAAAATTTCCTGCTGGAAACTCAGCAAATCAAGTTCCTGCCTTGTTTCCTCAATTTCCGCCAGGTCAATCACTGGATTGTCGTAAGTCGTGAACCGAAATGTTTTCCAGCTTTTCCAGTCGCCCGCAACAATCGGTAAATCTTCCTCACCATTTGCCCCACGCCTTGCCAGTGTATGCAGAAAGGTGCCCTGGCCATTGGGGTTGCCGATGAAAAAAGCATCCCCCCCATAATCCATCAATGTGGCGCGCGCGGCGTTGTTCCACCAATGCTTGAAAATGTCGTTGTTTATTTTTTGGGTTTCCTCAACGATTATCCTTGCAAATTTCAGGCCCCGTCCGGCTTCCTGCCTGCTTACGTTTGCCAGTGAAAAAAAGTCCAGCGTCCCACCACCGTGGAAAAGTACCGTGTGGTGGGTTGCGTCCATGCGCTTGATAAGCGGCTCAAAGTTGGTCCTTATGGCATTCCAGATTTGTTGGAGGTCTTTGAACGATTCGGCAAAAAGGCCGATGGGCATACCCTGTTTTGCCGCCGGCATGATGAGCGGTAATGTGACCGCCCTACCTTGCCTGTAAACACTGTGCGTTGCCTCTGACTTGCCCACCCTTCGCCCCGTTATGATCACATTGAAGCGTTTTGCCTCATCTGAAATCTTAACCTGTGCTGGCAATGCCTTTAGGAGCGATATTTTGACATTTTGACGGCTCAAGCTTCATACAGTGTTGAAGCCCATGCAGCGATACCGTACGCCGGGCCAATTAGCCAAAATATTGAGGCCGAAAAAAGGCCAAATGAAATGCAGACCGTAATGTTGAATACCAGGATCCAGAAAGTAGTGCAAAGCCCACAAATGCCCAATGCCTTGTAAATCGATATTGGCATTTTTGAGCGGTCCCAATCGGGGTACATAGGCTCAAACATCAACTGCTTTTCTTCATTTACCGGACTATCCTGGTTTATTGGAAGCCCGGTATAATCCTTTACCCGTGTATATTTTAGGATTGCAGATTCTCCAGGGAACAAATCAACCCCAAAATAGCCCTCTTTAGGGATGGAAATCATGCCATGACCATCCCTACCGTATGATGTTTCAAGGGTTAGGCTCAAATACCTTTCCGGCTTTTTTACGATGTGAAAACGGCCCTTGTCGTTGTCTTGCTCCCATGCGTTTTGTCGCTCACAAAGCCACTTACCATAGGCCCGGAAAATCATTCCAGGCTTGGTTATCTGCATGGTTTTCACAAATTGCGCACCAATACCCGCCCGCTGGTCAGGAACAAGGGCAGGTGCCCCGATTATGGCATAAAATGCCGGGAAAAGCAGGCCCGATGCGAAAGCAACTACAACAAGAATCAAAATTTCGTTCATAGCCTTTCCAGTTTGATGATTATCCCATGTTGTTGGCCAAGTTCGCAGGTGGTATCGCTTGGAAATGAAACAACAAAAAAGCCCGCCGTACCTTCAATGAGGTCAACGAGCCGCAATGTGTCTTGGCGAAATGTGTACGAATAATGGTTTTCGTAAACGATTTGGTTTGAAAAAATGGTGTAGCAATCCGCGCTGCCCTGATTGAACAGGTAGTGTTTTTCAAGGAAGCCGTTTTTACCTTGCCAAGATCCTTCAATCCTTTCCTCAGAGGTCAAGTCTTCGGGTCTGTGGTCGGAACATCCAAACAAGATGGATAATGCAACTGCAACACTAATTATTGGTATCGCATTGTAAAAAAACTCGTACAAGGTTTTGATATGCTTCATTTCAAATCTTCGTTTTTGGGAACCTCCCATGTGAAACAGTCAAGGAAAACTTTTTTTAGGATTGCGTAAGCTATGGCAATTGCAATGGCCCAACCAACAACCTGAAACGCAACATCAAAGGAACCGCGCTCAGCTGCGAACATACAGCACACCGTAAGCCCAACAAACCCAACAGCGGCATAAAACCGCTTCATTTGGTAGTCAAAAACGGGCGGTTCGTCTTCATCTTTTACAACGACGATTTGAACCTGCTTTTTTTCGGGCTTAGGCTGTATATTTTGAATGCCAACCCCGTTGTTTATGGAATTGGCCTCGAAAGATTTGTAAAAGTCTTCGGTTGGTGTGAATTGCATCGCTCAGGTTATTTTGTCCAAGACTTGACTATTGTTGTGCCAAAATCGCCGCGCATGATTTGAACGGTAGTATCCACACCGCCAATTCCAGATTTCACGTACCACACATCGATACCTTCATCGTTGTGCAAGAATCCGTGAAATTCATCGCTGTGCCTCATTTCTTGCCCCATAATCCCATAATAGGATATTTTGTAGTGGGCTTCCTGTGTGCGCCTGTCCCATGCGCGGTTGCAGCTTTCGGAGCCACGGCCCGTGCAAGAACAGAAAAGCAGTGTGAAAGCAAATGCGAAAAAAGGAAATCGTTTCATTGTATTGACTTTTGTTAAACTGGTACAAGAAAGTAGGCAAACACCTTCAAAGGCTTTCGCCACCTTCCCTTTGTTGGCTGTATTGTGGCGAACGAGCGGCTTAACTCGTTCACAACGTAGATCATTTTGTGGTCCGCATCGGGCATCGATTGGTGGATTTGAACACGGATACCTGGCAATATTTGGGGGATATAGTTTTGGATGTTGTAATGAAACCTGGTTTGCAGTTCTATGATAGCACGATGCGCCCACGGGCTTGCATCCCTTATCTGTTCCGGGGTTGCCTCGATTGTCCTGCCCTTGGCGGTGTACTTAAACTCGCCCTTCAGCTTTGAATGAAGGAAGTACCTACGGGCATTTTCAACCGGTGACCACCTATTTGTTTTCCGTTTCATTTTGCATCTAAAAATGGGTGCCTTTTGTCCCTCATCATTTGTGCCCAACTTTCACGGTCCATAAAATCACAGCCAAATGGCGGATAGGAAAATTCTGCGATAACCGCTTCTTCAAACTTGTTTATAAACTCGCTATCAGACATTTCGGTTGTGCTTGTCGGAACCGTGTAGGTGCCAAATGGTGTCATGATTATCTGTGGGCAAAACTTCATCTTCAACCCTTCGTGCAGCTGTTCAACATTCTTTATCGGAGAAAACTTTACCCCGTCAAAATAGGTGAACATTTGGCCACAGGTCAAAAATATCGTTTCCAAAACGTGTGCCCAATAGTATTTGTACCTGCTTGAGGTGAAACGGTCTACCTTTTCCTCGATCGTGAACATATATCCAGCGTCTGGCATTTCCAATATAGCATCCCTCAGAACCTCCCTACTTTCCTCTGTCAACTTCCCGTCGCGCTTGTTTATCCAGAACTGTGCCAGGTGCCTATGTTTCTTTGTTTGCTCCATCCTCAATGATTTGTTTGAGTTGCAAAAGCCTGTAAAAATAAGGCTTTGAATTTTCTTTGCCCATGTTTGCTTTCAAGTGCTGCAAATGCGCATCGATGAACACCTTTGGGCTTTCAATTACCGTGCAAACATCCAGCCGGATTGGTTCGTCTGAAATGGTAATCCCACCAAAGAATTTTTCAAGTTCTGAGATGTGCCTTTCGTTCATCTTCAAAGCAGCGATATTGATAGGATAATGCCCCATAAAAACAGGGCAATTGCATATTCGGCCTCAATGAAAAACAGCATTATGTTTTCAAGGAATACCCGCGCGGTTGGGTGCGTTTCATCCATTACCACATAGGCGCTATGCTCTTTTTTTACAACAATTACACAGCCAAATATGTAGGCTGTGAGTACGATTGCCAACTCAATCAACATTGAGGGCAAAATGTAGATGTGCCGCATTGTGAGCAAGGTTACAAACCATGCTTTTCTAAGGGTTTTGCTATTTGCCATGTCCTCAATTTTGCCCGCTAATAACTACCAAAAACTTTGGAAGTATTGCGCAGGTGACATTTTGTTCGATTGAGTTCCTTAAAAGGTAAAGATTCCCATCCCGGCCAATCAAAGCCCAAGAATTTGCGATATTTCCAGAAAACAGGTTTGCAAACTCTTTTGGGTCAATTCGATATAGCATTGGGTTTAAATCCGCTTGCGATTATTTAGTTACAAAGGTAACGCTTTTTATTAAAAGCAAAACGGGCAAGCGCAATTTAATTGCACCGCCCGCTTGCTTCAAACATGGCTAATGTCGGATCTTATGTGATTGCTACCGTTTTTGCGTCAAGGCCCTGGCCAATAAGTGCCTTCAATTCTTCCTGAAGGCGGGTGATTTCGATTGACGTTTGGGCATATTCATGCTCATATTCGGCAACCTCTTCCTCTGTCAGAACGCGGTCGTATTCGTACGAATCAAGGATTTTGTAGGCGTTGTCATCCATTATCCTGATCCGTTCCATCGTGTTCAAATGCTGAAAAATCAACTGGTCCATAACTGCGTTTTTATTGGTGAAAAAATGTTTGTGATTTATGCTTAGTTTTTACTGATTTTTTCAGAATCAATAATCCTTTGCCGTGTGCATTTTTCGCACTGGCAATCTTCGTGGTCAATCAGTTCGATTGCAGAAACGCCAAGTTTGATGAGCGAGTTTGCGATTTGTGGGGGAACATCGGAAGCCGCTTCTGCAAGCATAATGATTGCTCTAAGCCGCTCGTCTACCCGCATCGCGTTTGCAAGTGCCTCAACAATCATTTTAGGTTCGATTGCGGCATCGACAACGACGAAATTTTCAAAGCAAAGAATTCTAAGGAAGGATTTGAGTTCGCCCGCCTTTGCTTCCATTTCATCCGTCATTTCGGATGGCCGGTCGGTGTAGGAAAGTTTTTTTGCCATGTTTTTGAATTTGTGTACAAAGATAACTAATTGATTTGTTTTCAGGGTCTCTGTATTTATTCATTTTTAAATATTTAAAATCCGCATAACCCTGCACTGCCTTTCATGCCGCCTAAACGTTGCACGTCGGCAGTGCCTCAGTTAGCCGCGATTGTAAAGCGCCGCGTAGAAAACAAACTCAACCCCTGCCTTAACTCGCCGAGCCGCCGTGCTGCTGGTGAACGCGCCCAGGTCTTTGTACCCGAACGCGGCGGCAATGTCTCTGTCTCTAAGGTTTAGGCTGTTGAGTATTTCCCGGTAGTTGCGCGGGGTGCCTGGTGGCATGAACCGAAAATATGTATCTGCCTTGCAATTCTGGCAAGGCATTTCTTCCAGTTCTGGCATGCATTCCGCGCCGCAAAATCGGCATTCCAACACCGCCGAGTTTTTAGGCTCTGCGGTGGGGCTTTCGCCCGTGGTGCGATTAGATTTTTGCATTATTCTTTTTTAATTCCTGTGCCTCAATCATTTTTTGAATCCGAAAAAGCACGGGCTGGGTTTTAGGGTTTAACGCCGGCGCATTTTTGGTGCGCTCATCCCATGCGGCTGCGTTGCGCTTGATTTCCTGTTTTCCTCCGAGGATTTTTTCTAACTGTTTCATGCATTATCTATTGAACTTTGAAGTTTTCTGTGCTCTTCAAATGCAATTGTTTCACGCATTGAGAAGGTTATAGTTCATATCATAAGTTTTGCCGTTTATTTCCGCAGAGCATTCGCAAACATGATTAATATAGTGATGCTGGAATTTAATCGTGATTTTAACAGGAAATTCACCGTGCATCGAGGTTGATCCTATCATATTGAAAACCTTGCTTTCCATTTTCTTGAAATTTACCCGCCCGCTTCATTGCGTTTGGTAGGACAAAGATAAGCGCACTATTTGTATTTGCAAATACTTTAACTAAAAAAGTGGAAAAATAATTTGCAATGACAAATAAACGCGGCTAACCCCGCACTGCCTTTCATGCCGCCTAAGCGTCGCACGTCGGCAGTGCTTTAGTTATCTACAATGACATACAAACTCAGATGCAAATATCCGTGTAGGTGCCCCCGCCCGGTTTCTGGCACTTGGTTCGCTATGGAAGTGCGTTGCACAGTATCACACTAAAGGGCGGCAGGTTTTGCAATACACCTCTCCTGTTTTGCAGTTTCAATGTAGATAACATTTATTCAAATAATCATCCAAGCCGCTTCCCGCGCATGGATTGAAGTTCTTTTTGACCATCCGCAAAGCTGTTCAAATTGCTTTGCGTCGGTAGCGCGAACATTCTTTGGGTGAACCATTTGGAAGGGGATTGAACGGCGGTTCATCTCATCTTCCCAAATTGAGCAATCGCGGATGATGCTCCCGGCGCCCTTCCACTTTTCGGATCCTGTTTTTCCAAAAAATGTGCGAAGCCTGGCATCTTCAATCCTCAGTAGCATTGACCAACCAAGCGAAAGGCATTTGGCTTCATAGGAATGAACGGCCATTATTGCTTCAATGATTGTCATTGTTTCAACCCGAACCAAAACGCCTTTTTCTTTCACAGCGAAGCCAGTGTTTGTGCCAGGGTCAATGCCAATCAGCACATCGTGATTATGTTTGAAAACAAGTTTGTTTGACATCTGAAAATCATTTTGTTGGCTTTTCAAGGCGCTTTATAAGCGATTCGATTTGCTCCATTTCCTTGCGGTCAATGCCTATCATTGTTGAAATAACAACGCTCTTTTGACACGCCTTTTTTATCTTTCCCAAAAAAACAAGGATTGTAGAAGCCTCTACCGTTGTAAGTCGATGGTTCATGTTTTGTTTTGCTGATTTTATCCTTTCCTGCTTCTCTGCGTTTAGGCAGGTTTTGCACTTGCCGGAAAGCTTGTCTGTATTCGTGTTGTGGGCAAAGAATGAGCCGTTAGGCTTGCTTTTCTTGCATGAAGCGCATATTTTCATAATCAAGATTAAAATGGCGGTTCTTCTTCTTCTTCTTCCTTGTCGCGAACATACCCGTTTACATCGGTAAGTACCGGACGGTTTTTTGCAACCAGGTTTTGAAACGTATCTACTGTTGGGAATTTTTCATCCGTGGCGTTTGGGTCGTAATTCAGGAACCGAGTGTATTTTGGTTCAAACTTTGTCAGGATGGTTTCCAGTGCCCCGTTTCGGTTCTTTGCGATTATGATTTCTGCAAGCCCTTTGAGGCTCCTACCCTGTTCATCCTCTAGGATTTGGTAGTATTCTGGGCGATAAAGGAAACCGATAATGTCCGCATCCGCTTCAATGCCACCGCTTTCTCGCAAATCTGACAGCTGTGGCCTTTTCGAGCCTCCGCGTGTCTCTACGGCCCGGCTCAACTGTGCAAGTGCAATGACGGGCACGTCAAGCGATTTTGCAATACCTTTCAATCCGCGTGAAATGGCCGAAACTTCCTGTTCACGGTTCCCGACCTTTTGCCCGTTTTCGCCCGTGGCTGTCATCAACTGGAGGTAGTCAACGATTATCAATGAAACGCCATGCTTTTGAACCATCCTGCGCGCCTTTGCGCGCAGTGCCATAATGCTGATTGATGGTGTTTCATCGATGTACAGCGGAGTTCCGTTTAAACGCTCTACGGCGGTTTGTACGCGCTGCCATTCGGCATCCAATAATTTGCCACTTTGCAGGCTTTCCCCATCAACATCCGCAAGGTTTGAAACAAGGCGGTTGTAAAGCTGAATGTCGCCCATTTCCAGCGAGAAAAAGCCGACTGGTTTTCCGTAGTCAAGAGCAGCGTTTAGGGCAACCGTAAGTGCGGCGGCGGTCTTTCCCATTGATGGCCGTCCCGCCAAAATGATGAGGTCTTTTTTCTGCCACCCCCCCGTTTTTGAATCCAGCGATTCGATACCGCTTGGAATGCCAATCAAACCCTTGTGCTTTGACCGCTTTTCCAGTTCGACCATATAACGGCTGCCAAGTGTGGGCATGGTGATTTCGCTCGTAATCTGGCCTGCGTGGATTTTGAAAAGGTTTTCCTCCGTTCGCTCAAGAAGTTCAAACACGTCAACGGTGTCATCGTAAGCATCTTGGATGCATAAAGACCCGGTACTTATCAATTGGCGCTGTATGTACTTTTGGGCAATGATTCGGGCATGGTATTCGACGTTTGCAGCCGACGCTACGCGGTTGCTGAGTTCAACCAGATAATACCCTCCGCCGATTTTTTCAAGTTCGCCCATCTTGGACAACTCTTCCGTAACCGTTAAAAGGTCGACTGGTTCGTACTTGAAAGCAAGCCTTGAAATAGCCTGATAAATAAGCGAATGCGCTTCTTTATAGAAGCTTTCCGGCTTGAGTATGTCGGAAACAATGTCGAAGCATTCACGGTCGAGCATCAGTGCGCCCAAAACGGCTTCCTCTGGAAACAACGCCTGTGGCTGGACACGTCCAAGCGCATCCTTTTCGCTTTGTAGCTTTTCGGTAGCGGTTTTCGGTTTAGTTTTCGCTTGGTTGTTCATCGGATTTCTGCTTTTTTGGTTTGCGGGCCTTGCGCTCTACCGATGCTTCCTTTTCCCAGCCGAATGGAAGGTACTTTGTGGGGAACAACATACCACCAACCCCTTTCGGGTCGTACTGTTCTATTTTGAAAAATTCAGTTTTAGCCATGATTGAAATTCGTTTGTTTGTTGATTTTATTGAATGCAACCGTCATCAAAAATCGAAACAAAGAGAATGATCGCGGTGATTATGATTGCAAAAATTACTGCCCTGGTTTTAAGTTGTTTGCTTGTCATTGTTGTCGAACCGGTATTTTGGGTGGTTCATAAACAGCATCCTGGTTTTGCGTGTTTGAGCCTTTGTTTTCGGGGTTTTTCCAGGTTGCAAATTGTTCGCTCCGAAACCAGGATTGAAGGGCCGCATTCAGTTGGCCATAGGTATCACCGCCCCAATTCTTTGTGATTGCATAGCAGCAAAAGTCTTTTACGATTTCAACGCGGCGGTCTTTGCTGTATTTCTTCCCTTTCCCATTCTCAAGGATTCCAAATTTCCATTCGTTCGGGTATTGGGTGTAAAACTCCCTAAGCGCATCTTCGATTTCGAGTGGGGTTTTTGCGTTGGGTCGGTGGCCCAGCTGGATTGTCGGTTCAACAAAATCCACAACTTTTACGCCGGGGATTTCAGGATCAGAAATTTCGACTTTTAATGCGGGGGAGGGAGGTAATACCTCTCCCTCACTCTCATTACTCTCTATACTCTCTTTATTATAGTTTCGGTTTTTTACCGATTCTAGTTTCGGTTTTTTACTGCGCCTAGTTTGGGTTTTAAACCCATTCTTGTTTCGGTTATCTACCGATGCGGATATTCCCGAAACTAAGTATCGGTTTAAAACCGATACTAGGCTTTTTAAATTGATGTGGTAGTACAACCTTGCGGGGTTTCCAAACAGCTTTTCTTCCAAAACACAGGCGTTGCAAAGCACCTCCCTAGCCTTTGTTTGTTGCTCAATAGTTAGGCTTGTTTCCTCAAACCAATCTCGGCCTGTCTTTGCAAAAAACATCTTTCCTTCTATTTCTACGTGCGTTTTTTCGTTCCTATATCGGCTGTTTTCTTGCCAGAAATATCCTTGAGAAAGGAAAACGCCAATAGGAAGTGAACGGAAAGCCTTTGCGAAAAGAGCGTGAAAAGCGATTGTCCCATCGGATAGTAAACCCCTCAGTACGGTAGAGTCTTCCATAAGCCTAGACTGATTGAATAAAAAAGCCCTTTGGAATGTGGGCGGGGGCTTGGAAGGCACAAACGAGGGTCGGTCCCCGTCATCCCGCTCACATCGCAAAGGGCGATTGAACTAAAAACAATTTCTTTTGCCAACCGACTGGCACTTAAACAAACCGGGTTTCCAATCCGGTGGTCAACTTAATGACAGGACAAAGATAACGGATTGTTTTTTATTTGGTGAAATTATTTTGGCCAAATAAGCCTGTTGTCGCGTCTTACTTTTTTGGTCGGAAAGGTTCCGATTTTTCCAGAATCGAATTTCGCGATTATACGCTTTGCAGCCCCGGATTTGTCAAGCCCGGCGGCAATGTGCGTGTGCAATCCAGGTTTGAACGATTTGAAGCATTTAAGCACGTACGTGTCGCTTTGTGAGCAGCACGAAACCTGGTTTGCCCAAAGCGCAAAGACTTCAAAGTCTTCAGTTTTTAGCGCGTGGGCCGCTTCTTCAAGGATAATCACCCTCGCCTGGTTGGCCGTGTATTCCTGAGCTTGGATGGTTGCTGCGAAAAGCAGCGCGAAAATTAATGTGTTGAATTTCATGTTGAAAATTGATTGATTTGATGGAGGTTAAATGTGCGGGCACTTTGCAGCACCCGCACCCATTAACCTCCGAATGTTAAAAACTTGGTTCTTATCCTAATTCAATGATTTCAAGGCGTGTTTTTAGCCTTTGAGCATTAAAAATTGATTGCGAAAGTAGTTTTTGTGCAAGATGCACATCTTTGGTTAGTTGATCTACCACGTTGCCTTCATCGCCCACTTTTTTATGGGTTGGCATTTCTTCATATTGGATTTCGAGTTCCTTCATTTTTTGAGAAACAACAGGTGAAATGCTTTGAAGTAGCTGGATTGCTTGCTTTAGTTTCTCTATTTCAGCTTGCATTTTAATTGCATTTTGATGGTGGAAGGGTAAGTGTAAAGCATGGTGGAAGTGGTGTAATCGATTTCCACCATGCTTGGGTGCCGGTCGGTTGTCAAGCCGATGCAGGTAGGCTATTACCCTGCTTTCCGGCACCCGCGCATGGCCTTAAACAAAATCAAAAAGCGTGGGCACATTCTTTCCGGCCTCAGCTTGCCGCATATATGCGCACCCGTCTTTCCAGTAATCTGGGTTTAGTTCGCTTCCCTTGCCTTTACGGCCCATCCGAACAGCTGTGTATGGAACGGACGCAATGCCGCCAAATGGGTCGAAAACAAGTTCGCCCGGATTCGTGTAGCGTTCAATCGTTCGCTCAATCAAATCCAACTGGAGCGGGCAAACGTGTTGCTCTTTTTTGCGAAGTGCCTGATTCATATTCAGGGTCCGCATCCTCAAAATATCGTCCCAAATCCAGTCTTTTTGGCTTTCCGAAAGTGGTGGCGTTACAAGGGAAAAAACCTTTGGCAAACGGTTTGCTTCGCCCAATGCCTCAGCTATTTCGACGTGCTTTTTGTAGTCATAGCCGCAAGTGTTGAAAAACTCCGAAAACTCTTTGCGAACCTTTGAAAGTCCTTTTTCTGAGTTTGCCATTTTAACCAGGCTTGCAATGTCAAGCATACGGTTTCCGCTGCTTCTCCAAATAGCGTCGGCATCGATTTGCCAGCGTCCAAGGCTGTAATTTTCTCGGTCGTGAACCACCGGAACGTCTGCATAAGCCTTGCCTTTATCAGACTGCGGTTTGCGGAAAACCAAAAGAAATTCAGGGCTACCAAATCCCATTTTTGTGCCATCCTTGACCATTTCGCCATAGGTGAGGCGGTAGGTCTGGTTATTCTCAGCAACCACGTCCGTTGGGACCACTGCCATGCCCATGTATTCCCACCCATGCTGCATAAAGGCAAACAGGGTTTTGGCGTGGAATGGGTTAACGGTTGAAAATCCAATGCCCGTCTGTGAGCCGTAAAAAATTCGGTCTTTTACGTGAACCGCGCAAATACGGCCCGGCATGGTTATACGCATCAACTCAGGTATCAAATATTCCATTTGGGCAAAGAAGTGGTTATCGTTGTTCGTGTGCCCAAAATCCAGATAGCTAGGCGTGTATTCGTAATGGTTTGAAAATGGGATTGAGGTAAGGACAAGGCCAACGCTGTCATCTTCCATCGTCCGACATTCCAACGTGCAATCGTTGTTCACATATTCCCAATCCTTGCCGCTTGCAACAACCCTTTCAATCGTCGCGGTTCTCTGTAGTGCCGTGACCATGCGCAGGTTATTCAATCCATGCTCAGAAACAATCGAGCGCATATTTTCCTGAAGCTCTAGGTGTTGCGCCCACTTGACTTTCATTGCAGCAACCACAGAGCGTTCGCTTTCTGTGTGGATAATGTGGACCTGTACCGTTTTTGGCTGTTGGAAGCGGTGTGTTCGGTGGATTGCCTGGATAAAGTCGTTGAAATCATAATTGATTCCCAAAAAGATGTTTTGGTGGCAAAAGTGTTGGAAGTTGCAACCGGATCCGGATAGTTCCGGCTTGGTGTTGAGCATCTTGATTTTACCATCCGAAAACTCAATAATCCTGTTTTCTCGCTCTTCCAAATCAAGTGAGCCGTACACGGACTTGCTTTGTGGGAAAGCCTTTTCAATTGCATCCCTTTCGCCTTCCAGGTGGTGCCAAAGCAGCCAATTTGAACCGCACTCGTACTTTTCAAGGATTTCACGCGCTTTTTCAAGGCGTGGCACAATCGTTTCCCGCTTTTCCTTTGCGCTTTCGATAATGCCCATCGCCTCGTGTTTCAAAAGAAATCTTTGGCCATTTTCATCGGCTTGGTCCCATGCTTTTGTGTGGTCGGCTGGTATTTCGTGCCAAACAACTTCCATTTCTGGCAGGTCATAGCCTTCATCGCTGTAACCGAGGTCGGACGGGCGGTAAATCATAACTGCCCAGCTACATACCCAAAACCAAAATTCGCGCTCTTTGTGGGGGTGGATTTTTAGGTTTCCGGCCTTTTGGCTGTCACGCTTGAAAAAGCGCGTCAAAGCCTGGCCACGGTCCATCACACCAAGGAAGTGCGCATAGTTTATCAGTTCCAAAAACCTGTTTGGGGATGGTGTTGCGGTGTAGACAAACTTGTATTTCACCTTCTTGAATTGGGTCATAAATACCTCGAAAGTATCCGAACCGGTGGAGCGCAAAACACTTGCTTCATCAAGTGAAACACAGGTAAAAAAGTTGGGGTCGATATCGCCCGTGCGCACCCGTTCATAGTTGGTTATGATGTACGGCGTTTGTGCGGCTTCTACCTCTTCCATGTTTTTGCAGTACACGATTTCAACTCCCATCGCAGGTCCATCCTTTTTGGTAAATTCTTGACGAACTCCAAGCGGGGCAATGAAAAGCGCCTTTCCGCCTTCGCGCTCGATTATCTTGCGATTTGTTTCGATATTGATACGCGTCTTTCCCAATCCGAAGCTGGCAAAAACCGCCCGGCTCCCGCCTTCGAGGTTCCAAACAACAATGTCGCGTTGGTGGTCGAACAAGGACGTATGTAGGTCTTTTGGGGAAACATCAAAGCCACTTTTTGGGGCGGTTACAACTTTTGCGTTGATAAGGTCGTGATATTGCATTGCCTGTTTTGTTGAATTTTGATTTGTGAAAAATTTACCCCCGGCCTCGCTTTTGTTGCCGGGGGATTTCCTTACCGCTTACGCTCGCATCTTGCGACGGCTGCGCTCTTCTTATTGAATGCCCAAAGGTATTATTTAGTTATTCAAATAACCAAATGTTTGTGCAATATTATTTTTTACACAAACGCAAACAGTTTATTTTCAATACTTTATAGGCACAAAAAAACCGCGCTTGCATTGCTGCGAGCGCGGCGAAATACCATAAAACCAAATGAAAACAATCTTTATCGTAAACGGCAAATGCCGGGTTTCTAAAAAACGGTCGGCAACCTAAATCGCTGCCAACCATTTGAACTTCAATCAATGCTCAATATTGAGCGATACAAAGATAATATCTTTCAAAAACTCTGCGAAGAAAAATAATAAATTCCAAAAAGCAGGCAAGCGGCCAAAGCCCATCCAATCAATCGGAACAAAACCAACCACAGAAAACCGTCAATCCAAATAAATGGGCATAGGTAGGCAAGTGCGTTGTACCAAATGCTCAGCTTAAATCCGGTCAAAGCCTCAAAGTATTGACCATGATTGTAGGTGAACCAAAGAAATGCGGTTCCAAAAACCGGATTTAGGTTATAGTACCACTCCGTGCGGCCCGTACCCTTTGACATCGGGGCATTTTGGAAATGATAGATGAAATGCACCAACTGTTCACAGGTCCATCCAAAAATTATCTCCCTGGAGAATACCGTGTAAACCGGGCCGCTCACATCCTTATCTACCTGGGCACGTCTCAGCTTTTCTTTGTCAGAAATGCCCCATTTGCTTTTCAGGGGGTACAAAACAGCCCCCATCAGGTAGCCGCTGGTTTCGCCCAAAAGCCTATCCTGCGATTTGTGCGCAGGGGAAAGTTTGAAATCGGAGGCGCGGCGATTTGGCCTTTTACTTGTTTTTTTAGCTGTTTTTGACGGCATAAACAAAAAGGCTTATGATTGTTCCGACAATTATCGGCATGATTATAACCCTGAAATACCAATCACCCTGGGCGGTGTCTTCATCTTCTGGAAAAAAGTCTAGTGGCATCATTTTTTGATATTGAAGGCTGTGATTAGGATGTATTTGGCAACGCCAACAGGCTTGCAAACGTAGATTGTGAACTTGTTTAGCTTGAAATAAACCGTGCCCTTTTTTTTGGCAGAAAACTTGCAAGATTCACGAACTGCACGGAGCGTCTTTTTCCCGATGGGTCGCAAATTAAGTTCACCTGATGGCGGCTCGATGCCCCTTTGCCTAAGCCGCCTTTGAGCGTGTTGTGTGATTATAAATTCCATATTGAAAAATCATTCTTGACCAAACCAATGTTTGTTTACCCACGCATCCGCCGTTTCGCTTTCGCGGCGTTTTTCCAGTGCTTCCTGTTCGCGCTCTGCCCTGAATGATTCGCAAAATTGCCAATAGTCTTCACGGGTTTCGCGAACCGTCAACCCTTCGCGTGCTATGCGGGTTCTTCTTACAACCTTACCATTTGTGCCGGTATGGTGCCCAAAGGCATAGGCATCCCGGAACATGATATGCCACACGGTAACCTCGTGCGGATTTTCAACCAACTCAAGCATATAAAGCGCAAATTGGCAACGCTCGATCACCGTCGGGTCGTCTTCATGTTCATCGCTTTCACCGTAGGAAAAAACGAACAGGTCCCGGGTTTGCTTTTTATAGGATGCAACCAGGTAACGGTGGTGCATCCACTTTCCGATACCGTCCCAACTGGCAACCAAACAGGCTAGGCCAATAGCGCCAAGGGGCAAGGCTATGAAGGCTAGGCCGTGGTCAATCGCAACGATGCTAGCCAAGCATATTACTAGGCCCATGCCTACGCTCAGCACTATCGCAGCCTCTTGCGAGGCCATATCCTCGTTTGTGTACTTTTTTTGCATGACTAGGCTATATCAGTTTTTGAGCATCGCTTTTGTTCGCTTCCAACCATACTTGCTTTGATGGTTTGGTAGGTATCGGTTGGCCCGGAACGTTGTTTAGGTTTGTCGTTTGCGGCACTTCGCGTTGTGTTCTTTTTTGCGCCCTTCCATAATCAAACAACATAGCCGCTGCAATGCCAATGGCAATCACCAAAAGCAAAGCCTGTACAAGTACCTCCAAAAACAGGCCAATTCCTTGCGCCACAGGTTTTGCCACGTAATTTTCAAAGTGGTCGCTGATTGAAACAACCATATTCAAAACCAGGAACACCGCTGAAAAGAAAACAACGGCAAGCAGCTGTGTCATTCGCTTTATCACCATTTTACGGAGCCTTGCAAGTTGCTCAATCTCCGTGGCCTTATCCTCTGCAAGGGTTGCGGATTTCATCACATAACGCTGTAGTGATTCGTCCCACGTTGCTGTTTGACCGTTTGGAAGCCGTACCTCCCTATTTTGATTTTGAACCATGATTTAAACCATTTTAAACCAAATTTAAACCATCGAAAGTTTAAATCAGGATTTACTAAGTTATTGAAAACCAACGGTGCAAATAAAATTGAACCGATTTGCACCGCTATTCTTCAGATTCACGCTTCAAAGCGTCGTTGAAGGCGTGAAAATACTTTTTGACGTTGGAAAGACTGTATCCTTTTTGCGGGTCACGCTCACCTACAGCCGTGTGATTTTTTACGGTTCGCTCAGCTGAAGGGTAGTCCCCATCTTCCATGATTGTGGCCCACTCTACTTTCAATACCTCAGCAATGTGTTGTTTCCAGGTTGGCTTTTTGCTGAAGGCGTTGCGGTGGTATTCGTTTAGGTAGGCAATATCCCAACCCGTTAGCGTTTCTACCCTTGTGCCTGGTTTGCTTGAAACAACACGGTCGCTTTCAAACCCGTCCGGTTTAAACCTTGTATTCCACTTTTGCCCCATCAACACCTCTCCCCCATCGTCTTCTTTTGTGCCCTCAGCTTTTTCAATCCTAACTTTTTTGGGGCACGGTTCGACGTTGTATTTGTTGAGGTCTTCAAACATCCATGACAGGAAATCAACACGCATACTAGTCTCTTGATTTTTGGTAACGGAAATAGGTTCCTGCAAACGAACTGCCAGACATCAGTGCCGTGACTATGCCAGCATACCAGTTTACACTTATGCCAGCGTCCGTGTTTCCAGAATAGTCAACGATGCGCCCAGACGTTTCTATGGCATCTAGCATAGCAGGATATTCAACTAACCAACCGCCTAGGCTGCAAACCACAAACCAGGCGAACACGGCTGTACCGCCGGCGGATCCTGTTAGGCGAACAAGCAATAAAACAATCGTGCCAAGCACGGACAGGAATACCCCGACAACCAATCCCATAAGCCCGGCAATCACATAAAGGCCACCTGCCAAAAAAAACATTTCGAGCGCATTCAAAGCCCAGGTCAAACCGTTTATCCAAGGGCTCAGGATTGCGTCAATTTTAGCTTGCCGCTCGTTTGCTTGCCGCTCATCTGCCCTTGATTGTTCGCGGGCTTTTCGGTCGTCCGCTTCGCGCTGTTCGATCAAGCGAAGCCGCAATTCCTGTTCTGCATTTGGTTGGGGCAAAATTTCTTTTGTTGGAGGCGTGACTTTTTGAGGTGCTGGATTGTCGTTTTGTTTTCGGGGTTTTTGTTCTATCTTTTCCGGGGGTGTGATAAAAGTTGAATCTCCACGCTGCAAAGATTCAAGCATGGCCAGGGCACCCTGGATTGTAAGTTCGGATTTGTTCGGGTATGGGCTTGCAATCTTTCTAAGGTATTCAATTGCAACGCTTTGTGGCAAATGCGCTTTTTTGTCTTCAGGGAATGCCCGTAAGTCTGCAAAAACCCTTTTCCAGGCTTCGCGCATCGCATCATAGTTGGAATACCCACAGTTGATTTTTATTTGCTCTAATGTGACAGCCATGTTTGATATTTTTAACTGTTTGTTCCAGGCGTGAACGAATGCCCGCATTTTTCACACTTCAATACTTCAACAAGCTGAGCATGGTTGGAAGGTGAAAGTGTGGCGCCTTCCATGCTTCCATTCGCATCTGGAACGCCACAAGCCGGGTTGTACAGTGCTTTGCTTTGATTGCATTTGCCGCCACATTTCAGGCAGGGTTTTTCCGCATCGATTCTTTTGAATTTAAGCACCCAAACCCACGGGTTAAACAACCAAGATTCTATACCGTGCAAAGAGGCCCAAAGTGTTTGGAACGATAAAACAGCACTTAAAACCCCAATATCTTCCCTATCTTTCATAAGGTAGTCTTTGAAAACCTTTTCACCTGGTCGAGGGCTACCGTAGCAGTAAACACCTTCATTTTCTGCATCTTCTTCGGAAATGTTATGCAGCCGTTCAACCCTCACCTCAACCAACTCAAGAAGTATTCTGCAAGCAACGCGCGGCATGTGTATTGCAGGCTTCCACTTCATTTTATCCTTTCCAGGCTCATAGTCTGCCCGATAAAATATTTCGCTTCCAAATCGTGAAAATGTTTCACGAACCCAAAGCCTATCACCCGGAACCCCAAACGGGCATTTTATAGAAGCCTGCTCGAAAGTTCTTTCTTTTAGAGTTTGTGGTGTAAGGGTAGTTTTATCTGTAAAGCACCAATTATTGTTCCTAGGCTCCGCCCACTCAAACTGCCAATTATCCGGTTTCTCGTTTATCAAATCCAACCCGCGAAGCCTACGGGTAACCTGCTTTATATCTTCAATTGTGGCGCGAACCATAGGTGCGCTAAACATTATGCCAGTTTCTTTCATAGAATTGTTTTTTAGATGGGGCGGCTTTCATCCCACTTACTCACCGCCCCGGACTTAGCAAAAAGTTTCTAGTATTGAAAAAAGCCGTCTCTATCGGCCCAAAATTCGCATCCATAGTCAAGGCTTTCGGCCATGTTCAAACGGTGAGCGGCGGCAATGAGCGAATACCATTCAATCTTAACCTGTTCCCGTGCGTCCCTCCCAATCTCGAATGGCGTAACATACCCTTCATTATCAATTGCAATCACAAAGTACCTGACAGGTATGTTTTTGCTGTCATATTCGTGGCAATAGATTGCGGCTTGCAAATCGTATTTGTTGCGCCGTATTTCATAGCGAACATCTTTTTCACCGCTCTTTGCCCCCATCCGTTTGAGGTCCCAAATCACCTTTTGGCCATCTCTGTTTTGTCCATCAGCATCTTTGAAACCTTTGTGCCTAAACCCATTCAAGAAAAAGTCAACAGGCTTTTGGAATGTGAAAAAGTCTGGACTTAAAAGCCCTTGAAAAACAACCGTTGAGTTGTGGCGAAAGCATTTTTCAAGGAACATTGCCGATGCCATTTGCTCGGTTGTTACAAGGTCTCTATCTCCAGCGTCTGCAAGTGCTTGCTCCCAAATGGACTTACCCTCTTTTGTTCTACGGTCTGGTTTATCCACAATAAAAAACCTTTTCTCCAAAAGTTCGGGCTCAAAAAGAAGACAGTCGAACAAACTGCCCTCAATCATGGCATCCGTCTTTTCTTGCCTCTGTTCGATATACTTTTTCAGCTTTAACGGGCTATGGGCGAGGTTTTTGAGGCGTGTGAACGACAGGTGTGTTATTACGTTGCTCATAGCTTACCTTCCATTTGCAGCATATCGATTATTTCCTCCTTACGCTCGGTGAATAGCTGGGCAAAGTCTGAATGGCCAGGGTTTTCGTCGTAAACAGCCTTCAAAACCTCAAGTGTTTTTACCTCTTTAAGGCGGTTTACAAGTGATTCGGGGTCAATTGCTGCGCTTGGCTTCTTTGCGGCTGCTTCGATTGTTACGTCCTTGATTGCAGCCGTTTCTTCTTCAATGTGCAATCCGGCTGTTTCGCTTGCAAATCCCATACGCAATGCGGCGGCCTCAGCGCACTTTTCAATCATGTTGAATGGCATTGTTGCCCACTTATTTGATGGTTGCGCGGGGCAATACTCAGAAAAAAGGACGGTTTTGGTGAATGCGCGAGCAACACCACTAAAGTCTTTATAAACCGTAACCGTGCAAGTTGTAGGGAGCTTCCTTTCGATTTTTAGTTGTGCGGCAGTTTTAAAGGTCCCATCTGGCATCAAATCAAATTTAGCGTCGTCTTTTCCTGCTAACTTTCCGGTTCTGTCGGCTTTCTTCCTAAGCCCATCAATGCCAACAATGGTAGAGTATTTTCCATTGTACCCAACGAGGTATATTTCCTTTTTGAAAGGCGAAAGGCCGTGTAGCTTACACGATGTTGCAAATACCTGTACCATCGCAGCAGGTGTGCCCGCTGGAATAATACCCGCTTGTGCAAGCGTTTGAATGTCGGATTCGCTAAGCCCGCTTTGAGCAATTGAAGATTCTTTTGCCATGACTGTTTTGAAATTATTTTGATTCAATTTTTTCGATTGCCGCTTCCATCAACCCGTAAATGATGCGGAGGCGGTCAACCGTTTTTTCACCTTTTTGGGTCTTTGATTTCAATGCTTTGTAGATTTCATCTACCTGGCCATAAATATCCTCCGGGAAATCCATAACCATTCCAGGATTGGTGTCCTTTGACCGGGCTTCCTTCGCTTTGAAAATGCACGATTGCTGACAATCAAGCCCCATGCGCGTCAACTCCAGGTAAACATCTTTCAAGCAGATTCGAGTGCCGAACGGACGGCGGTCTTTGGCAACCTGCTTGGCTGCGAACGCGCGCACGGAATTTGGAACCCGGATCACGCGCTTTACTGTTTCTCCATCGATTTTGATTCTTTCAAACATTGTTAGGTTTTACTAGCCTGTGTGGTTCAAGTCCGGTGACATCCAGCGGGGCACAAACCTCGTCTGGCAGACCTATTTGTTCTGGATTGTATAAACAATCGATTGCCGCAACCTCCAACTTTCCGCGAAGGGAAAGCGAATGCGGGGCAACCGAATTTGGTACGTTTACTTTTCTGAAACTGGTGTGGCTTTCGCCGGAAATATCAATCACATCAAGGGCAAGCCATAGGTATGTGATTTCAACGTGGTGTTCAATCGGGTTTGAACGAAACTCGTTTTCGTCTTCCCGGTCAACCGTAACGTTTGCGCGGCCAACGTAGGTTTCAATCACGCTTTCTTCGGGATGTGAAAGCGGGGTTTCGATACTCAGCGAGAATTGTACTTCGTGTGGGAATTTCATTTTTGCCAGTCGTTTAATTAGTTACAAAGGTAACTAATTAAATTTACAAACAAAGGCTTTTTGAAAATAAATTTCAATCCAGGTTTTTGGGCAAAAATGAAAATATGTGGCTTACCACTTTCATCACCCAACCGTTTCCAAGGGCTTTGTATTGGTTAGTTTCGGCAATGATTGGGCCGGATGGTGTTTGAAAGAAATCGTCTGGAAGCGTGAACAGTCGGCATACTTCGACGGGGGTTAGGCGTCGAAGCCTTGTGCCTTGCCCATTGACAACCACGGCCAAAGTCCTTTGGCCGTGGTTGTCAATGCCCTTTTGGAAATTCGCATCGATGCAGTTGGATTTTTCTACGTGTTGAAGTTCGCCGTTATTGTTTACAACGCCAATAAGAGTGTATTGCCGTGATCGCCCACCGCTGGCAGTGGCACTATTTGGGGTTATTGAATAAGACTTTTCAGGGTTCGTTTTTGGCTTTTCCTTAAAAATCCGCTCAAAGGCCCTATCGCTCAGGTAATACCGCTGATCAACATCGCTTTCCAAAATATCGGCAAGCATGATACCGCAGTCTTTTGGTTGTGGAAAGTCGGTTACAACATCACCAAATAAACCCACCCGCTTGGTTCGGATGTTTGACCACCACAGTCGTTTGCGGGTTTGTGCGCTTACCAAGGATGCGCAGCTTTTCCAAGGTGCAATACCAAGCGTTTCGTTTATCACCGCTTCGTGGCGTTTGGCCATCGGTACATTTTCAAATAGGAAAAACACGTTTGGGTTTATGGCCTGGCATTCACGCAGGATACGAACAGCCTCGAAAAATAGGCCACTTCTTTCACCCTGAAGTCCGGCACCCTTTCCCGCAAAACTGAGATCTTGGCACGGAAACCCGCCAATCAACAAATCCGGCACAAATGGCAGTTCTGAAACTCGCACCTGTTTAACGTCCCCAATATGTACGATTTCAGGGTAGTTGTGTTTTACCACCTTTATTGCATTTTTATCAATCTCGCTCGAATAATAGCACTCGATTGGAATGCCAGCATCTTTCAGCGCAAAATACCCCGTTTCAATGCCGCCAAAAAGCGATAAAACCCTGTATCCCCTCATTGGATTGGAAGTTTTAGAACGTTCAAGATTACAAATGCGGAGGTGTCCGGGTTCTTCGACCTTCGCTGTAACTCTGCCTTTATGGTGTTTAGTCCAGCTTGATCGATCACTATGTTTGTGGTCACAGATGCGCTTGCAAATCCCTTGCTGTCAACGTAGACAACATGGTAGGTTACCTGTTCTTTCGGCTTTGAATTGGCCGAAAATGATAGGATTGCAGAGATTATGATTTGGAAAATTATGCTCATTGTAATGCTATTGATTGATTTTTACCAATCCACATCAATCGATGTGGATTGGTGTTTTTTACGCCTCGGTATCGTTTACGGCCTCAAATTCATGCAAAGCATTTAGACGGTATTTCATACCGGGCAGAATTGTAACATTGTCAACAAAGGCACAACGCCGCTCGGTTTGCGATGATTTTTCATTCCAGAATTTTAATATAAGTACCGACCACAATCCACCCGTCACCGTTGCGCGATAGCCACCCGTCACCGTTGCGGCATAGCCACCCGTCACCGTTGCGGCATCGCCACCCGTCACCGTTGCGGCATCGCCACCCGTCACCGTTGCGGCATCGCCACCCGTCACCGTTGCGGCATCGCCACCCGTCACCGTTGCGGCATCGCCACCCGTCACCGTTGCGGCATAGCCACCCGTCACCGT
>Ga0209311_1000940_pt1 | contig 24939 bp, 17 predicted proteins | sample AD_UKC045_MetaG_FD_184417 | JGI IMG/M metagenome (GOLD analysis project Ga0209311, IMG submission 184417) | Active sludge microbial communities of municipal wastewater-treating anaerobic digesters from USA - AD_UKC045_MetaG (SPAdes) (version 2) | ecosystem: Engineered > Bioreactor > Anaerobic >... | reverse complement strand
CGCGGGTGAGCGTGCAAGAATGCAGTGACACAACCCTGCCCTACACTACTTATATGGCGAATCTTGTTCTATCGGAGGCCGCATTGCGCACAAGCGCATTGGAAGTTCCCGCAAACGAGGTGGTGCGTATTCTGGAACCCTATCGGGGCGCAGCCGTTCTGGGGCGTCCCATCGGTTGCCCGAAGAGCAGTTCATTGACAACAGAGGCGCTGCATGTGTGGAGTGACGGGATGCCGGAAGTTAAAATTCATGAAGATGATGGTGTATGGGCAGTTCTCCGGCGCACGCCGGCGCCTGGAGCCGGGGAGTGGACCCAGCTCTATTCCGATTCGGGGCATACCGCGTGCAGCATGGATCAGGTACAGGGCCCAATGAAAGTATTGTGGTTCGGTGAGCCGGGACCGCGCGATATCATTGATCGCCATCACCGCCCTATGTCGTCTTTATTTAAACAGGGGCGTTTGTTTATTCCGGGAGACAATCTGGTCATGGCCGCGGATGGGTATAACGGCACGTCCCTCTGGCGCTTGGAAGCGCCGAACTCACGGAGGGTGGGCTCGCTCAAAAATTGCGGGCATATGGTGATCACGGATGACCTGCTGTATATCGCAGCGAAAAATGAGTGCTGGGCCGTGCGTCCCGATACGGGTGTCCGTGCATTTACCTTCGAGGCCCCGCAAAAAGAGGAGGAGCCCTGCGACTGGGGTTATCTCGATTGTGTGGGGGATCGCCTGATTGGTTCAGGACAAGCCGCGGATGCTTCATTTAATGAGTTGAGCAAGGGCATGGTCAATATCATTGAAGGCGATCACCGCCCCATGATTGCGAGTAAATACCTGTTTTGTCTGGATCGCCATTCCGGGAAGCGGCGGTGGATTTACCGGAAAGGCGCGATTTTGAATGATGCCATTGCCATCGTGGAGGACCGGGTGTTTTTGGTGGAAAGCCGGAACGAACAGGCCATGAACAACAAGAATGGACGCGTTATCTTGCGGCAATTTTGCGACAGCGGCGCCTTTCTTACCGCGCTTCGGCTGAAAAACGGCAAGAAAGAATGGGAACAGCCGGTCAGCCTTCCGTTCGAGCATATCATGTATCTCAATGGCGCACAGGGTGTGCTGGTGCTTACCGGCTCCTTCAACAAGAAAAAAGAAGTGCACTATGGACTGTTTGCTTTTGACATGGCCACGGGTGAGGCACGTTGGAACACCGAATTCCGCGCTGTAAATTCCAGCGGGAAGGAGTTTGCTGATACGGGTGGTTCGCATGGCGAGCAATGGCAGCATCCCGTAATCGTGGGTTCCACCGTTTATGCGCGCCCTTTTGCGTTTGATCTCCTTACCGGTGTGAAACGTGAGTTTATGCTTTACAGGGGTGGCGGCGGCTGCGGAGGCTTAACCGGATCCGCATATTATCTCTATGGACGCGGCAGCAATCCGAGGATGTATCCCACTGATAAGGCTGTTACGGAAGGTATTCGGCTGACAGAGGTTTCGCGGCCCGGCTGCTGGCTGAATATTATCCCGGCGGGCGGCATTATTATGATCCCCGAGTCCAGTTCCGGATGTACATGCGCGTATCCTTTGCAAACCTCGTTCGGATTCATCCCCGAAAGCCAATTGCGATAAGAGCTGTGTGTGAAACGGTGTGAGATTTTTTGTTACGCGTTTTCCAAGAAGATGATTATAATCGGAAGGGCGAGGCTCCTGCCGAGCCGTAAAATAAAATATCCAAATGCTATGAAATTTCTCGGCAATCTTGATCTTGTTTGACGGCTCAGCAGGAGCTTCGCCCTCCCATTCTCGCCTTTTTGTGGTCCGCTATCGAAGGCGATTGGAGTCTCACAATGATATATTGAAAAGGCCGGGTTAAATAAAGCTGGAGGAATCCGGATCATTCAGTTTTTCGTGCCAAGCGTGTAAAAGATTTCTGAGTCGGACCACATCCTGTTTATGCGCTGTTTCAGTGGCGAGGTTGTTCATTTCGCAGGGGTCGTCGTGAAGATTGAAAAGTTGGGTCTGGCGCTGATTAGCGACACAATATTCGATCAATTTCAGATTTCCGGTGCGCACTCCGCGCTGCACGTTTCGATAGGCGAAGAACAGATCTTCCCGGTGTGCTTGAGAGGCGCCTGAAAGCACGGGGGCCAGGCTTTTACCGTCCAAATCCGCCGGGCACGGGATACCGGCCAGGTCACACAGCGTAGGGAAGAGGTCCATCAAGTAACACGCGGCATCAACGTGTCTGCCGCGCGGCACCCCGGGTCCCGTAATTATTAAAGGTACCTTGAGACTATGTTCATAGAGGCTTTGTTTTCCCAGCAGCCCGTGCTGGCCCACCGCAAGGCCATTATCCGACGTGTAAACGATTATGGTGTCGTCCGCATGCCCTGTTTCCTTCAGGGCATCCATGATGCGGCCGATTTGTGCGTCCAGATGCGAGATCATGGCGTAGTAATCCGCGATGTGTTCCTTTACGATCTCCGGGGTGCGCGGCCATGGGGCCAGTTTCTCATCGCGGATCTCCATTTCGCCATTGTCGAAGGGATGACGCGGCATGAAATTTTTTGGAAGCGGTATTTGGTCCTTGGGGTACAGTTTTTGGAAAGGTTCCGGGGCCATACGCGGATCGTGAGGCGCGGTAAAGGAGACATAGAGTAAAAATGGGGTATCTTGATGGTATTCGTGCAGAAAACGGATTGCCTCATCCGCAAATAATTCACTGGAGAACTTCTTTTCCACATGCTGTGTTTGTTTTGCATACGCTCCGCTGGGATCGTAATCGTGCACAGGCACTGCATAATGATCATTCATGCCCCCGAAGAAGATTTTGCCTCCATTCTCAAACGCGCGATTGAAGGAGCGGGCGCCATTGTGCCATTTTCCAATGCCGAAGGTGTGATAGCCGTGGTTACGGAAAATTTCCGGCCAAAGGGGCATTTCATCCGGGATGTTTTCCGGATGCTGGAAATTGAACACGTGCCGTCCCGTCAGCAGCATGGCGCGGCTGGGCATGCACACGGCCGGCACCGTGGAACCCATGATATAGGTGTTCGAAAACACCGCGCCGTGCTTTGTCAGAACATCCAAAGCGGGTGTTTGAATAATGGGGTTGCCCAAGGCATGAATCGTGTCGAACCGCTGATCATCCGAGAAGAGGAACAGAATGTTCGGGGGGCGCTTGATCTTCTGGGGCGAGTGCGTTGTACAACCGAGAGGCAGGCATGCCGCGGCGGCGCTTATGCCCGCGCAGCCCAGGAATGAACGGCGGTTTATTGTTTTCGCAGCATATGTTCTGTCAATTTTTACCATGGCGCTAATCCTTATCGAACACAATGCCCATCAAAAACAACGGTCACACCCCTGGCTTGAAGCGCGGGGATGTCCGTGCACAGGGCCTGATTGCTTAATGGGTTTTGTTCCAGAAGAATGGTATCCCCGGCGTCCACGGCGGGATTATTGACCAGGGCTGTGATGTCTGTGATTTGATTTCCGATAAGGCCGGCATAAAACAGGTTGAGGAGGCCAGACAAAGGGCCGATGTCGCTGATTTGATTGTACCCGAGGTCAATGTAAAAGAGGCTTGTCATGCTGGCCAATGGGGTGATATCGGTCAGGAGGTTGGAATTCAACGACAGGATGCCTAAGACCGGGAGCGATGTTAAGGGCGTGAGATCGAAGATCTGATTTCCGTTGAGGCCAAGCTCCAGTATGTTGGGAAGCCCGGTCAATCCGGAGAGATCACTCAAATTGTTTGTGGAAATGTCCAACTCTTCCAAATGGGACAATCCGTAGAGCAGAGAAAATTGAGTGAAGCCGGTGGAAGAAAGATCGAGGGAGGTTAAGCCGGACAACGTGCTTAAGGGGCTGAAATCCGCGATTGGGTCTTCCCAAATACTTAACAGACGCAGCGCAGTCATACCTTCGAGCGGTGAGATATCTTGCACAGGATTGCTGCCGATAAAGAGTTCCTCCAGTTGAGCCAGGCCGGCCAGCGCGCTGATATCACTGAAGGAATTTCTCTCAATGGCCAGCCACTGTAATTGAGGGCAATTTTCCAGGATGCTGATGTCGGATATCAGATTGTCCCACAGGCCAAGCTGAAGAAGGCCGGTCATGCTTTCCAGGGCGGAGATATCCACGATTTGGTTGTGTTCCAGGCGCAGGCTGGTCATCTGGGTCATTCCTGCGAGCGAAGCAATGTCTGTAATTTGATTTTCAGCAAGATCCAGTGTCGTCATATCCAGCATCCCTGCGAGTGGGCTTGGATCGGTGATTCCGTTTCTCGCAGCGTCAAGGAGGGTTAGGCCGGTCAGCGTGGAAAGGGGGGATAAATCGGTGATTTGGTTGACTGTGAGCCCAAGACGCCTTAAGCGGGTTAATCCGGACAAAGGTTCTAGACTGACAATAACATTGCCCATAAGATACAGATCCTCAAGCATGCACAGGTTGGCCAAGGGGGTCAGATCGGCAATTTGATTATTCCAAAGATTGAGGGTGATCAAGTGGCGCAGATTGGCCAGCGGGCTGAGATCAGACACCTGATTGCCCACCAGACCCAGCCATGTTAAATTGACACAGCATTCCAAGCCGGTCAGATCGGTTATTTGGGAATAGGAAGCCTCCAAGTCGTTGAGTGTTGCAACATCCTCGCCCAGAATGTCTCCGGAGGGTTTGTTAATGGCGGTGCGGACTGATTGTTCCAGATGAGGGTCGGCGAAGGTGACCACTCCAGGGCAGGGAGCTGTTTCCCCCTCAACGTCACATACTCCCTCACCTTCCCCCTCGCCTTCCCCCTCGCCTTCCCCTTCTCCGGCGCCTTCTCCTTCTCCTGGGAGGGATCCCGGTGCAAAACCGTCTTCCGTGCCTGTTTCAGGATGATAGCCGAAGGAATTAAAAAACTGAATGAACCGCAACAGTTCGGATAAATTAATAAGCCAATCCTGAGGATTGTAATCGGAACTGTGGGGGGTACAGCCGGTATATCCGGTTCCGGGTGCAAATCCGTCTTCGGTGCCCGCCTGACAGTGAAATCCCGCAGAATTAAAGAATTGAATAATGCGCAGCAGTTCGCTCAATGAGATTTGATAGTCGAGGTTGTAATCGCCGGAATGGGTTTGCGCGGAAGTGTCGGGAGAACAAAACACACTTATGATTCCCAGCAAGGCCACTGCCATGCATTTGTGTTTGATCATATTCATTGCCTCTCAATTGCCCAATGGACTGATTTTACACTATACAGGGTGGTTTGCCTATCAGGGAAAATTACCGGTTTGCCGTTGCCCTTGCTTTCCAGGTAGTCTGCTTGTTGGCATTGGCCAAGAGGAAGAGAGTTAAGTTCATGATTTTGGGATTTGACGCCCGGCTGGCAAATGCGGAAAAGCGGGCCGGGGTTGGACATTACACGGCGGAATTGTTGCGCGCCCTTGCCCCGCACATGGAGGAGGATATGTTGCGCCTCTATTTAGATGCTGCGCCTGTCCCGGAATTTCCCCTTTCCACAAAACAAGCTGAGATTTGTGTTCTTCCTAAAAGACGGTTCTGGACGCATCGCATGTTGGGCCGGGAGTTGCGGCAACGTCCGCCGGATGTATTTTTTTCGCCGGTAACTCAGCTTCCGTTGTTCTGCCCGTGTCCTGCCATTGTAGTGGTTCATGATCTTGCCTTTTTCGATTTCGGCGGGCACTTCACGTTCCGGCAACGGCATATTGCGAGGCTTCAGGCAGGCTATGTGGCGCGTCACGCCACACATCTTATTGCGGATAGCCAGGCCACTCTGCAGGATATTCAGCGGCTGTTGCATGTGCCTGAACATCGGGTTACGGTGGCGCCCTTGGGGTGTTCCGCGCACTTTCGACGTGCGTCAGAAGAAACCGTTCAGGGAATTCGCGCACGGTATCAGCTTCCAGACAAATTTATTTTATATGTGGGCCGCCTTCAACCGAGGAAGAATATTGCACGGTTGATAGAGGCGTTTGCCCGCGTTATTCAGAGAAGAGATGATTTGCCGCATCACCTGGTGCTCGCGGGTGACAAAGGCTGGATGGAAGGGCCGATCTATCACGCCGCAAGAGGGTCGTCCGCGCGGGATCGAATCCACTTTTTGGGGTATGTACCGGAGGCCGACCTGCCTGGATTGATGAGTGCGGCGGAGGTTTTGGGGCTGGTGTCGTTATGGGAAGGATTCGGATTGCCGGTGGTGGAGGCCATGGCGTGCGGGACTGCCGTGATCACCTCCAATTGTTCCTCGCTGCCGGAGGTGGCGGGAAATGCCGCCGCCTTGGTGAATCCGTATGATGTGGATGACATTGCCCGCGCTTTAGAACGAGTTATTGTTGATAATGAATACCACAAGGAACTTCAGCAACGCGGATTGGTTCAGGCTGCGCGATTTACATGGGATAGCACGGCGCGCATCGTGATGGAGGCCATTAGATCGGTGTTGCCAAAGACTTGAGGCATTTAAACGTGCTATGGTATTGACGTTTTATTGGCGCAGGATGACTTTTTCGCCGTACAAGAGAAGGAAATGCCCATGACGAAGAAATTGCCGCCGAAACGAGTCATTAACGCAATGGCGCCCATTCGCATTTGCGATTTGGGCGGTTGGACCGACACGTGGTTCGCGGAACACGGCGTGGTCTTCAACATCGGCGTGTATCCCTATGCCGAGGTGCAGATCTTTGTGTCGGAAACGCCTCCCGGCAAGGAGCGGCAGATTATTATCCATGCGGAGAATTTCGGCGACCGTTATGTGCTCGATCCCGGCCCGATTGAATATGACAAGCACCCCTTGCTCGAAGCGTCGGTTGACATCATGGAATTGCCTGAAAATCTCTCTTTTGAAATAAATTTGTATTCCAATGCCCCGGCGGGTTGTTCCACGGGCACTTCGGCCGCGGTGAGCGTGGCGTTGCTGGGTGCGCTCGACATGCTCACGCCGGGCCGTCTCACGCCGCATGAAATCGCCAGCCGCGCGCATCGCGTGGAAACGGAAAAACTCGGCCTGCAATGCGGCATTCAGGACCAGTTGTGCTCGGCCTATGGCGGCATCTGTTTCATTGAGATGTTTAATTACCCGCACGCTTCGGTGTCGCAAATCACGGTGCCGAATTCCATCTGGTGGGAACTTGAGCGCCGCATGGTGCTGGTGTATCTCGGCCGCACGCATTCTTCCAGTGAGGTGCACGGACAGGTGATTAAGCGGCTTGACGCGAAGGACGCGGACAAATCCGCCCTCGAACCGTTGCGGCAGGCGGCGCGCAATGGAAAGAACGCCATGTACACGGGGGATTTCGATGCCTTGGGACGCGCCATGGTCATGAACACCGAAGCCCAGCAGGCGCTGCATCCCGCGCTGGTTTCCGATGCGGCCAAGGCGGTGATCGATCTGGCCAAGGAACATGGCTGCATCGGCTGGAAAGTGAATGGCGCCGGCGGAGAAGGCGGATCACTCAGTATTTTGTGCGGACAGGAGAACAGCTTGAAGCGCAGTTTCATAAAAGCGCTGCCCTCTCTGAATCCTTCATTCCGCGTGATTTCCACCTATCTGTCGCGGATGGGCCTGCGCAGTTGGGAAGAACGATGTTAAGCCATTTTACAGCCCATTTTCCGCGTACCGCTGCACAGCTTCCCATGTAACGATCAGGGCGCGTTCAATGCATTCCGCATTCATGATATTCCAATGGTCCAGGCGCGTGTGGTAATAGCGGGGCGGTGCGGGATCCATTCCGACAAGCGCCGCTGACGGAATCCCTGCTTGTGTGAATGCCGTGGCATCGGATGAGCCTGCGTATATAGTGCTGTATTTCAAGTGAATTCCGTGGACCGCACCGGCTCTCTGCAGCAGCGCACAGAGTTTTTCATCATGCCGCACCAGGCCATTCATGTCGCGATTCATAACGACAAGATGTTCCGTATCCCGGAAGGTGTCCAGAACAATCACGGCGGTGGGAAGCGCCGTTAATTCATCGGCATGTTTTTTTACAAAGGCTTTAGCGCCGCGAAGCCCCCCTTCTTCCGATCCTGCGCTGAGGCACCACACTTCCGTGTTGTCAAAACGGATCCCGGATTCATGTAGATGCTTTAAGAGCGCGGTGGCTGTAAATACACCCGTCAAATTATCATTCGCCCCTGGCGCTACCACAGAGAACCGGGTATAGAACAACGCAAGAATTGAGGAGGGCAGAAATGCGAGTTGCAACCATTCCAGTGTGTGCCAAAGTTGGGGGATATGCAGTTCCATCGTTGCACCGAGGACGACATTGGTTAGATTCAGCACTACAAGATACAGCACCCCCCCTATGGCCCACGCGCTGACAATAAGCAACACCCAACGGCCCATAAGATTGTACCGCATTTCATACGCGGCATCGATGTGGCCGCTTACGATAATTCGCCGCTTTGCTTCACCGGAAGCGCGCCGGATCGCATATACATTGTGCGAGGTCCGCTTCGGGAAAAAAGGATCCAGCACTTGACGATAGAGCAGGAATTCGCTCACGGCAACGGATGCGCCCAGCGCCGCGGCGATGAACGCCAATAGTGGGAAAAAGGCGAACAGCAGCATGGAAATGATCAATAGGCTTCCGGTAACCGGCATGAAACCCATGAAGGCTTTCGGAGCGAGTTGGAAGGATTCCAGATGTGTCTCATCCGCATATTCTTTTATTTCTTGAAGCACATGTTCCTGGGCTTGGCGTTCGCCGTCACTTCCAGGATCGCGCGGACCAAAGGTTTCGATCACGTGCCGCGTGTTATCAATTACGTACTGTGCCGCGGATTGAATCCATTCCATCGTTGCCATCGTTTGCCCTTTCTGGTGTTTCCCGTATGGGGTTTTTAGTTCATGTCAGGGCGTTTTTTTAATCAGCCATACTTCACCCACCTGGCATCCGCGGCCGTTGCCCCTGCGGCCCGGGGCCTGTGTCCAGGACAGAGTGAGCTTCCCTCCGGAAGTGGCTTCCTTGGGAATATCAAATTCCAGTGGGCGGATGGGATAGGGTTTGTCTTGATAGGGATGAATTTCATATTGGCCGTTCGCCATGAGGCGCATTTTAATCTCAAAATTGTCCCCGGAATATGCCACACGCACTTTGTATTCCCCGCGCGGGTCTAGTCCTTCATACTGCAACCGCAGCGGGGAGTCATAGCGCGTCTCGGCATAGCCGGTCCAGGCCAATTTGCGGCCGGGTTCATATTCCCGGCCCATCAAGGGCGTTTCGCGGAATTCTGGATCGGACGTCCTATCGGGCTCGCGCACCAAGTGGGGCTGCTGCGTCACAAAGCCCAGATTATCGTAAAATCCGCCGGGGCCGGGATTAATCCAGTTCACGATGGCGGAAATTCCAGACATTTTCTCTGAGTCACCGGCTTGGCGCAATTCCGCAAACCGTTTTTCCAGCCAGGGGCGATCATTTAGCGGCGTATCAATCAGATCCAGATTGGCGCCGCGGTCTACATGGATGGCCTTGTATCGGGGGACGCTCAACTGCATGCGGATGCTCTGGTACAGCGCTTCCGCCAGTTCGAATACCCGCGCGCGCAAGTCCTGCGCCACCGGTTCCAACATGGCGCGATTTAAAATCTTTTCCGCCTCGTTCATGGCCCGGTTTGCGCCCAGCATGGGTGCTTGCCGCAACACATCCATGGCCCGTTGTTCGAGTTCGGTTTCATAGGCATAGCGGCGCGCGTTATATGCGTCGTAATAGGCGCGGTAAAGGGCCTGTTGGAACCGCCAATTCAGCAAAACCTGCGGCGATGCCGAGCATTCCATTGTTTGAAACTGCTCCAATGTGCTGAAGATGCCTTTGTTGGTCAGAATCGGTCCGCGCCAATTTTGTTCAAGCCCCAAGATGCCCTGCGCGAAGGTGTCCTCATACGAGAGTCCGATAAAGTAGCGTGCATATTGACGGAGGACCTCCATCACGGAAACATCAGGATCCCAGCCTAGGCTGCTCCAGATGATTTTATTCACATCGTCATTGCAGCCTTCGGAATACGTGATGAAGCCGCAGGTATAGTCGTCATAGGCGCGGATGATGTCGGCAAAGTTCGTGGGGCGGGGGTTGATTACCTCGCGCTGCTCGGTGATGGCATAGACCGTATCCCAGTCCGGCACGGGGAACTGGCATTGCACGCTGTGTGTGATGTCGGGATAATGGCGGATGGGATATTGCGGTGGGACCGCCTGCCTAAGTTCAGGGAGCGTCAGACGGTTCTGCGGGCCGAATACAATGCCGGTTAACCATGTGGGCTGTTGCTTTTGGAGCAGCCCCAGCAATTCATTAATTCCATCAAGGTTGAAGCCCTGCATAGACACCCACATCTGGGCTTTCGGATGGGCTTTATGCAAAGTGACTGTAGCCTTTTCGAGGAAGTCCACCAAATCCTTGGGCACAAGATGGCCGGGGTCGCCGGAAGGCACCATGATGGCGTCCACGCGCGGGAGCTTCGATAAAACGCTCTCCCATTCCGTTAATGCGGTTTCGATGGTCGCGGGCTTCTCATAATTCACGCCAATGGCCGGATACCAAATCCATACATCGAGGCCGTATTCATTGGCGAGCCGCGACATGTGCGCCATCATGTCAATCTGCGGCATCACGAAATGCGGACTGTCTGCATCGTCGTCGGTGCGTGGCGGGAGTAATTCGACCGTATTCGTGCCAAACACCGCCAAATCGCGGAAGTATTGCTCCCACATCGGCACGGTCCAGCCGTCATACGAATTCACCTTGGGACGGTAACCAAGCTGGTGACCACGCAGGGGGTACTTGGGAGCAGTGGCAATGTCCAGGGCTGCCGGTATTCGTACCACATTCTTCTCCATGCGCAATTCACGCAATAGGCGGCCCACGCCGAACAAAACCCCGCGCGCGTCCGTACCAGCCACGAGCACTACACGGTTATCCATGACACGAATTTGGTAAGCCTCGGCGGCCTGGGTCGGGTTGATGGCGTCTGCATAATTGGCCGCCAGCGCCTTTAATTGCTGTGCAGGCCCCACCGCCACCACGGGTATATTTTCTGCGGGCATGGCATGCGCCTCTGCCCAGCGAATCCGCGATCGCTTTTCCACCTCGTCCAGCAGCATGTCCACGGCCTTGCGTTCCGGTCCCGAAAGATCTTCCGGTGTCACCAGCACCGCCTGACTCAACTCCAATTCCGCCGCAGTATCGGGCGTGACCGGTGCGCCACCTGTGGTGGCGGCAAGAAACGCTAATCCCAATGCAATCGTCCCAAGCATCTTCTCTCTCCTCGAATGCCGATTTTGATACCAGCATTGTTGCGCATCTTAATATCGGAATACAAAACCGATTGTTTTGCGATCCGGACACACGGTATACCCTGCGGAATTACAACGATGACAGTATAAACGCACCTCTTGTTCATTCCTCATTAGTAGCTCCCATCTCCAGGTGGGAGTTCTTTCCAATTATGATTGATGCAATATTTAAAAGAACTCCCACCTGGAGGGTCTGTCGATTTAATCCCCAAAACACTCCGAAAGAGGATTTCGAGGGCATCAAAAATGTCTCCTGGCTTACTGATCGTTGAATCTGGGGCATTCTGCGAAAGCGATTTTTTCCGTATGCCGTAACAATGCTATTAAATCGACAGACCCTGGAGATGGGAGCTACTATCCAAGCATTTTCTTAGTCATGCCCCAGTCAGTTTTACAAACGCATATCGCGAAGAAGGAAAAACCAACTCGAAAAAACCTTACCCGAAAATTGGTTTTTCGAAAAGTTGCCCGCAATAAAGGCATTTGGCGTGTTTGGAATTATTGATCCGGTTGCAGGAGGGGCATTGCACCGCCTGGGCTGTGATTTGGCCGTCCGCGCGGCCATCGCGCAGATCAATTTCACGCGCCATCTGTTCCAGTTCCTGATCGGTCAAACGAAGCTTGGTGCGTAATAATTCCCATAGCGCCTGATTCAGCAAGGCCAGTTTTGCCACGTCCTGCGAAAGGTCCCTCACCGCGGTGCGCAATGAAAGAACATCATTTAGTTGCGTGGTCCGCGCCGCCCGCCAACTTTCCATGCCTTCCGCTTCACTGCTTATGCCCGATAACCACATGCCACTCATGGTTCATTCTCCCTGTATGTGTTCCTCACTCTATTCTACACCCAACCCTGTGTTAATATTCATCAATATAGCATTTTCGCAAGAGAGGGTGGATTGTATTGCCTTGATACGAACCCTTTGTGCTTTAATTCCATCCCGTCATTCCTGAGCAGGGGGCCTTCCCAAAAGCATACTCGCAATTTCAAACACGATCCATAGCACTGCAAGCGCAAAAGAATGTGGCCCAGGGCAAGCGAAGCGATGCCCTGGGTAAATAGTTTCTCCAAAGAATCAGTCCCGAAGGGCCGAAAGAAAAACATCATTCCATTTTTGGAAGCCTTCTGCACGGGGATGACGGATGTGGCGGGAATGACAAGGAAGAGCGCGGGGATGGCAGTGAAGGGGCGCAGGGATGCTGGATGTGTCTTGAGTGCAGTATAAATATAATTTCTGCATATGTTTACCCGTCTTGCCACGATTCAAATCCAGAAAGGTATCATCCCCAGTTTTTAGTGAATAGAGCTATTGACTCAAAAACATATCTATAGTAGTCTCTTCTTATGCGTTGTCCTTTGTACATATGTTTCCTAGCCGTTTTAATTAAAAACCAGCAACAGACCTTTTGGGGCGAATTTCCGGGATATTTCAATAAAAGGAGGTGAAAATGTTCTTTCGCTGCACAAGCACGACCATAGCCATAGTTCTTATTTCTACTGTCTGTATGTCGTGTAAGCCTAAATCGATGATAATTGGACCAACAAAACCGATAAGTTTGAGCGGAAAGGCGCAAGGGGGTGAGCTAATTCTTATAGGTCCACTAGATCGTTGCGCAGAACGGATTACTCTTGTTACAACACCCGGTATGCCTGCAGAAGAGGCTCTAGCCTTATTTTCAAATATGGCAAAAAATAGCACCAGGTTTACAGAACGAAACGGAGAGTTGATCTTTGAAGACAAAGAACTAAAAACTATACCTGGTGATATGGCATTTGGAGGTACGGAAAAGGGTTTTAATATTCCGCCAGCACTGATGAATTTATCTGGATACTATTGTCAAGAAACCAATGACATAAAATTATTTTGGGAAAATCCATCCACTGGTTGCTATGATAAGATAGCTATTAATGAACATGGACTACGAGCTCGAACAATATCTGGTGCTGCTGAGAAATGTACTATAGAATGCGAAAGAAGCAGCCATAAAGTAATCGAAAATGTAAATAATATTGATTTTGTTGCCATAGGATATAAAGGTGATACTCCTTCATATCCTGCATCGTTAAAATTATCACCATGTATTCAAGAAGAAATTGCTGCTCTACCATTCATTGATGGATTGGCGCCCAACTGGACAAGATGGGGACTTGATGTCAAGAGCGGCATGGGTCTTGAATTATCAGAGGCTGAAAAAGACGATGTGATTAACGCTATGATACAAAAGCGAGCAATGGATGGTAACACCAAGCATGATGGAACGGAGAGGTACTATAATTATTTCATGAAGCCAGAAGATAAACCCATAATGCAGAGAATCTTTTGTGGTATAAAAGGAAACAAAGAATCGGGGTTATGCCGCCGGTTCATTGGTTTGTTTTCCGGACATACCTATCGCGTATATACCCGAATGAACACGTTGAATATGGATGTTGCAAAAGGGAATTGGTCTTTTTCATTTCATGCCGCCCATGAAGGAACAACAAACACTAAACTCACACCAGATCAAATGGCAGGAAATGCAACGCTTCCCGATGGCAGCAAAGGCAAAGATGCCGGTCTCGTGGCACGCTTTTCTTCATACACTTCCGCTACGAATAATCAATGGCTAAAAGTTCAAACGGGTCCATTTCCTCTTCCTGAACGAATTAGTGATATCACCCTCCCTGATGGAGTAACTTCTATAACGGTTTGGTTCCGTATAGAATCAGACACGGCAATGGATGTTGCTACGGATTGGATTGCACTTGAGGATTTGACCTGCGCCAATGCGTTAGCCAACAAGAGTTAGAACACCTAAACCAGAAATGTATTCAATCTAAATAGTTGCGAAACCATTCTTCGAGCAGCAACAGCGCCCAGAGGTGCCAGGTGTAATCGCGGCGGCTGGCGCGGTGATCCTGGATCATGGCTTGGATAGGGGCGGGATTAAAGAGCCCCCGCTGCTGTATCACGGCCTCGGATAAATACTCGTCCACGCGCGGGCGCAGTTGGGTGTTCAACCAAACGCCCATGGGGGGATTGAACCCTGCCTTTTTCCGATGCAGCACTTCTTCCGGGAGCCGCCCCGCCATGGATTGCCGCATTAATACCTTGCCTTGCGTGCCGCGCACTTTGAGGCGGCTCGGCATGCGCGCAAGGAGTTCCACGAGTTTGTGATCCGCGAGAGGCACGCGCGCCTCCAGGCTATGGGCCATGCTCATGCGATCGCCGTACTGCAGCACGTTATTCGGCAGAAAGGAGTGAATATCGATGTACATGGCGCGGGTTACGGGGTCAGAGGATTCACATTCATAACCCAGTGTACGAATGAAGTCCAGTGCATCGCGACTTCCTATGGCACGCCGAGTTTCATTGGTATACAACCGTTGTTTATCTTCTTGTTGGAAATAACTGATCCACACGGCGTACATGTCCACGGGGTCGAGAAGCGTTCCTGCGGAAAATTCGCGGATGCGGCGCAGTGCATGAAATCCGCGCGTGCTTTCCGGGAGGCGTTGGACAAGCGGATTAACCAGATTCCCGCGAAGCCACGCGGGTACATGACGATACATTTCCGCCAGGCGCGCGCCGGCGTACCGGGCATAGCCGCCGAAACATTCATCGCCGCCGTCGCCGGATAAAATCACGGTTACATGCTCCCGCACCAGTTTGCAGATGGAATAGACCAGCAGTGCCGTGGGGTTGCCGAATGGTTCATCGAAATGTTGGAGAATAACCGGCATGAGCGGGGCGGCGTCCGCCTGAACCTTTAACTCGCGATGGGTGGCGCCCAGATATTTGGCTATGCTGCGCGCCTCCGGTGATTCGTCATAAAGCGCGCCTTCGTTCGCGAATCCGACGGTGAACGTGTTCACCGGGGCCGATGCCTGTTGCATCATGTGGTAGACGATGGTGGCGGAATCGAGCCCTCCGCTGAGGAATGCGCCCAGGGGCACGTCGGAAATCATGTACTTGCGGAAGATATCGTGGAATTGTTCACGCACGGCCTCCACCCATGCCTCCGCGCTTTTCGATTCCTCCTGCATCCGCAGCCGCCAATACCGCGTTTCCGTCCATGTTCCCGCGCGCCACGTGGCCATGTGCCCCGGCGGCAATTGGCGGATTTGCTTGAAAAAGGTCCGGGGCGGGACGGTGTACAGGTAGGTCAGGTAATCGTCCAGACCTTCGTAATCCATTTCGCGGGAGATGCCCGGCGCCGTCAGCAGCGCTTTCATCTCTGAAGCGAAATACAGGACACCATCGGCTTCTGCATAATACAACGGTTTCACACCGATGGGGTCGCGGGCGAGCAGCAGCGTGTTCGTTTGTGTGTCCCACAACGCAAACGCGAACATCCCCTGAAAGTGTTCGACACACGCTTCTCCGTATTCCGCATACGAAGCCAAAATTACTTCCGTGTCGGATTGCGTGCGAAATCGATGCCCCTTTGTTTCCAGTGCTCGGCGTAATTCCTGGAAATTGTAAATCTCACCGTTGAACACCACCCACAGGGTGCCGTCTTCATTCGACATCGGCTGCTGACCGGTACTGAGATCGATGATGCTCAGGCGGCGATGTCCCAAGGTCACACAATCATCGGCATAAAACCCTTCGGCATCCGGTCCACGGTGCGCAAGGCGATCCGTCATGCGCTTGATGAGCGCCTCGTCCCGTTTTCCCGCTATGCCAGCAATGCCGCACATAACCTATCGCCGCTCCAATGCCAAAAAAGCTTCCAGTAGCCGCTTTTCATCCGCTTGCCAATTGTATTTCGTTTCAACTAGCCGCCTGCCGTTTTCACCCAGGCGTTTCGCCTCATCGGGGTCCTGCAACAATTTTACGATGGCCTCCGCAATCACCGGTGGATTCGTAACATCCACTAAAATGCCGCAATCCGCTTCTTTGACGATATGCGCGACTTCGAGGGCAAAATCGGGCGCGATCACCGGGCGCATTTCCCGCATGTAATCGAACAGTTTGTGCGGCATGGCGAGGGTGTGATTCAGCAGCCCCGGCTGAAAAAGAATCAACCCTGCGCGGGCCACGGCAATGTAGGCGGGCACTTCATCATACGGCACATTTCCCAGGAAAAGGATATGATCGCTCAAACCCGCCGCCTCCACCGCCTTCCGATATTCTTCTTCGCTGCCCCATTTGTATTCACCCAGCAGAATGCATCGAAGTTCTGGGATTTCTTGTACTGCAATTTTCATGGCCTCCAGCAATTGATACGATCCGCGCACGTCACCAAATATCCCCTGATGAATAATGGTGGGATATGGCGCGTACTGTTCGCGCAGGGTGTCAGGAATTTCACTGCAAGGCGCTTGCAAGTGATTAGTGTTGATCACCAGCGCGCGGGGGGTGTTGAGACCCGTCCATTCGGTGTCGAAACTCTGCCGGGTGAGAATTATCAGATCAGTGAAGCGTGCAAACAGGCGCATCATGCGCCGCGTGATCCATGTTATGAATGGCTGCATGGGCGCAGGGAAGAATTTCGCGAATTCCGACGGGGCATGCTCGTGCATGTCATACACCACTCGCGCGCCCGTAAGGAGTTTCACTGTTAGCGCCGCGACCCAGGATTCCGGTTCAGGGCCCACATATACGTCAGCGCGCTCCCTTTTACCGAGCCTCGCCAAACGGATCACGGACAACAACCGCTGCTTTTTGCTCAATGCGGGGGAAATCGCAACGAAACGCACGCCATGCGCCGCCTCGGGAGGTTGCCCTTCGCACGGACAGATGGAAACCACCTCATGGCCTGCCCCGGTCAAGCTCCGGGCCACCTTCTGAAAAACGCGTTTGTCAAAGGGTTCATGAAGCACGTTGAGCAGGCAAATTTTCACAGAGCGGCTCCTGCGCGCGCGTTATTGAGGGCTTCCCGGGCAATGCGTGTAGCACGCAGGCCGTGCTGGGCGGTCACACTTAGTGCAGCCTCGCCGCGAATCGCCTGAATGAAATTCTCCATCAACCCGAACATACCCTTGTCCTGCTGCGCGCCGCGAACGCTCTTGCCCGGCACTCCGGCCAATTCGATGCCCTTGTAATCGTCGATTGTTAATGCGCTATTGCCACCGAATACCTCGATACGTTCCTTGGCCAGCGAAGGGTGGCCCACGCAGCAATAAACGATGGTGGCCAGGGAACCGTCCGGGAAGCGCAGCAACGTTGTAAGATTGTCTTCGGCGATGATCGCGTCGGAAACGGCGTCCACACGGTCCGCGCGGACGGACACGGGATCAGCGTCCAGCATCCAGCAGCACCAATCAAAGAAATGGACTGCTTCGCCGACGATGCGGCCGCCGCCTTCGATGGGGTCCGTGGCCCAATGCCCCTTTGGCAACGGACCGGCGTTGCAGCGGTACAGAATCATTTTCGTGCCCGGCATATGTTTTAGGGATTGTTTCGCCTGCTGCGACCACGGTGAAAAACGCCGGTTAAAGCCCACGGTCAGCACTACACCCTTCTGTTCCACCGCCGCGCAAATGGTTTCGCAATCTTCGACGGTCAATGCCAGCGGCTTTTCCACGAATACATGCTTGCCCGCTTCAATGGCGGCCAATGCAATTTCCTTGTGCAAGTTATGCCGTGTCGCAATTACGACGGCATTCACGTTGGCGTCCTGGAGCACGTCGCGATATTCGGTGGTGCAGTAGCGTGCGCCGTATTTATCGCCCGCCTGTTTCGCGGCGCTCCCCACGCGATCCGCCACCGCTTCGAGGCGGCACCCCGGAATTTTCGCAATGCTCGGAAAATGGAACGCCTGCGCGATGGCTCCCGCACCAATTACCGCGATGCCGGCTTCTCCCGAAGCAGCGCCCTTGGTTTTCAAGGTGAAAATGCGTTTCGGGGCGGAAGGCGTGCCGGAAACATCGCCATAATGAATCAACGCCGAAATAATGTCCGGGCGGCCTTCTAAAATCGCGCTATAGGCTGTTTGGGCCTCGTTCACCGGCTTTACCACGGAGATCAGCGGCTTGACCTGCACCTTGCGCTCCGCGATCAGACGGAGAAACTCGGCCATGTTGCGCCCTTCGGTCCAACGTACATACCCGATGGGATAATCGAGCCCTTTTTCCTCATAATTCGGGTTGTATCGGCCCGGACCATAAGAGCACGAGAGGAAAAAGTCGAGTTCTTTCATGTAGAGAGGTTCGCGCTGCAATTCCAGCCCGACCGCGCCCACCACGGTCACGCGGCCTTTCTGGCGGCATAGATCCAATGCCTGATTCGTGACACCACTCTCTTTCGAGGCTGCGCAAATAATCACGGCGTCCGCGCCGTAGCCGCCGGTCCATTCCCCAACCGTATCGGTCAGTTCGCCGGGCGCGCACACCACATCCGCACCGAGTTGTTGTGCCAGCGCGCGTTTTTCCGCAATGGGATCGCATCCGATCACGCGGCATCCGGAAGCGCGTACGATCTGCGCCGCCAGTTGTCCCAGCAGGCCTAGCCCCAATACCACCACCGTCTCGCCGAGGGTAAGCTGCGCGCGGCGCACGCCCTGCATCGCGATCACTCCCAATGCGACAAATGCCGCCTCGTCGAAGTCCACACCATCGGGAATCGGTGTCAGCAATTGATGCGGCACGGCGTTATATTCCGCGTGGGAGGCATAGCCCACGCCCGCGCACGCCACGCGGTCACCCACGCGAAAGCCCGGCACGTCCTCCGCGCATTCCACAATCACGCCCGCGGTGCTGTAGCCGGGCGCTTGAAATTCAAAGAGCTTGTTCCGCACGACATCGAGCGTGCCCTTGATGCCCACGCTGGCCAGTTTCCGCTTTACCTTTTCGACATTGAGCGGATCGCGCGCTTTTTTGAGTACGTAGGACAGCATCCCGCCTTCGGACACAAAGCTGGATTCGGTGCCGGAACTAATCAGCGAATGACTGACCCGCACCAGCGCCATGCCCGGGGCCAGCCCCGGCGGCGGCACGTCCACAATATCGACCTTGCCGCCTTTGACCAATACCTGTTTCATATCCTGACGATTCCCATGGGTTGCGGTTTGGTCCTATGATACTGGACTGCCCGGATACAATCCACATCGGCGCAAGAGCCAGAATGGTACTGTAAAGACGCAACGCTATTGGGCGGGTTTTATGTGTTCCTCATCCGATACACACGATATCGTGGACAAGCTTTGCGCCGTTGTGAAATCTCACCACCCCGGATCGTCCGGGAAACAATTCACGTACTTCGTGCTGTGGCGCTGCTGTGCCATCATGTCGGCCACCGTATCCCGCCATACCGCGTAATGCGCCGTTTCCTTGTGCTTCGCGGGATCCTCCGCGGTGCGGTACACCTCCACCAGCACAAAATGCGTGGGGTCGCTCATATCCTGGACCACATCAAACCGCGCAATCCCCGGCTCCTGCACACTGTTCCGCGCGTTTTCCACACACGCCGCCTTAAAGGCGTCCGCGCACTCCCGTTTCACCCGGCAATCCACATGAACGATTAACATGAGGTATCTCCTTTATTCACGCCCGTTATTTTATCACAGGTTGACACCGCCCCGTGGGAAATGGTTAGGTATCGGGTATGGTGTATAAGAAGGTTATAGGCGCGGCGCTGGTGTTTTTTTTGATGGCGGGAGCATTTCCGGCCATGGCCGCCACGAATATATCGTTCAGCTTCTGGGGCAGTTATAAGGATTTGGAACTTTGGAAGCGGATGTCCCAGCAGTTCGAGGCGAAGCATTCTGATATTTCCATCGAACTGCAATTCACGCCCAATGATTACGGGGAAAAGCTGCAACTCCAACTCATCAGCAATTCCGCCGCGGATGTCATTCTGATGGACGATGAGAATTATCCTACGTATGCCGCGCGCGGGTATCTGGAAGACCTTGGACCGTACATCGTACGGGATAACGCTGAACTGAAGATGGACGACTTCTTCCCGACTGCCCTCGATGCGTTTACCTATCGCGGGTTGGTGGCCAGCATGCCTTGGGACGGCATGGCGGTGATGATGTTCTATAACAAGGACCTGTTCGACGCGTCGGGCATCCCCTATCCCACGGCGGAATGGACCTGGAATGATTTCCGCGAAATTGCCAAAAAACTGACCAAGGATCTGAATGGCGACGGGCGTATCGACCAATTCGGCGGAATGCAGGTTTTTGCCTGGTTGGATTTTGAACCCCTGTTCTGGAGCTATGGCGCGGATACGCTTAACGAAGATAGTACCCGCTGCGTCATCAATACGCCGCAAGCCATTGCCGCCGCGCACTTCATGCAGGATCTGAAGTTCACGGACCATTCCATGGTCTGGTATGCTGAATTGCAGGGCTTAAACCAGGAAGTCCAACTGCTCACCGGTCGTATCGGTATGACCCCTGCCGGGATCTATGTTACCCAGGCCCTGGGCAACGTAAAAGGCGGCATGCGCTGGGGTATGTGCCGGATGCCCAAGGGTCCCACCGGCAAGCAATACACACGCGTGTCGTGGGACGGGATCAGCATCAATGCGCGCATGAAAGGAAGTCCGGACGAGGTAAATGCGAAGAAAGAAGCAGCCTGGCGTTTCGTGAAGTACTTTCTGAGTGAGGAAGGCCAGCGCACCATTTCCAAGGCAGGCCGGGGCGTGCCGGTCATTCGCGAATATGCACAGAAATATTTTGTCGACCCGGCGACGGAGGTGGAGGAGGAAGTGGTGTTGGAAGCCATGGACAAGGATGGCCGCCTTACGCCCGCCACAACAAAATTTCTGGCGGTCCGCCGCGCCATCGACCAGCCCTTCCAGCGGATGGAACGCGAGGACCCCGCCGCGCGCGGCGTCCCGGAGGAAATCCTGCCGGAGATTGAGCGGCGCGTGAATGAGGTCCTGGCCAGTGAGTTGGAGACGTTCGGCGAGGGCCATGTCAAGCCCAAGGAAAAATCGGCGGTGATTTTTGAGGTAGTTGCGGGCATTATGGCGATTATAGCCTTTGCAGCGCTTATGTGGCTGAGCAAGAAAACCGGCACGCCCCTGCACGACCTGCGCATGATGATCAAAAGCCGGAAACGGCGCGTAGAGGCGTGTTGGGGCATCTTGTTCGCCTCGCCCTGGATGATCGGTTTCTCCGTGTTTCTTGCGTTTCCCATCGTGTTCAGCCTCGTATTGAGCTTCAGCGACTGGGATCCCTATGACCCTGTCACGCACCGTGTGTTCATCGGCTTGGACAATTATATCCGGGCGTTCACCAGCGATCCCCTGGTGTGGATCGCCCTGCAAAAAACGTTTACCTACGCTTTCGTCGCGGTGCCCGTCACACTCGCCTGCGCCTTGGGCCTTGCCATGCTGCTCAACCAAAGCGTGCGCGGGATCGGGATATTCCGCACGATTTTTTACGTGCCTAACGTTGTCGGCGGCGTCGCCACGTCCATTATGTGGTTGTATATTTTTAATCCGATCTTCGGCCCCATCAACGGCGGTCTCGCCAAGCTCAACTACCTGCTCGACCAAACCCCGCTCGCCTTCATCACTCTGCCGGAACCCCAATGGCTGAACGATCCGAAGTGGGCCATGCCCGGCCTGTTCATCATGATGCTATGGTCCACGGGCGGCGGCGCCATGATCATCTTTCTCGCCGGGCTGCAAGGCATCCCGCAACATTTGTACGAAGCCGCCGAACTCGACGGTGCGGGCCGCTGGCGATCTTTTTGGAACGTTACCCTGCCCATGCTTTCACCCACCATTTTTTTCAATCTCATCATGGGCATGATCGGCGCGCTTCAGGTTTTCATGCAGGCCCTCATCCTGCTCGGTCAGGACGGCGGCACTGACAACCAACTCCTGTTTTTCGTTCTTTACCTCTACCGCAAAGCGTTCATCGATTACGAATTCGGCTATGCCGCCGCCCTCGCCTGGATCCTCTTCGCGATTATTCTCTGCTTCACCCTGCTCGTGCTCCGATCCAGCGCACTGTGGGTGTATTACGAAGGGGAAAAGCGATGATGGCTGAAAGCTCTAAAAAATCCCCTGTCGAACGGTTAATTATTTGGACACTTCTGATTTTACTCGGATTCGTGTTTCTCATCCCGTTCTTCATCACGGTGGGCGATAGCCTAAAAACATTCCGGCAAGTGTTTGCACAACCGCGCATTTGGATTCCCATTCCGCCGCAGTGGCATAACTATGTGGACATTTTCCTGGTGTTGCCCTTCTTTACCTTCTTTAAAAATACTCTCATGATCACCGCCCTGGCTCTGTTTGGACAGATTTGCAGCGCGTGCCTCGTGGGATATAGTTTCGCACGGTTGCGCTGGCCATTCCGCGATACCTGCTTCGTGATTCTCCTCAGTACCATGATGCTGCCCGGACAAGTCACCATGATTCCCATCTTTTTGCTGTTTAACAAACTCGGATGGGTCAACACGTGGCTCCCCATCATCGTGCCCGCCTATTTCGGCGTTAACGTATTCAATGTGTTCCTTATGCGGCAGTTTTTCAAGACCATCCCCTATTCTCTCGAAGAGGCCGCACTCATTGACGGCGCCGGACACCTCCGCATCCTCACCACTATCATGATTCCTCTGGCGAAACCTGCCGTGCTCACCATCGGCATTCTCGGCTTCGTCCACTGGTGGAACGACTTCATGGGTCCCCTGATTTACCTCAGCGATCACACCAAGTACCCCATTTCCCTCGGCATTAAGATGTTCAGCGACTCCCAGCTCAGCAATCCCCACTACATCATGGCCGCCAGCTTCGTCGCCATACTCCCCGTCCTCTTCCTCTTCTTCTCCGCCCAAAAATACTTCGTCAAAGGCATCGCCCTCACCGGTCAGAAAGACTGAAGGTAGAGTACTCTCCCGTAGTGTGGGTTGCGATATACTGTTGATAAACACAGTAAGGAGAACGGTGATGAATTCGCGGGAACGATTTTTAGCGGCATTGAAGGGGGAGAAAGTGGATCGTCCGGCGGTGGCGCATGTGGCCGTCCTGACGTCATTGGAATTGCAGGAACATACAGGCTGCTGGATGCCGTCGGTGCATCATGATGCGGCTCAGCAGGCTGCGCTGCTTGCGGCGAATCATGACGTGCTGGGGTATGACGCAGTGGGATTTCTTATCAATTATTTCATAGAGCCTGCGGCACTGGGAACAGCGATGGAGTGGGGGTCGCCGTCGGAATTGCCCATGTACCGTTCGCATCCCTGGCAGCGGATCGAGGACACGGCCATCCCTTCTGACATACTCTCACGTCCACCGATTTGTACCGGCATTGAGACAATTCGCTATGCCAAGCAGCACTACGGGGAGCGGATGGGAATTATCGGGAAAGTCATGGGGCCGTTTTCGATGGTGCAGGTGATGCATGGGCTTGAGGCCACAATGCTCGCGCTCGTGGAGGATCCGGAATGCATCGTGGCGTTCATGGATCGCACGATTGACCTGCTGGCGGATTATGCGAATGCACAGTTCGCGGAAGGGGCGGATGCCATCGTGATCGGCGAGGGTGGGGCGGGTGCGCAGATGCTCTCTCCCGCAATGTATGAACGCTATCTGCTGCCGGTGCATCAGCGGCTTGTGCGGCGCATCGAGGGTCCGGCCATTCTCCATATTTGCGGGGATATCCGTCCGCGCCTCGCCATGCTCGCCCAGACCGGGATTGCCTGTTTCAATTTCGATTGGGCGATTCCCCCCCAGGACATGGTGGAGGCTGCCCGGGGCCATTTCACGGTCATGGGCAATATCAACACGTCCGATCTTCTGTATGGCACACAGGAGACCCTCGAAAAGCAGGTGGAGGAATGTCTGTGCGCGGGCGTGCATATCATCAGCCCCGGCTGCGCCCTCAGCCCGCGATGCCCAAACCGGAATCTGCGCGTCTTGCCAGATTTTACTGCGAAATGGAAAAAACACTAGCGGAATCCGGGGTCCGGCGCCTGGTATCCGGGACACCGACACCCATTCCGAAAAAAAGTTGATAGCTGATGGCTGATCGCCCTGTCCTGCGACGTGTCCTCCGTCTTGTCCTCCGTCTTGTCCTCCGTCTTGTCCCCCTTCTTGTCCTCCGTCTTGTCCCCCTTCTTGTCCTCCGTCTTGTCCCCCTTCTTGTCCTCCGACATGTCCTCCGAAGCTTTAGCGTAGGAGGAAGCTTTAGCGTAGGAGGAAGCTTTGTCGTAGGAGGAAGCTTTAGCGAAGGAGGAAGTCACGCGCCACGCGTGACGAAGGGGGATCCCCGTCCGTCTCCGTCCGGTCCATCCCGTCCATGCCCCGTCCATCCCTGCCCGTGTCAGTCCGTGCCCGTCCGTGTCGCCCACTGACCGCCGATAGCTGCCCGCTGAAAGCTGACCGCTGAAAGCTGACCGCTGAAAGCTGACCGCTGACCGCTGACCGCTGATAGCTGATAGCTGATAGCTGACTGCTGATGGCTGATAGCTGACCGCTGATAGCTGCTTATATTTTCCCCTTGCATAACCCTAAAATCAGGCGTATAGTACACCCCATAGAGGTGACATATGCTAAAGACAGGGGTTACCGAAACCGCCACGGGCAAGGAACAAGTTGCTGTTTGTATTAATCAATCCAGATTTAAGCTGGTGAATTTTTATTATGGCGTCAGTGACACCGTGGAAGCCGGGTTCTGGTCTGAACCGGATACCTGGTACGACGTCTATATCAAAACCTATGGAACCAAAGACGCCTCCGGAAATCCCAACGGGGCTCTCCGCGC
>Ga0209311_1000911_pt1 | contig 25257 bp, 36 predicted proteins | sample AD_UKC045_MetaG_FD_184417 | JGI IMG/M metagenome (GOLD analysis project Ga0209311, IMG submission 184417) | Active sludge microbial communities of municipal wastewater-treating anaerobic digesters from USA - AD_UKC045_MetaG (SPAdes) (version 2) | ecosystem: Engineered > Bioreactor > Anaerobic >... | reverse complement strand
GATACAAGTCCGCCTGTTCACTCGCGGCGATTGCGGTCGTGAACCGGTCCCGCTCCATCCGGAAGTTCCGCGAGAAATCCATAAACCGCCGGGAAAGGGCACCGTCTTCTGCCGTAACCTCTTCCAGTACGATCCCGTGATAGGTCGTGAAATGAGCGAACGGGATCTTCGTGCCGACGAACATCAACGGGAACTGGCGGATCGAGAGATCCCGATAGTTTCGCTCCACCACGTTCTTCGCAAAGATCGCCAGAAAGATCAGGAGACAGACGATCACGGTGTTGTTGATGAACGCGAAGACGAACAGGCTGTTGGCTATCGGGACGTAGAACAGTGTCAACACGATAATGATGATCGCGATGCTGTCCGCGCCCCCGAACACCTCGATGTAACCGAGCGCGAACGCCGCTGCTGCCGCCACCAGGGCGATCCCGACCAGCATCGGGACGGCATCGGGACTGATTGACCCCGTCACGACGCGGATGAGAAACGAGGCGAACGAGAGGGGAATTCCCACCATCGCCGCGAACTTCCAGGTGGCGACCGGAATCTTTCGGTACCGGTAATCGCGATAACATGCCGGGATCAACGAGGCAAACAGGCTGCAGACCGATGCACCCAGCAGAAGGTCTGCAATCATGCCGAATCGGCGTTCTCTTCCGGCGGCGCGTCAGGCGCCCCGTCCGGCTGGTCTCCGGTGATCTGGCGGGCGACCTCCTGCTGAATATAGGCCGGGACGTTGTTGATTGCCGTCTCACACGCCTTGACCTGCCGGCCGAGGTAGCGAGAGACGCGCACGACTTCGCCGCTCGTCATCGTCAGATCCTGTGAGATCTCGCTGATTTGGATACCGTGTTGGTCGATCACCTGCAGAACCGTCTCCATCGCCTGTTTGAGGTCGGAAATCTCCCGATGCACCACGTCCAGATACGCTGACATCGCCTCGACGATCTCGCGCAGATCCGCATCCGATACCGGCTCATGCTTTGCCGGCTCCGGGGCCTTCTTGATCTCGTCCGGTTCATTCTGTCCCGTGACAGGTTTAAAGATCGGTTCACGTTTCACGTTGCCAAACACTTTTTCGGTCATCTCAGTCACCTTCTTGAACTTCTTGTAGTTTCGCATACAGGTCCGGGCTCTCGGTCATCAGAAACGCATGACACCGTTTGATATATGCCCGGAGGGTCTCGTTCTCATCCATAACGCGATTCGCGACATCGTCGTACGACTCGCCTTTCCGCCCACCCTCAACAAATCGGTCGCGAGTGGTCTTTTTCAGGCGAACCGTGGTCCATATCCGCTCTTCAACGGACTCATGGGTATCAGTATTGTCAGACATTGTATAATAAAAGTTCTATGTATACCTATAAATAGATACCGCTGCACCGGTCTGCACGGTGCATACCGGTGCCCCACGGCTGTATAGCAATATACGGTTTATCGGATGGTCTTGGATGCCTTCTCTTTCACCCGAAGGAAAGTGTTGTAGCGGTCGTTGTAGGACCAGGACCCAGATTTGATGACGGCGATCTCTTTCCCGTCCGGCGTCTTCAGGGTATGCTCGATCACCCCGTCGTTCATCTGCCGCTGGTCCCAGACCACGTGGTTGCCAATGACTTTGCCCTGGTCGTCGGTGTAGACTACGTTCCCATTCTTGTTCATGTAGAAATACTGTCGTTTACCTTTTTTCACCATGATTACACCCGCTTTTCATATCGGATCTTCTGGCCGCCCGTAATATGGGGCTGGCCGTTCTTTCCGGTGGTTGTTTTGTATGTCGTTACCGTTGCCAGTTTCTTCGGTCGTTTGATCATACCCATAGTTTATCTTCTGGTCCCCGCCCGTTTCTTGCCGGCCGGGGGTGCCGCGCACTTCTTCTTCGCCGGCTTTGTAACCCGGTTCACGCCGGCCGGCTGTTTGGTTGCCCGCCGTGCGAGAGAATATAACTCTTCATCATCAATGTACATACCACCACGGAGTGCCTGTTTTTTCGCCTCCTCTGCTTTCACAATATCTGGATTGTTATTGAGAAGATGTTGAATATCTCCTTCAATGGAAATGATATTGTGACCGGCACTCTGTAGTTTGGTGTTCTGATTCGCTATCTCGGTCGCCATTGTCAGGATGAGCGGATAGTCATTCCGTCTCATTGCATTACCGATACGATTTAACGCAAGCTGGATCTGCGAAATACTGTATGAAATCTCATCGCCGATCTTTGTTTTTTCAGTTTTTAGTTTCTTTAACCGGTTCATGGCTTCTTTGTTGATCTCTCCCATAGGTCACCTCGAATGTCAGTATGAAATTACGTACACGATCATGTATACGTTGCCGACGAACCTATATAAGAGTTGCCCTATAAAAAAGATGGTTGGAGATTTTCGCAATCAGCCGATTTTCTTAAAGACTTTCTTCATATCAACACCGAGTTTCTTTCCGTTTCGGTACGCGGTGTTGAGTTGCGCGATCTTGTCCGGCGTCAGGGACGCGGCTTCGTTGGAGAACACGAACGCGTTCTTGACCTTCATCCGCAGTTCCTCTTCACCGATGTTCTCGAACGCGTCGGTCGGATGCCGTTTGATGGCAAGTTTGATGAAGAGGACGAGGAGATCGTCGTCGATCTCCGCCCACAACGGGTACTCCTCTTTGATCATGACCACAACGCGTTTATACGTCTCATCATCGACCGGATGTTTCTTTCCGCCCTTGATTTTGTTTAACTTCTCTTTGATTCGTCCCATGATAATCTCCTAGTTATCGGTCAACTGCCGTACTGCCATATCGACGCACTCATACTGGTCGTTGCCGAAATCGTTGTATTCACAAACGTTTTGTAGTGCTTTGTAGTTCTCAATATAGATGGCATATTTGTCGTTGTCGTGGAACACGTTCTCGTTGATCGTGTTGTAGTTCCCCCCGGTAACCAGAATGCCGTACAGATTTTCATACGCCGTGTTATACTTCACATAGTGGTTGTGTGCCTCCCCATCCATCAGAATGCCCGCTTTATCGTTCTTGTAGAGCGTGTTGTTCTGAATGATGGCGGAATCTGCGCCCCATAACCAGATGGCGTTCGAACAGTGATGAATATTGTTGTTTCGAATCACCGTTCCGACAACCCCTTCGTGCACAACAATTCCACCACTAATAAACTCAGTACTCCCGGAATTTTTGATCTCGAACCCGTCGATCATCACATTGTTTGCTTTCACCTGGATGATCGCTTCCAGGTTCCCCCCGTCCAGCACTGCCCGTGACGTGCTGATCAGGCGCATCGGTCGATCGATCTCCAGCCGCTCTTTATAGAGGGGACCGTAGACGAAGACCGTGCCGTATTCCGCTACCTTTTTAATGCCGCTCCGGAGTGAGTAACCGCTCGGCACCGGGTACGTCATAGAATCTGCGATCAGGAACGTATGAGCCACGATGTTTGCGTTCACCCGGCTGTCATCAATCTGCAGCCGCCACCGCCCGTTCGGGAAATCCATGAACGTTGAATACGCCGGAATTGCATTACTCATGATCACGTGACCGTCCGTTCGCAGATACACATAGACAGTGTCGCCGGGTTTCGTGAACGTAACTGGCCCGTCTCGTTCGACTGGGATCGGGGTGGTGGCGAACATCGGGTCACCGTCCGGTGGAGCCAGGGTAACCCGGAGATCGTCGGCCGATGCGATGGTGTCGCCACCGGTATGCCGGATCTCCAGCAGCCGTTGTCCATGCGCATCATCCGGCGCTGTAAGCGAGAGATTAACAGTAATCGTGTATGCCTGATCGGTTTGAGGAGATGGTGCCGACAACAGATTACCGACGACCAGGAATGTGACCCCAAGCAGGATAAGAAACCCCCCAACGACCAAGATCTTGCGTCGTTTCGTGAAGGGGGGTGTGGTTGGCGTTGAGACGCCGTCATCTAAGAGAATTGCAGACATACTAGTATGTGTATTTCAGTTTGTCGTTATAAATATATTGCACGCGGAGAACAAATGTATATATGCGAGGAGCGCCGACACGTATACGATACCATGGCCATCAAAATCGTTGCCGAACCCCTCCTGATTCAGGGTGAACCGTATTATCTCGTTATAGCGATCGACGCACTGTCGTGTGACGAACTGCCTGTCGAATATCTTGCCGGAATACCAGCGGTCTGGCTTGTTGACGACGGAATCTGTCGCCGTCTCGTCTACTGCAACACCGACTACGCCCTCTGCGAACGAAACCTGTATCCGGCATCGGAGTTCAACCAGATCCTCGACCTGATCGCCGGCGCCGGCCACCGACTCGCGGCCATCAACGATCGGTGTCCAAAAAAGCAGCAGACCCAGAAACTGCACCGCACGTTCGCTCTGGACAAGACCCGGTGTCGTGAATTCATCATCTAATGCGGTATTGCCGGGGAGAACCCGGCAATACAAGAGATTAACTCACTCTTTTTCAATGGTCTGCGTGGTGCGGAAATCTTTGGCGATGGCAATCCCGCCCCAGAGGAACAGGATACACCCGATCAGGATAACCCCGGTGTTGGCGATCGATCCCAGGCCGTCCTGAACGTAGTACAGGCCGATATTCACGATAAAACAGACGATACCAACGAACATCAGGATGAGGTTGCGCCGATGTTTCGTCACGTCGAGGGTTGAAAAGGCAATTCCCATATGGTGTACAGATTACTTGTTCTGCTATATAGACGTTCCGAAAAAGAGAGAGAACGAGATGCCCGATCACCGGGCAGCCGCGATCCGGTCGAGAAGCGTCTGGGATAACGCATCTCCATTATACGTTCCAGCAAAGATGTCTTTATCGGTGAGGAACTCGTTACCAACCTTGACAATCGGCGCGGTTGCGGCGAAGATCGAGTTCGAGAGCAGTTCGGCGATCGATTCGGAATCGTCCATCATGCGTTCGGTGAACGGCACCCCGCGCTGCCGCAGCAGGTCGGCGAGCAGTTCACAGCGCGGGCAAAACTCCATCCGGAAGATTGTAATTTCTTCTGTCATTTTATCATACCTACGTTTGGTTTGGTGCTAAATAGAGGTTTTGGAAGCCGGGTCAGGCCGGCCCCGCATACCGCCGGCACCGCCGGAGCGGGATGGTCAGATCGCGCGTAAACGCAAAATAGCCGATTTGCGTGTTCTTCGCGATGTTCAGCCCAAACTCAGCCAGCCCACGGGGGTCTGGCATCGTCTCGCCCAGGAACGCGTGGAAGATGTTGCCGCCCTGAACCAGGGTGAAGAAGATCTCTTCCACCCGGATCTTGTCGTAGATCGAGATCGGTGCGTCAACCGGAATATGGGTGCCGTTGTTGTAGTAGACCGGGAGGTCCCGGGTGGTCCCCACATCCCGATCGAACGTCTCCAGATCGCCTTTCACGACCACACGGGCATCAGCCCGGTACCGGTCGCTCAGCAGGTCGGCGACCGCGAACCGCTGCCCCGTCGTCTCGGCCGGGGTCCGGGCCATCGCGATCGTGAACCCGTGCCGTTCGGTCAGTTCCCGGGCGTACTTGTTCAGTTCAACCAGCACGTAAACCGCTGCCTTCACCGCTTCTTTCGACTCATACAACTGGGAACCGGTGAGGTACTGCACCATCTCGTTGATCCCGACGACTCCCACGGTATAGACCAGACCGGGGAGATCGACGGCAACCGCACCGAGTTCTCCGGTGATCGGGTCCCGCGGCCGCTGCAGCGCGAACGGTATCCGGTTATGGGTGACGATCTCCCGCATCCACCGCTGCTTGATCGTGAAGATCTCGGCCGCGATATCCATCAACCCTTTCAGCCGGGCGACCAGTTTCTTCACGTCTTTCCCGGACTCGTAGGCGGCCCGAGGACAGTTCAGGGTGACGACCTGCCCCGCCCCCATCGAGAAATGCGCCCCGTTCCGGAAGTACAGTTTATCGAAGAACTCCGGGTCGGATTCCGGACTGGCCCCAAACTGGTAAGCGCAGTTCGACGTCAGCAACCCGTCGGCGGTGTAGAACAGGTGCCCTTCCACGTTGATCGGGTCGTACACCTTGCCGCAGAACGGTTCCTGCCCCAGTTTCGTCACCGTCACCGTCTTCTCGTGGGGATATGCGTCCGCTACCTCGTCGGTGTCCACCGGCCGGAACGGGATCTCGTCGCCGACGACGACGTCGGATGCCGGGATCACCGTCAGGGTCTTGTTCCGGATCACCGGAATACGGTGGTCGTCGGTGCAGAGGAAGAACCGGCCGTTTGCGAACTTAATTCTGATAAGATCGCCTTTGAAGTCGCGGACCAGAATGTCTTCAAACCCCTTGAACCCGTCGGGGGTCATGACCTGATAATCCTTCTCCAGCTGGTCCAGCCGGATGATGCGGACGCCGAATTTGGTCATGACGGGGATCCGGGTGAACCCCGGCATACAGCACTGGTAACACGATATGCCCTTCCCGGCCCCCCGGTATGCCGGGATCTGGTTGTCGAAGTACGGGGTCCCGAATTTCGCGGCCAGTTCAAACGCCATATCGTACAGGTCTCGATACGTCGGCAGGTCCGGGTGTTCTGCGTTGTATGCATCGTCTTCCGTCATGAAATCCGGTTCCAGACTCACTTCGGGTTTCGGGAAGTTGAACGGTTTTCCCCAGTAATCGCCGTCCAGCATGACGTCCATCAGGGCTTTGAACGCTAACCGGACCTCCCGTTCGAACTCCCCGTAGGTCCGGCTGGGTGCCTGTTCCCCGTCCCACACCCGGCCTTTATAGACCACCGGTTTGTCTTTCCAGAGCGTCGGGACGCCGGGGGAGAGCTGGACGGATGCGAAAACGGTATTGTGGGCTACAATCCCGTTATGCAGGACAAAGTTCTCATTGTCTTGTACCCCGATATCATACACGAACTCTTCGTCCGGCACATCTTCGATCGATTTTACCTCCATCGGTAGGATGTTCCGCATCTTGTTGCAGAGTTCCGGGAGTTTGTCGTTGACCAGCATCAACTGTTCATACTTCAATTTCCGGTCCGTTGCCTTATATGCGTAGTTCAACGCCGATACACCACGGCCGTATTTGGCTTTGATGAACGGTTTCAACACCGCGAAATCGTGATTGTTTTGGGATACACTGTCACCAGATGGTTCAAACTGCCGTTCGCTGTGCACAATATTGATGTTTGCCAAATCCTGGGCGTTGATCTGGATACAGTAAACCGGATGGTTCCGGGTGAAATTGCTTTTGGAGTTTCGGGTACGAATGGCATAGGTCACACCGAGCCGCATGAGAATAAATTCGATCTGCCGTGCCAGTTTTACTGACGTGGTCGAATACTCGTACCGGCGCCGGGCTGTGTTTCCGTCAGTTAACAGCAGTCCGTCCAGAAGGGACCACAACACATTTTCTGATTCTCCCAGCATGTCGTCGGGAATCTGCTTGTTTGCCGCCCCCCGGCAGATCCTGGCAAAGTATTCACCGAGCGAACGATCCGCGACTGAAATGTGATAGATGGTAGATTCGTCTGATGGACGGGTGTATTGAATGGTATGGGTTGTTTTCGTCTTGAGATAGTCGACAAACCGATCACTTACCGCCTCGTTTGATGGCGATATGGATATGCCAGTGATCCGGTCGTGAAGATAAACGACGTTTCCGTCGCCGATCATGGCTCCGAACGCCCATGCATCATCCGGCGTGTAGTGGTGGGTCACCTCGTCGACAGGAACGCGATTGGCACAGAGTATAGTGTTTGGATTCGATGCCGCGGTCGTTTCAACGAAATTTGCATGCTCATCGAGCGTGAACAGTGAATGGTCCGAGGTGACGACAACATCCCGTCCCGACCAGACGGTGACACGCTTGAGCGGTGACGCGGGTTTATGCACATATACCCCGGTAATGGGTTTCCACTCAAGACTCCCCGTCTGTTTGTTCAGTGATAGGGTTTCGAGACTCGTATCGTGAAGGATATGAGTGCCTTCGCCCGGAACATACGTGTGGCAAAATTCGCCGATTGGCCGGATCGAAATTTCGCCAGTATCTGCATGTCGTACAACAATCAGTTCGTCTTTACTTAGCGATTGCCCACCCCGGGCCACCATCATCTGGGTCATCTCGTAGACGAACATCTGCATCAACTGCTCGATCTCGTTGTAGGTCAGCCCTTCGAGATAGGGGGCGAGGAACGTCAGGAAATTGTAGTAGCCCTGTCCCCCAGCGAAGTTGGTCTGGGCCGATCCCAACACTTTGACCGCGTGGAGGACCGCGACTTCCGGCCGGTTCGCGGGCGCCGAGACGCTGGCTTTGGTACCCCGGCCGTCCGGGATCAGGCCGTAGTAGAAGAAGTACCGGAGATCCCAGTCCTGACAGTTCGAGACCAGAAGGCCGGACCCGGCGTAGAACATGTGGATGTCGGTGAGCGCGAAATCGTAGACGTAATCGTCATACACGACGGCGTCGATCTGCTGGACCCGGGCGATCCGGCCGATGATGGGAGCGCAATCCCAGTCGCAGAGGGGAAGAGATTCGATCAGGCACCGGACCTGCTGCCGCAGGATCGGCGACGGGATTGCCGTGATCTTCTCGATCAGGTTCTTATCGTGCATGAGATCGATCCCCATACCATGCAGTACGCACTGGATCAGGTCATCGGAGACCTGCAGGAGCCAGTCCGGCAGATATCGAGCGTCCGGCGCCTCGCGCGAAACACGAAGCGTGTCGAGGATCTCGGTCGCCAGCATCTCATCCTGGCCCCGGCAGTATCGGCCGATCAGCAGAGCGATCTCCGGCGTGATCGTCACGCCATGAATCTCCGTTGTCGTCGGCCGCCGGGTCAGCGCCGACGGAGCGAACTCGATCCGGCCGATCGCGTCACCATCCGTCAGGTCGGCGACTTTCACCCGGCGGAACCCGCCGTCCGGATTCCGCAGAATCACCCGGTGGTCCGGCGTCAGGTCGGCGAACATGCCGCTGGCGGTCGTCACCCGGCACATCGTCGTCGCTCTTCGCCGCGATATCGAGGTGATCGGAACAAATCCGGTCGGCGTCAGGACACGATACCCGGCACCGTCGGCGAGATCGCAGCCGGCACCCTGTGCGAACGCGAAGTCGCCGAAAATTGCGCCGACGGTGTTGAACGTAAGGGTGGTGTCCGGCTTCTGCACGATCACCACGGTGTCCTTCGCCATGCAGAACGGGCGGGTCCCGAAGTATTCAAGGTCGTGAATATGGATATCCGACCGCAGATGGGCTTCTGCAATGTGCGGCGGGAGCTGGAGGAGGTATTGCTCTTTACTGATCTTGTCGGCCTTCTTCTTGTGCGACGTCTCTGGATTTCCTTGCAGGTTCGCGTTGTCGTTCGACTCGAACCCCCCGCCGATATCGATCATGTGGGCGTCATACACGGGCGTGCCCACCCGCGTGCACATGTTGCGGTAGGCGTGATACCCGTGTTCCAGCAGCGAAATACAGACGAGTTCACGGATCAGGTGGGAGGTCAGGTACGACGTGTCCAGGGCAGTAAGCTTCTGTTCGACGTCGATGGCAATGTGTTCGGCAATCTCCCGGGTCGCCGGGGGATGCCCGTAAAACTTCTGGCACAGCGAGGTGTCGCGGAGAATCTGCTGAATGATGTTCTCGCGGTCCCACTGTATGACATGATCGTCGGATGTCCGCACTTCATACCCACTGGTTGTTGTTCGATGACTCATGAAAACCACACTATCTGTTTTTTACGGATCGATTTAAAGATTGTGATTGCCATCGTTTTAAGAATACAGACTGTAATGCGCCTTGTAATTATAACGGTGCCCCACAATATATCCGAAACTACCGCCGTTCGGCAATCCGACCAACCATCTGCCGCTCATGGAAAAATTAGAATTCAAGGTCGTCCCGCTCTTCCCGCGGAGTCGTCGCAAAGTAGAACGCAACGACCCCGACCGCGCAGACGACCATGGCTATCAGTGCAAGAATCCCGATGACGAACCCGAACAGGTCGATCAGACAGTATGCGACCAGTTCAATCACGATGGCGACACCGATAATCCCGGCAACGCCGATCAGCGCGAGAATGTCGAGACCGATACACGCCTTGATATGAGTGGCATACCACTCGTCGTCGAGCGACTGAAGACGTGTCCGGATACGCTGCACGATCGCCGGAACCTGCACCGTCGGGCGCGCTGCCGGGCGCGGGCGCGAGAGTTTGGGGACGGGCAATTTGTATGACAGTTCGATCGGTTTCAACCGCCGGTCCACGATGCGGTCACCGATCGATTCGGCGATCCGTATCCACCGTTTTCCCATCGAGGTTAGCCATTGGACCACTGTCGCATCGCTGAAATCAAGTTTAACGATCTGTTACACCCCCACCAGTAGTTTTAAGACGGGTAATGAGATAAACGTTTCAACCGCCGCCGCGACGACAATGAACGGCACCACCCGATACAGATACGGGATGAAGAGATACCAGTGTGCGGATTCCCGGTCGACCCGCCACGACGTGTTCTCGGCATTGAACCGGTCGATGGCATGCGTGGCGTAGACGGCCGCGATCAGCAGGGTCGGGAGTTCGATGACGGCATGGGGCATGAACGCACTGACGAACTGCAGCCAGCCAATCGCCTGCACGATCGTCAGGCTATACGTGGTGAGGACAAACCCGTTCCAGAAGATGAAGAGGTGGGGAATAAACTTCTTGCGGAACGCGGCCGACATCATCACCATGAGGGCAATTAGTGCGTTGTTGAGAATGACGTGGAGAAAGAACGTGCCGCTCTGAATTCCGGCAAGACTCTTCTGTAACGCTACCGGATCGGTGATGACCTGTCCGGAGATCACCGAAAGGTCCGCGACCGTCGTCAGGAGGAGGGCCGCGACCACACTGATCCCGAAGATCGCACCGATCGTGCCGATATAGGGGGTGAGGGTGGAGAGGTCAGGAAATAATCGTGTGCCCGGCATCGTTAAAAAACCGTCCGTTACAGGCCCAGCAGACGATGCCACATGGGAGCGCGGGTTCTTTGGTGACATCGACCAGATCATTCTTCTTCTTCCGCTGCGTGCCGACCCCGTTGTAGTAACCGTCTTTGATATCGAACTGGTTGCAGAGAACGATCTCCATCGTCACCGGCTCGTCATCGTTCGTATACCGGTACGCGTATTCCGAGTCGTATACGCCGTGGGTACACCGGTCACACGACCACCACGCCGGCTCTTTCTTCCATGCCGGCCGTTCATGCCACGTCTGTTCGTCAGTCATGAAACTCGCCGGTTCTGGATGGTGTTGATGGCGATATACGCGATCGCCTGCTCAATATGGTAGCGAACGATCCCATAGATAACGCCGACGGCGGCAAGTCCCAGGGCGCTCCCGACAATCCCTTTCGCCACGATTGGAAACTCGACGTCAGCATACGTCGTCGTGAAGACGAAACAGAGGCCGACGAACGCTACAATAAAGATCACCATCAGATGCAAACTCCGGGCAAGCCCGAAGATCTGGACTTCGTGTTGTTCTGTCACTATCATCACCTACAGGATATCGAAATCATCGGTTTCTTCGCCCGGTTCACAGCCGTCCGACACTGCAACGACCGGAAGTTGCGGAAGGTTGGGTTTGACACGCGGACAGATCAACTGGTCATTCGAGAGAATATATGGACACCCCCGATGGAACGGGGCCGGATACGTCTCGCACGACTGGCAGATGAGATCGACCTGCTCCTCGATATCGTCGATCCGGTACAACTTGTTCTGAAGTGCATCGTTTGAAATCATACAAATCATCTTACACAGTGTATTTTTTAATACCCGCATATATACGTTGTTATTGTCCGCCTCACCCGTCGAGCATGCAGGCGACTGTTTCGTCGTTGAACGCAACGAGGAAGAAAAACCCGCGGCCGTGACGACAGGCATTGACACTGTGTGCCAGTCGTTTCAGGTATCGAATCCGGTCGGCGTCGCCGCCCGCGGCCTGCAGCCGATAGATCGCGATCCCGATCAACCCTTCGATCCGTTCGAGATCGTCAATTACGGTCACGACGCGCCTCCAACTGCTGTTGCAGGTCAGCGATCGCGTCCTGGAGAATACGCCGCCGGCGGCTGTACATCGCAATGATATCCGGTTGCAGCAGGTGCGGGATGATCGTGTCGATCTGCTGGAGTTCGCACTGGTGGACCCGAATCATGGTCATCAGTTGGTGTTCGGTGGCGTCGTCACACGCAACTACTGCCGAATCCGGCATCGTCCCTCCGCCGCCGTCGTACAAAACGCGGACCCGCCGTTCTGTCTTCCTGTCATACAGTGTATATTTCAAAAAGAGAGTATATAAAGGTTACTTCTTCGTGGCCACGACCCGTTTCTTCGCCGTCGGTTTCGGTTTCCGGTCGCATTTGGGTTTTTTCGCCCGCGTCTTCCGGTACACGGTCGCGTCGTAGGTATCGGAGATGTTCGGTTTCTCCACCGCCGTCAGGTTGAGGAAGAGCTGCTTGATCCGCCGGTCGGTATCCCGATCGTACTGCGCCTGTTTGTAGATGTCGTCCGGGAACGTGCCATTCAGCACGGTGGCCTGCCGATGGGGGGCGGTGTACAGGGTCAGCCGCCACCGGTACCGGTCGGCCGCCATATCGAACTTGACATCCTCTTCCACGTACGGCGTGCCGCGCGCCGGTTTCTCCCATCCCGGCGTGATCCGTCCCGCTCGTTTCGTCCAGTATTTCGTATACGTATAGTTGCTCATTTTCGAACCCTCCGTTTGGTTTGTTTTGTTGCACCCGCCTTCTTCTGCCGCCGGTATGACGGGGTCCCGTCCTGGAACGCGTCGATCTCTTTCTGTACCGACCGCGTCTTCCCCGCTTCAAGATCCGCGATCAACGCATCGACACGCCGGATCTCGGTCCGTACATGGCGTTTCTCTTCCGCCAGTTTCTCGATCGCCTGCTGCTGCTCTTCGATCTGGCGGTCGATGCGAACGACATCCCGCTCCATCTCGTTCACCGCCAGTTTCAGCTTCAAAATCTTTTTCACCTTCGGATTTGTCTCCCAATCCGAATGTTTCACCATCGGATAGATCATACATGCCACCTCACAGACTGTATTACATATACCGATTCAACAAGTTAAACGTTTCCCCACCGTGCCGGCGATACGGGTATCCGGCCGGTTCTCATGCAGAGTTTCCGAATCGGGAACGAAAAAGAAGAGATGTTACCGGGTCGACCGTTTTCGGGTTTTTGCCGGTGCCGGTTGGGCAACCCGTTTTCGGTTTGCCGGCGGTTTGAGAGTTTTACATTTCCGGTAGGCCGAGACCGTCATGATCTCTTTCGCCATCGCCGGGAGGTTGTTCTGCTCGATGATCTCTCGATACTCCGGGTCTTTCTGATACCCCTTGAGCCACATCCAGCAGAACGTGAACTGCGATTTGGCCGCCTGAATCTCGGCAGTGATCCGGGTTTTGTCGTCTCCGGTGCTGGTCTTCGCCTGCTGCTGCATCTGTTTGATCTGCGTGTAGAGGCCGACGAACTTGTCGACGTTCGTATCGAAGATATGACGTTCAACGTCCGATTGCATGGTTCACCTCTTAACGACCGGGAAGTACGCGCTGATCCGTTTCCGAATAACGCCCGGGATCTCCCCGTCCCCATCCACCAGGGTGGGGGCATTCTTCACCATCTTCATGGCATGGTGCAGCGTTTTGTTGTCGTCGATCAGGTAGTCGGCCGGATCGTTGAAACTGCCCGGAACCCGTTTAATGATCCCCATTATGACCTCCGCTCAACCACCGGCACCTTCTTCGTGCCGACCATGCCTTCAACCGTCTTCATGAGTTTATTCGAACTCTTCTTTTTCTTTTTTCCGGTACCGAGCACGTCGTCGGGAATGGTTCGGTGCCGAATTTTTTGATCTTTGGTCCCGAACGCATCTTCCATGGTCTCGAACACTTTTGCAATCACGATTGTCGTGAGCACCATCCTATCACCTCTGGGTTACAGGTAGGGTGGGAGAAGAGATAAGGGTTACGGAAAAAGGAGTTAGACGTATTTCGACGCCGCGGCGATGACCGTTTCGACCTTTTCCATATCGAGTTCGTCATTCGTCCGCACCCCCGTCTCCAGATCGATCCAGACCGTGGCGGAGCCGGCCGCCCGGTCGATCGCCGCCAGATCCTCCTCAATAGTGTCGGGATTCAGACCCCCGGCGTAACCGCACCGCTTGTTGGGGAACGGATCGGGCCAGTGTGACGGCCGGACCCCGTTCCCGCGCGACGCGTCGAACAGGATGGCGTGGGTATCGAGATCGGCGATGTGCCGGTAGAATCCGGCAGTAGCCGCGTTGTGCTGCGTGATAATGGGTTTGTTATCCGAGTATCGCCGGATGGCATACCGTAACACCATCCCCATCCGATTGACAGCCATCATCGTCGGATCGACGTTGACCTGAATCCGGTCGAACGGCGCGAGCATGGTGCGGGAGACCGGGTTGCCGGTCAGAAACTGGTCGACGGCGGTCCCGCAGAGGTGGGCGGCAAGGTGGACCGGGCACTCCTGTCGGACCGCCACGAACTCGTCGATCGATTGTAACAACGGATACCGCGGGGTCCCCATCTTCTTCGGATAGATCAAGATACCCCATTCGACGAACGGATACTTCTCCGTCATTTCCATGATCTCATCGGGGAACGTCTGGTCGTCGGCCCCGGTGATGGTACAGTACTGGATCTGCATTGTTCTATAAGACGCACTATAATTATAAAAATGTATCACTTGGCAGATGGGCCGTGCAACCAGCACAGAAGGTAGAGAACCTGAAACGGTCCCACTATCATAATCGTGACTGGGTCGAACCACGCGAAAAACGGTGTCAGATCAAGCATCCGTGTACCACCCCGTTGTTGGCGGGATCTGGGGACACCCGATCGGATGCCGTTCGACGCCGTCGCCTATTACCGCATACCGCACTTCTCGTTCCATCTCCCATAACTCATGTCCGTGTTTTCCGTGAGGCACGTCATACGGGCCACCAATTGGCGCGAGAATTGAAACAACAAGGGCAGCAGCGTCTGCATCCAGCGGAACGGTGCCCCGGAGATCGTCGCGCACGGCTGCCCGTGTCGCCGGTGTCGGCTTGAGCCGGTGGGTGGCCAGCAGATGCAGATCGTCACGTATTGGTCCCGGTCTCGACCAGAGATACTGTGTCAACTGTTCGACCAGTTCATCCCGGTCGGACGGCGACTGTTTGATCTTGCGCGCCGTCACCAACGTCACTTTGATCGCATCGTTAAGGTCTTTGTAGACATCTGAGTATACCATCACATCACCTTGATATAACTATTGCGATAGAACTATATAAACCGACCGCGTGCGGTGTCATGCACCTTGTCGTTGCAAAATGATATATACTCGGTGCGTCAACATCTATCGGAGAACATGTCGACAATCGGCAGAATCGTTATCGAGACCGGCGGTCGCCGGGAGACCATCCCGGTCATCACGGCAATTCCCACCAAAATGTTGACCATGCCGATCCGGGAAGCGCGAAGTCTGGTGGCGGCCGCCACCCCCCTCAAACCGATCGGGTGACATCATGGACCAATCTACGCAAGAACTCATCGCGATGATAGTTACCGCTGTTATAGGAGGCGTAATTGTTGTTGGCACGCTTATATTGTTAATGTATGTCGGAACCGCTCAACAACGCGAGATCACGGTTGTCGATATCATCGACGATTGTATCGAAGACACAGACGGCAATGTTTGGCATATTCGGTTTTATAATCCGTTCGACCAGCGCGATTTGACCATCGGTTCAACGATCCAAATCCGATGTGGTTTGTTCGTGCCAGACACATCGGTCAACACGAATGCGGTGTTCGACGGCTGGGTGCACCGCCCCTCTCCCGCAACCGGGTAACGATTCAAAACCACAACATTTATCTCTTTTCAGACCAAATAGAGGGGTGCACCAGATGCGTGCATACTGGACATCGGCGTTTCGAACGTGCAAACCTCACACACACCTGTTGGCGGGCAGAAATTGCCCGCCCACCGTTCAAAAAAATTAGAATTTGATGCCGGTAATCTTCTTGAACTGACCAGCAACGTCGGTGACCCGGTTCACCGCAACGGTACCCGGCATCTCGACCCGTTTCCGCGACGTTCCCGTCTTTTTCGCCCGGTTTGCCGCCGGTTGCCGACCTCTGGTTGTGCGGAACGTCGGGGTATATAGCATATCCCCGTCCGCCATGGCCGAGGTCACGTGTCGTCCCGCCGCAATGGCGTTGACCACACCGTTCGCCCAGAAATACAGGGCGGCGATCTCTTTGCCATACACGTCGTTGACCGCATCCGGAACGTGGTCTCGCCACTCGTTCTGACGGCCGTCTCCCCAGACCCGATCGGCCACCGCGTCCATGGCTCCGTTCAACCGAACCTTCAGGTCATCTGAACATGCCGGGTTGCGATACAGTTTCTCGACAATCATGTCGAGGGCAAGAAACTTCTCGATTCTCCCCATCTGTTCGAGGTCCTGATACGCTTTCGTCAGGTGCGTCAACACCCTCTTTGCTTCAGCGACATCCGGATCGGACTGTTCCGACATCCGCACAATATTCACAAAAGTAAAGACAAACTCGTCGGAATTACGAGTAAACGCATACTTTGGGGTGACGAGCATCAAATCTCGATCGTTCGTATTTCTCAGCCACACCGCGTTTCGCCACCCTTTCCGGCGAACTTCAGATTTCCATCGATCGTCACGTTGAATCATTATCACACCTCATGAGTATCTATACATGGCGTCACTGAAATATATAAGTATACCTGCCGGAAAAAACAGACACGGTGTACACCGCCTGATCGCAATGTTTTTATAGTATTTCGGCCATACAACTCTGTATGACAACCATTGACCCAACCAGAATGCAGGACCGGTTCGGCAACCATGGCGAAGAGGACGTTAACGTCATGACGTTCGACGAGACCGACAAGAATTAGCAGATTGCATCTTTTCTCACATCGTTAGAGCAGAAATCCGGGAGCGGCACGGAACTCATCTCCTTGTACATGCCACCGACGAAACCGGTGGCGGACGTCGTCGCTCATCTGCGGGCGGAATACGGGCAATGTGCCAACATCAAGAGCAAACGGACCCGGACAAATGTCCAGGGCGCGATCCGATCCATCCTGGCCCGGCTGGCAGACATCGATGTGCCGGAGACCGGGATCGCGATCTTCTGCGGCACGATTGCCCAGGATCGTCGGGAACGACTGGAATGCCATATCGTGACGCCGCCGGACATTGTTTCAACTTACCTGTATCGATGCAGTTCGACGTTCGACCTCCAGCCGCTCCGCGCCATGCAAAACAATATAGCAATATACGGTTTATTGGTAATTGACACCGCGGATGCCGCGATCGGGATCTTGCGGGGTACCCGGATCGAACAGGTCGCGGAGTTCTCCTCCCAGGTGCCGCGGAAACACAGTCAGGGAGGACAATCAGCGCAACGATTCGAACGGTTGCGGGAGATTGCAATCCACGAATTCTTCAAAAAGGTCGCGGACGCATCCACCGCCCTGTTCACCACCATGGACGGGTTTCCCGGTCGATTTAAAGGATTGATTGTCGGCGGGCTGTCGCCGTCAAAAGATCGGTTCGTCAACCACGGCTATCTCCACCACGAACTGCAGGCCCGGATCGTCGGGGTGGTGGATGTTCCTTACACGACGGCGACCGGGCTCTATGACGCGGTATCGGCGGCTCAGGAAATTCTGGCGGACCTTGACGTCGTCAAGAAGAAACAGATCGTGGAAAAATTCCTGACGGCGATCGCGACCGACGGAGCCGCGGCGTATGGATACTCGCAGGTGTTCGAGCGATTGCAATCGGGTGCGGTCGCCACCCTGCTGATCTCGACCACCGTCGACCCACGGCAGATCGAGATGCTATCTGCCATCGCGTCCCGTTACAAAACAACCGTTGAAATGATTTCGGACGATTTCCCTGAAGGATTGACGATTAAAAATGTGTTCGGCGGGGTGGCCGCGATCTTGCGGTACTAACCCCACTATTCCAATACCAGTTTGACTCGACTCCTGGCAATACCGCCTGCTACCGACGTATTCTCAAACCATTTTTGCCGGCAGACGACGTCGAGCATCGTTTCGCCACTAACCTCGGTGACGGCCGTGACTTCGGCATCCCTGCCCCACCACGGATGTTTGTTCGGCAACTTGACGGTATCGCCGACGTGCACGACCTGCGATCGGTCGAACGCTTTTAGTGCGTCTTCGAACTGGAACGGCACCCGTTTCGAGAAGTATGCTAACGGGTTCTCCAGTTCGTTCTCGCAAACGATCCATTCCGCCTCCTCTTCGAACGAAGCGTCCACCACGTAGCCGACAATTTTGGTAATGTAATAATCCACGACACACCTCAGTGAATGACACTGAATATGACAACAATCTATATAATGATTTCTGGAAAAATGGATGGGATCAAAATCTGATCCCAGTGATCTTCTTGAACTGGCCGGCGACGTCGGTAACCCGTTTCGTTGGGGCCGGCTTCTTTGCCGCCGGTTTGGGAGTTACCGTGGCGCGAGCCCGGGTCTTGGCCGGCGCCCGTTTTGCCTTCCGCGGGATCGAGGGAACATACTGCACCCCCCTTTCTTTCACCATATTCTCAAGGAGACGTTTTTCAACACGTAAATCTCGCGGAGCCCCACCCAGATACTCAGATGACAGTTTTATCTCAATTTTATCTTTTGTATCCATATCCCCCTCTTTATATGCAGCTAGAATTACATTTATCGCGCCGATAATTTCGGTAACTCTTCGCATATCCCGCTTCAACTGCATCCCTTGTTTGCGTTGTGCATTACGTGTGCATTCACGCATCTTTTCATCCGCGTCATCATCATTAAACGCCATGATGTCAAGATTTACAAGCCGATCAATATAATCTAGATTCTTTTTATAAAAGAACAGTGCTTTGTCTAACTCTTGTCTGCTTACCATTACCTAATCACCTCACAGATTGGTATGTATTCATAGGTCATACAACATATTTAAATATAACCACGGTAAAAAAAAAGATACATTTCGGTAAAAAATTTAGAATTTGATGCCGGTAATCTTCTTGAACTGGCCAGAAACGTCGGTGACCCGTTTCGTCGGGGCCGGCGTTGTCGGTGTCGTCCGTTTCCGTGGTTTCGCCGTCTTTTTGACGCCAGTCGTTTTGCCGCTACCTTTTTTGAGCAGGCCGCGAGAGGGCACGGTGCGAGAACGGTTTGGATCAAAGTTTTTCGAAACATCGATAAATGCCGAAATGACACGAAGACATCTCTCGGCTTTCCTTATAATTTCTTTAGTAATATTATCAAATGCCTTTTGTGTTTCTGGGGATGATGGTTTTTCCACATACTGGTTATCGTATCGTTCAAGCAGAGGTTCAATCGTTTTCACACCTAACGTTTCATACCATGGCTCGGTTGGCCAATAATATGATACGCGATAGAGAAGCACCGATTGATCAAATTTGTCACGTTGCTTATACAGATCATGTAACTGTTGCAGAATAATGTGCGCGTTATTCCGCATTCGCCGTGCTTCGTCTCTCTGTTGATTGCTAATATGTTTAGGAATCTCCGTCACCACTCTATTAGCACGTATAGATATGTCATGGGAATCAATTTCGTACAGTGTCAAAAAATCAGATGTTAATTTAAACGCACGTTCACATTCTGCGACAAACGCGCGAGAAAGACGTTGACCTTCAACATTCATACGTGGGTTTTTCCGGTACGGTTCGTCTATAATTTCAAACACCATATCACATCACCTCATTGATTGGTATCTACTTATAGGTCGTACATTGTATTTAAATATAACCACAGTAAAAAAAAAGATAATGTTTGGTAGGAAAATTTAAAATCTGATCCCGGTAATCTTCCTGGTTTGGCCGGCGACCGACTTCTTCGCGGCCGGTTTCTTTGCCGCGGGTTTCTTTGCCGGAGATTTCTTGGCGATCAGTTTCGGTTTTGCTGTTGCGCAACCACAACACCGGGTCTTGGCCGGCGACCGCTTTGCCTTCCGCGGGATCGGGGGGACATACTGAACTTTCTCTCCTTTGAGAAGATGGGTCAGATCGTCTTTGAGTAACCGCAGTTGAGTAATCTGGTCGAACCGGCTGTATCCGGAAGAAAGTCGTTGTAATTTTTTGTCAATGTAATCTTTCGTCTGACCATCTCCGTCTCGATATCCTTTATTGATCACTTGCAGCGCAGTGATAATATCCGTGATCTTTTTGACATCCCGGCGCAGCAGTTCTGATAATCTGCGCTCACTAGGACCGGGTTCATACTCTGCCTGCAGTTCTTTGCCGATGGAATCTACGTAAGCGTCAGATGTTATACCATCCAGTTCGTCGAGATATTTCTTATTCTTTTCATAAACGGCAAATGCCTTATCCAGTTCGAGTTTACTGACCATACATCATCACCTCATTGATTGTATACTTATTCATAAGTAACCCATCATATTTAAATGTAACTATTGTAAAAAACGTAAAGAGTAATATAAAAATTAGAACCTAAACCCATCGACATTCTTCACTTTCCGGGAGACCGGTTTCTTCGTCACCGGCTTCTTCGCGGCCGGTTTCTTCACGGCCTGACAACACCCGGATCTCGGTGTCGTCCGTTGTGGTTTTTTGGAAGCACGTTTGGTCGCCGACATTCCTGTTCCCCGAAATCCGAGTGCCGGATCGATCACCCATAGTTTCTCCTGTACGTTCTCAGCGACTACCGGGGACGTGATTTTGAGCGCCTGGGGCCGGACATTTTTGTACACCATACGCAGCGAGTCACGGTTCCGGATCTTGTCCGGGGCAATGTCTTTGCATCGGTGATAAATGTCGTCGAGTTTGCTGAACACATCGATCTCCGGTTGCGAAAGGTTCGAGATGGCGAACAGCAGCACGATCTCGTCAAAGAGTTCCTTCCCCGCCATCCGCCCGCTCTCCATCTTGTTCACGTGCGCCCAGGTAAGAAACACTTTTCTCGTTTCCTGGTCCATCTTTCGGATAACATTGAGCAGATTCTCTTCGAGCACATGATAGTTCTCGTTCCACCCTTGTTCCATAGCCCGTTCGAGACGGTTCGCTGCATCGATCGCCTTTTCGTATACCTGTTTGTTGATCTTTCCCGGCACCTGACTAGTTGCAGTGTTGTATTTTCCCATCCGCGATACACCTCGGTGTATCAATACGAGCGCCCCCTATATAATATCTCCGTCGCACTATAATAATCGTTATATGCTGTTTTACACTCGATATACCGAAGTATATTACCGCAACACACGGCCACACACAGCACAGTGGGTATACCAACGAGGCACGACAACCTGTCTTACATCGAACGTATACAACCCATACCCGTAATTACGGCTGCTACACCGCGTATACATTTGCCGGGCAATATTGGGCAGTATTAACCCCGTAAAACTGTGGTGCAAAACCTTTATAAGTATTGCACGCTTAACTGTAGGTGACTCACCGTTACTGCCTGCCAAAAAATTGGGCACGGAATCGGCGATGCAGATGTATACACAGTTATAGGAGGTACAGTATGGGTAAGTATCTTGATACTGACACCGACGATGACGCCATCGACCAGATCCTTCAGAACCGTCGAACCCGACCGCAGCGGATAAAACCGTTCAAAGAAGTCGTTCCGTTCTTCGATCCGATGACGTCAAAAGGATACGTGTTGGACGATAACAAACAACCGGTCTATGCCAAAGAACAACTGAAACTACAAAAAGAGTTATTGAATCCGAAAAAACAGGGATGGTTCCAAAACGATGATGCGTTAAGCGATATCGATTATATGCAAAAATGCATTGTTTTTGACAAATCGATTGATCCCGCAACAACATTAGGATATGCACGGGTATCGACAAAACGCCAGATTCTCGAAAACCAGATCCATATTTTCCGACAACTGGGGGTCAACGTCATCTTTGCCGACAAGATGAGCGGCACGAAATATCAGGCCATGGAACGGCCGGATTTCCGGCGTATGATAGAGTTTGTGGATACCAACCCGCAATACAACACCTTATTGATCTACGAAATCTCTCGGCTCGGCCGTAACATGCTCGATAGTATCACGACGTTCGGCGAACTGGAGGGGAAACGAAACATCCGCGTTTATTCACTTACGGAACCGTGGACGTATAGCATTGACGAAGATAACCGTCCCCTCATGATCTCGATCTTCTCCTGGATGAACGAGATGGAAGCGAAACGCATCTCCCGACGTACGAAAGCCGGACAGGCCCGGGCGGTGCGGGAAGGAAAGAAGCTGGGGAAACCAATCGCGGTCCCGGACGAAAAACGGCAGATCGTTGAGAATCTTCGGGAACGGGGATGGACGTGGGACGAGATCGCCCATCATAAAGATATCAATTGCGACGAATCCACCCTCCGTCGGACCCGGGAACGGTGGCGGCGCCAGGATCTGGGGCAGGAGGTTTGACACTCCCCCGGCTAAAGCCGGACTTTCTTACCCCCTTAACCCTAATCTGTAATATGTCCAATACCAAAAATCAGGTGATCGTGATAAGGATTTATCGACAAGTATTGCAAATCTACCGTTTGACTAAATTGGCAACGACCCGAAACATCTATATACCAAGACAATCTCAATATAACTCATGCCATCTGACAACCGATTGTACAACGTGTTTGTCGCCATTCCGGTCGCCAAAGAGGATCGGGCGATGTTCCAGCAAGGGTATCATTATCGGGAAGAACTGACGGAACATCTGGTCAACCGAGGCGGGAAATGGATCGGGTCCGGGTTCGGCTGGTTTTGCGATACCGCCACCCACCATGCGTTCGATATTCAGGTCGCATATACCGACGAAGATCATGCCAACCGTGCCGCCACGTTCGCCAAGAAATGGTTACGGGACCGGGGGTATCTGGTCAGCCCGGAACAAAAGATCCAGTATAACGGAGAGGCGTATGCGTTCTGGGTCAAGTTCGATCCAGCCAACCGTCCGGCCCGGAAACCGGCGAGACGGCCGGTGAAACGGTCATCAAAATAGTTTCTTTTGTCACGTCAAATTTTTCAAACCCACCGTTTAACTACTGATGACGGTATGCCGTTCCGTGACTGTCAAAAACGTAAGATATAACATAGATTGTATGCATAGTTCATCAATCAGACAGTTACCTGTTTCTTAGCAAACATTTATATCATCATACGACAACATTTACTACAAAAGAGGATGTATGACAGAAACAGTTGTATTTAGAAATGGTGTTGCGGTCCCGCAGGAAGTGGTCGAAGTCGCCTGCGTACTGGACCGAAGTGGTTCGATGCAGTCGATCAAGAATGACACGATCGGCGGCTTTAACGCATTCCTCGAAGAGCAGAAGAAAGCAGGAGCATCGGTAAAGATGACCCTGACCGTGTTTAGCGATAGAGTGGCGTTCATGTTCGATGCGGTCGACATTGCAAACGTTCCCGCGCTGACGCCAAGCACGTACATACCGAACGGAATGACGGCACTCTACGATGCGATCGGAAAAACGATCCGACACATTGAGACTCGATTTGCGGCAATTCCGGAAGCGATTCGGCCAACGAAGGTGATTATGGCGATCGTTACGGATGGCGAGGAGAACAACAGCGAGACGTTTACGTCGGACATTGTACGGGAACTGATTCAGGCAAAGACCTCAATAGGGTGGGCGTTCGTATTCATTGGTGCAAATCAAGATGCCTATGCCGAGAGCGCAAAGATCGGTATTCCGAAAGCAATGACGATGAACTTTGTACCGAATGCCAGAGGCGTTGCACAGACATATCGGAGTATCGGGGCTGCCGTGTTGACATATTGTGCGACTGGAAAAGTATCAGAACAGTGGAACGCCGATTCAATATCAAAAAAACGGTAAATTGGAGTCAACTACCACCGATTAAAAGAAAAAATATCTCTCCACAATGTCACCACAGGAAAACGAGTAACACAAAACGCAAAGGCAGAAGATTGTATAATCCTGATCCGTATTGCGTCAACTACCCCCTGCTTTCGCAGGGGGCTTCCTACGAGTGTACCGGGACTTCAGGAAATCCCAGACCTGTTTGTCGTAGATTACCGGCAAAGTGCCGATAGCCCGTCCACAAGGCATTCTTGGATAGGAATCCAAAATTCCACCAACACATTCGACCTGCCGCTTCAATGCGGAATTACGTTTATTTCACAAAGATCACAGGTCATATACGATGCCTATCGGCGTTTATTGCCATGTTACCTGTCTTGATTTGCAAGCAGGTTGAACGTCTGATGAACCACATCTCTATAATTGTTATGGTAATCCGGAAAGGGCTCCGCTTTCATCCCCCCGTTGTCGCAGAGGGTCTTCTCGCTCCATCCCTTCAACCCCGCGGAGATAAATATATCGTCTTTACTTCTAACCTACCGTTTGATCGTAATAATTATAACATCAGGAGATAACTAAAGAGTATGGTAACCTTCAGTCAACTACCACCGGTTGAAACCGGTGGCTTGCGAACGGCTAAGCAGGACAAAACAGTAGACTAGGAGGCAAGCAATTGCAGCAGCGTTACGGGCTACAAGAACGGCAGAATGTTTCCCTAGTTCTGCCCTCTTCTGGACACGCCGAATCCGCCGTGCTCTCCGGGGCACTAAGCCTGTCGCGCAACTCCGAAGGGACATGATACTCCGGTTCGACCGGAAGCAGGTAATACGTATGCGAGTACCCGTTTTGGATACCAACAGAACGCCGTTGATGCCGACAACACCAGCACGGGCACGGCTGCTCCTGAAACAAGGAAAGGCACGGCCGTACTGGAACAAGATCGGCATCTTCTGCATTATTCTGACCTACGCTGTACAGCCTGACAACCAGCCGCTGGTTGTCGGGATCGATCCCGGCAGTTCGTACGAGGGCTGGTCGGTGGTCGGAACCCAGGAAACCGTCATCAACGGTATGTCGGAGGCACCCAAGCATGTCAAAAAGGCAGTAGAGATCCGGCGAACCATGCGACGAGCGCGACGGTTCCGGAACTGTTGGCGGCGACCCGCCCGGTTCAACAACCGGTTGCAGGGACGGAATTGCATGCCGCCGAGTACGTTCGCCCGGTGGAACGCGAAAATCAGAATTCTCCGGCAGTTGCAGAAGATCCTGCCGATCACCGACGTGGTCGTGGAGGATGTCGCGGCGGTATCGAAGAAGAACTGCAAGCGGTGGAACACAA
>Ga0209311_1000901_pt1 | contig 25378 bp, 21 predicted proteins | sample AD_UKC045_MetaG_FD_184417 | JGI IMG/M metagenome (GOLD analysis project Ga0209311, IMG submission 184417) | Active sludge microbial communities of municipal wastewater-treating anaerobic digesters from USA - AD_UKC045_MetaG (SPAdes) (version 2) | ecosystem: Engineered > Bioreactor > Anaerobic >... | reverse complement strand
CGAGTTGTTCAACTAGCTCAGTAGGTAATTGCGGAAAGTCTTTTACAGACTTGTTGTGTGTGGCCATGATAATTTCCTTTATACGTCATTGGTAAAATATCATTTACACAGATTTTTTTACAGACTCAAAACTTATTCTTTCGATGATTATCTTTCCAACTTCTGTGATTTTAGATTCAGAAATAATGTTTCTCCATTACTATAAATAAAATAAAGAATTCAATTCTAGTCAACACTGCCCAAAACGATGGCTTTGGCGTTTCTTTGTAACTAGGTTGTAAGCTTTTCTGTCAGTCAATTTCAGTCAGGGATAGAAATATTTGACTCGCATATCAATAAGTTCTTGCTCGACGTTTGGATCAAATGATCCAGTGCGATTTTTGATGATATGTGCCCATGGTAATGTTTCTGTTTTTTCTTTCAAACGGTTAGCGAGATCTTCTGTACGGCCAATCGGTTTTGCTGGCACACCGCCAACAATCACGCCGTCGGGCACATCTTTATTCACCATCGCCCCTGCAGCGATAATTACATTCGAACCAATCGTAATATTCGGCAACACTGTTGAGCCATGTCCTACAAACACATTATCACCAATCACTATTTTACCCACTGAATCCAACTTCATGTTGTAAGCATTGTTCAGCATACCGACTACGCCGTCATGGCCAATCAGGTTACAGTGTGACAATGTGACGTTATTGCCAATCGATACATATTCTGGATCGGTAATGTTAACAAAAGGGTTAAACCTGCAATTCACCCCCATGCTGTGTAACCGTCCATGCAACTTCACAAAAGAGGCATACTCTTCACTGGTGGGACGGCAGACTTTTAAATACAGGCCTTTGAACTTGCCCTTATTGAATGCCATGTAGCGTAAAAATTTCTTTAATAGATTTTTCATTTACTTCTCAAGTGCAATAATTATGAATCTTTAAAATCGTTTGTATAAAATACGGAGTTAAAAATTGGTATTCAGCACCAAAATTTACCTTGTTTTAATACGTAAAAAAACCAACGAGCGAAAAATGCTGGCCTGCGAGCCTTTATTTACAAGGCTTCCAGAGCATCAAAATAAGTTTACATAAAAAGTAGCTAACTTCCACACCCTCTACACATAACTTATAGCGCTCTCGAAGCTGCCAGCGGAAAAACCATACTCATAAGCCAAGTAGCACAGTTTGGATTGTAATGCTGAGAAAAAGTATTCAACACGTTTAGCAATTAAGGTTTTTTCTACCGCTGGGTCAAAGGCACCTTCACGGCTTTGAACAATGTCGGCCCAAGGTAATTGTTGTGTTTTTTGCTCTAGGTTTTTAGCCAACTGTTCCGTTTTACCAATCACTTTCGCAGGAACGCCTGCCACAATATCGCCGGCAGCAACATCTTTTGTGACAACAGCACCAGCCGCTATAACAGCGTTTGCCCCAATCGTAATATTTGGCAGCACAATAGCATCGTGCCCAACAAACACATTGTCACCAATGCTGATTCTGCCAGTCGTATCGAGTTGAAGGTTGTAGGCGATATCGAGCATTTCTTCCACACCGTCATGCCCCAACAAGTGGCAATCTGAAAGTGTGACATTATTGCCGAGTGAAACGTATTCAGGATCAGTAATCGTGGCACCAAAGTTAATACGACAATTCTCACCAATGGCATGGAATCTTCCATGTCGTTTCACAAAAATCGCATACTCATCATTTCTAGGCTGACAAACCCTAAGATATAGTCTTGGAAACCAACCTTTATTTAATGCCAAATAACGAACTACGCGTTGTATTAATGTGCTCATATTTACTCACCCAAGTAAGTTAGTTTTGCTTGCTTTTATCTATCGCGTGATGCAATGCTTGCTCAAAAAACATTGTAGAATGCTCCCAAGAACTTTCTGCAAGCGTCTCATAAGCATTTAAAGAAAGCTTTTTCCAATCACTGTCGTTTAAAGATAACACCCATTCAGCCCCTTTTACCAGCGCATTGATGTCATCCACTTCAGTCAGTACGCCATTTTCATAAGAATGAATCGCCTCCATCGGCCAGCCAGCTTTGGTTGAAACAATCGGTGTTCTGCAAGCCATTGCTTCCATCGCCGGCAAATTGAAGCCTTCTGTTCTGCTGGCGGTCATCCACACGTCACATTGTGCATATAAATTGCGAATGTTATCCTGCGCCGGTGAAAGATGGAATTCAATGCTGTTATCCCACTCCGGGAATGTGTCTGGTTTGAACGCACCAAAGCTTATCACGCGCAAATTGGGAATGGTTTGCTTCAATTTCTGTATAGCCTTGAGCGTGACATCCACCCCTTTAAAGTCAGCGTAAGCAAACAAAAATCCAATAGTAGGTACAGGTTGCTTGCCTCGAGCTTCTGCAAAAAACTGTTGTTTATCTACACTGTTTGGAACCAAATCCACATCAGGATCACCGTATTCATGGTACATGATATCGAGCAACCATTGTGCAATAACAACTTTATGCATAGGTAACCGATAAGTAGCAGCAGCTCGCTCCACAGGTAGAAAATCAAACACTTCATGGTGCTGAATAAAATATACCTTGGCACCTTTACTTGGATTCAGCGCATGCACCCATTCAGCTGTTTCCCACCAGCTTGCTACGACCGCATCGGCATCTGGTAAATCTTTATCCGTCACCGGCCGATAAGTTTCAAGGACCTGATGGTTCAAACCCAGTCCATCAATATGCGAATTCGTAGACTTTGGCTTAAGCCAGCCCTTGCCTTTCAACAAAGATTTAACTTTATTGAACAATTTCGGCTGTTGCGCTGGTGGTGAAACTAGGGTCACCTTATGGCCTTTATCAGCCAGCATTTTTGCATATATTGCCACGACTTTGATCCCACCAGACATCCCGACTGTAGGCAATACAAAAGTTATTTTCATTAGTGCTACCCGATGCTATTCATAAAGAATCACTCAAAACAACCGCTCAACATTATCTACTATTTCAACAAACAACACCGAAAGTTAAATCTTAATGACCCCTCAATACGCAAGCACACGCTTTGATATTTTCAAGATTAAAAGGGTTTTTCGAAAAAGCTTTCCAAGCATATTTCCGCGCAGTTGGTAGATTGCCGCTGGCAAGTGCCCACCAAGCCCATTTGCGATGTACATCAGAAATCGTTGATACTGCGCCCTTGGCAGACCACATACCTTCTGGTACGGCATTCACATCCAGATTTCTTCTACGTCTGGCATCAGCAGTAGCTGCCAGAATCGATTTAAACTGACGATCACGGCCTGCATAGCTCATGCTAGAGGTATGTTGTCTATAGCGCACTAATGCATCAGGTAAATTGGTCAATCTACCAACTTCGGCTAATCTGAGAAATAAATCCAGGTCATCCGCATATTCATATTCAGCGCGGTATCCGCCAATTTGTTGCACCGCAGATTTACGCATCGCAATCGCAGGGTGGAACACAAATGCGCCGCCCCAGCTCAAACCCTCGTCAATTTCTTCATGCGCCATACGCTCACCCATTTCCATAATAGGCATTCCATCAGGATCTATCAGTAACACTCTGGAGCCGACCAAAACACATTCAGGATGTTCAGCCAAGTAACGTACTTGCTTCTCAAAGCGTTCAGGATGACTAATGTCATCCTGATCCATTCTAAATAAAATATCCCCCTGAGCCAAGCGTACACCTTCATTCAGAGTTCCCACTAAACCGCGATTTGCTGAAGTGTGCACTTTGCACCGCGAATCTCGCTCTGCAAAATACTCTAATCGCTTTAATGATCCATCCGTACTACCGTCATTTAGCAGAAGCAATTCGAAATCTGTGAAGGTTTGCGCTAGAATTGATTCAATAGCTTCATCTAAATATTTTCCTGCATTGTAAACAGGCAAAATTACGCTAGCGGCTGGTTTGTTTACTTCTGTATTCATGTTTATTCAACATCCTAGAACATTATAAATTTTAAATTACTGCATTATCGCTTGTCATCATTAGCAAAACCATAGCCCTACTGGACTATGCTCTTCTTAGTTTAATTTATTTCTTATGTCTGTCTAAATTTAACTCTGAAACTTAAACGTAATTAATCGTTTTTATTGCAATCAATATAACCCCCACTGAAGCTATTAAAAATGGGATATCAATCTTGGGTTGCCAAACCCCAGCTTTAATATGGACATAGCTGTAGGCAGGGTATAGTAGCCAATTAATGGTCGCTAATGCGATGATGACACCATGCGCCTGATAGAAATGATTGCCAATTAAAATTGCCGCCACTTGAACAACTATCTGCAGCGCAAGTAACACTGTGCTGGAGCGCACCATGCCTTTGGCCATCAAAATTCCTACGTATGACCAACCGATAATGCCTGCCAATGACCCCATCGCCAAAATTTGCAACATCGGTCCAGACTGTTGATAGCGTGAGTCATATACCAACGACATAAACTGATCGCCGAAAAAAACAAAGAATACAGCGATTGACCAGCCAGGTAATATCATTGCCATGCGTGTTTTAGTTAGTACTTTGTTTAATCTTTCCGGATTTTGACGTATCACTTCAGAATAGGCTGGTAACAATATTTTCCCTGCTAGTTGCACGATGGTCTGCCAAAAAATCATACACATCGTGCTTGCAAGGGTGAAAAAAGACAGCATACGAACATCTAACATTTTTGCCACGAAGAGTTTGTTACCTTCGCCTGCAAGAAACGTTAATGCTGAACTGATAAATATCCAAGTACCAAAACCTAATAGTGCGTTGACCGCAGGCTTTTCCCAAGTAAAGTGATTTTGAATACCTGGAAGAACAAAATGACTAGCTAACATTTTAAGAAAATTACCAAGCAAGGTTCCCCATACCAACGACCAAACAGATTGATAAATCCATGCCAGTAAGATCGTAACAATCAGACTGATTACATAAGTAATAATCTCAATCTTAGTGACTTTAGCCATGATCAATTCACGATTAGCAGTTGCAATTTTTGTGGAATTAAATCCAGAAATGATTGCACCCATCCCTACAACTGGTAACAAATGTGCAAGTAATGGCTCATGATAAAACTCGGCAAAAAAAGGCGCAGTTACCAACACCGCCAAAAATATTAAAAGCCCTTGTATGACTTGAATCGTCCAAGCAGTGTTTAAAAAGATAGGTTCATTCCCTCTTTTATTTTGTACGATGCTCGGTTGGATTCCAATATCAGACATCATCGTCAAGCCTATCATGACCGTTTGAATAATCGCCATCAAACCAAACGCCTCAGGGAAAAGCAATCTTGTCAGTACAAGGTTGGAACCGAAACGTAACACCTGTTGAAGGCCATACCCTGCACTGACCCAAATACCTGAACTAATCGCACGTTTTTTTAAATTGTTTGTCTCGGATGGTTTCAAGGCTTCTTGCTTCTTAATAAGGTTGTTACAGTGCGGTTGTGCTAGGAGGTCTACGTTTTTACGACGTTCTAGTAACTTAGAACTTTATTACATTAATAAATATAGTGAATCTTTAAAAGATAAGCAAACATTATGCCAGAAAATCTCAGAGCCCTCGTAGTAATTCTGATATTAGCGGCATTCACTTTTTTCTTTGCTAGAAAAGTCACACAGCCGCTTATTTCCGCTGAACAGTTCAGATGTTGGCGTAACGCTTGGCTCGGCGTGACGTTAATTGTGTTCTTGGCCGGTAATTTCTGGGTCTATATCATTCTCACAGCTTTATTGTTACTCTTTCTTGGCAAACGTGAGGCAAATCCATTTGCCTTGTTCATGGTGTTGTTGTTTGCTGTACCACGATTCAGCGACAATATACCGGGGTTTGGTTTGGTAAACTTTCTGTTTGCCGTCGATTATGTGACAGTTCTGTCATTGGCTATACTGCTACCAGCATTTCTCAGGCTTCGCAAACAGGCTGATACGACTCCATTTCTTCGCTACTGGCCAGACAAACTATTGTTGGCTTACTTGGTGTTAGATGTTGTGCTTCTCATGCGGGACACCACGTTCACCGATGCTATGCGTGGTGGTTTAGCAAATTTCACCGATGTCTTCCTGCCCTATTATGTCGCCAGCCGCGGCATTAAGAACCTGCAGCAACTAAAAGAAGCTTTGGTTGCCTTCATTCTGGCTGGGATGCTGGCTGGAGCGATTGCCATGTTTGAATATGCACGCTTCTGGTTGCTTTATTCAGAATTAACGAACTCAATGGGCATAGATTGGAGCATGGGCAGTTACTTGGGCCGTGGCGATAATTTGCGTGCGTTGGCTTCACTCGGTCAACCCATTGCGCTGGGTTACATCATGGTGGCGACGTTAGGTTGCTATTTCTTCTTGGCCAAGTATATTCAAAATCGCTTTTTGCGATTACTGGGTTGGGCGTTAATTCTCGGTGGTTTATTTGCACCGCTGTCACGTGGACCGTGGGTGGGTGCTGCGATACTCGTTGTCTTTTATATCATGATAAGTCCTAGGGCAACAAAGCGCATGACTTATCTGGCCTTGGCCATACTACTCGTCATACCACTGCTAAGTAGCTTTCCTGTCGGACAGAAAGTCATCAATATGTTGCCGTTTATTGGTAAAACCGATACTGAAAACGTCGATTATCGTGTCAAATTGCTCGATAACGCTTATATCGTGTTCAATCGTTATCCGTTCTTTGGGTCAGTGAAATTCAATCAGGAACTGGCTGATTTGGGCATGGTGCAAGGTGAGGGCATTGTTGATGTCGTGAACTCTTACTTATTTGAAGCATTAGAACACGGATTTGTTGGGTTGGCGCTCTACATTGCCTTTTTTGTGATGGTATTGGTTTCCATCTACAAAAGCATTAAGGAAGTATCTGATGAAGATAATGAAGTTGATGTGTTAGGTCGAACTTTGTTAGCAGTTTTGGTGGCAACATTAGTAACCATTGCCACGGTTAGCAGCATATTAATTATCCCTGTTGTGTATTGGACATTCTCTGGCTTAGGTTTGTCATATAGTCTCATTGCTAAAGGCTATGCCACTCAAAAACAAGAAGCTAACTTTCTTGCCTATAGACTTGCATTTGAAGCCATGCCAACCGTCCCTGCATATCGACTATCCTTTAGCTCGTTAACCAAACATCGCGTTGTATTAGATAGCAGGCCTATTTATCGCATTGCAATTAAACAAGCGCCGCGTTCACTGAAAAAGAAAAATTTAACGTCTGTAAGTAAAACCAATCATAAAAACAATACAACGCCAACAGCAGTCAATATGTACAGTATTGCAAGAGCCATTCGACCAGGCATTACATCTAGAACAACACTTTTGCAGCCTCATGGAACCACATCGACCGAATCCAGGTTAGAAAATGGCGATACAGCAACACGCAATCAACTATCAACGAGTGAAGCCAAAGTAACCATGATTAGTAAAATACAAGTTTTAAACGGTTCAAATACTGGACGTGAATTATTCTTAGATAAAGTGCTGACAAAACTCGGCAAACCTGGCGTCCAACTTGCGTTAATCACCAAACGGCAGAACGGTTATTTTATTACCCATCTGGAAGGTAACAGTTCACCATTCGTTAATGGCGCTATGATTGGTGAACACTCATATTTATTGAAAAATCAAGATGTTATTGATCTAGCAGGTATAAAAGTGAAATTCCTTTCTATTGCCTCTGATAGCTGATTAGCCACACCACCAATACATATGTGCATGTAACAATGTTACTTTCCTCAAAAGATAAAACCAGTTTAAAATTTATACTTATAAAGTTTCATGCTTTCTATTAAGATTGTTACAATGATATTGGTTTCTAACTGTTCAACTTAAACGATATATATTGCCGTATACAGTTAGCTTGGTCACTTTATCTAATGCACTAACTTATTCAACATCTCCAAAAGTAAATAACATGGCAGAACATCTCAGAGCCCTCGTAGTAATTCTGATATTAGCGGCATTCACTTTTTTCTTTGCTAGAAAAGTCACACAGCCGCTTATTTCCGCTGAACAGTTCAGATGTTGGCGTAACGCTTGGCTCGGCGTGACGTTAATTGTGTTCTTGGCCGGTAATTTCTGGGTCTATATCATTCTCACAGCTTTATTGTTACTCTTTCTTGGCAAACGTGAGGCAAATCCATTTGCCTTGTTCATGGTGTTGTTGTTTGCTGTACCACGATTCAGCGACAATATACCGGGGTTTGGTTTGGTAAACTTTCTGTTTGCCGTCGATTATGTGACAGTTCTGTCATTGGCTATACTGCTACCAGCATTTCTCAGGCTTCGCAAACAGGCTGATACGACTCCATTTCTTCGCTACTGGCCAGACAAACTATTGTTGGCTTACTTGGTGTTAGATGTTGTGCTTCTCATGCGGGACACCACGTTCACCGATGCTATGCGTGGTGGTTTAGCAAATTTCACCGATGTCTTCCTGCCCTATTATGTCGCCAGCCGCGGCATTAAGAACCTGCAGCAACTAAAAGAAGCTTTGGTTGCCTTCATTCTGGCTGGGATGCTGGCTGGAGCGATTGCCATGTTTGAATATGCACGCTTCTGGTTGCTTTATTCAGAATTAACGAACTCAATGGGCATAGATTGGAGCATGGGCAGTTACTTGGGCCGTGGCGATAATTTGCGTGCGTTGGCTTCACTCGGTCAACCCATTGCGCTGGGTTACATCATGGTGGCGACGTTAGGTTGCTATTTCTTCTTGGCCAAGTATATTCAAAATCGCTTTTTGCGATTACTGGGTTGGGCGTTAATTCTCGGTGGTTTATTTGCACCGCTGTCACGTGGACCGTGGGTGGGTGCTGCGATACTCGTTGTCTTTTATATCATGATAAGTCCTAGGGCAACAAAGCGCATGACTTATCTGGCCTTGGCCATACTACTCGTCATACCACTGCTAAGTAGCTTTCCTGTCGGACAGAAAGTCATCAATATGTTGCCGTTTATTGGTAAAACCGATACTGAAAACGTCGATTATCGTGTCAAATTGCTCGATAACGCTTATATCGTGTTCAATCGTTATCCGTTCTTTGGGTCAACCAAATATCGTGATGAGCTTGCAGACCTAGGGATGCTACAGGGCGAAGGTATTGTCGATGTCGTCAATACTTATCTGGATGTCGTGCTTGAATACGGCTTAGTTGGCTTGATACTCTATGTTGGCTTTTTCAGTATCGTCCTGACCGGTATTTACAAGGGTATTAAAAAGGCACCGGACAAACACAGTGAACAGCATCTATTGGGTCGCGTATTATTAGCAACGTTAGTTGCCATTTTATTGACTATCACCACAGTTAGCAGCATATTGATTATCCCTGTTGTCTATTGGGCGTTTGCAGGCCTAGGCATAGCCTTTAGCCAACTTAAAAAAGTGCAAACTATTTCAGAAGTATCGACAAACGAAGTACTACCAACCTACCGCCTTGCTACAAAAACGTAACTCGCGTAATACTAACAAGTCACTATAAGGAATTTACATGATGACCATATCACTTTTTTCCTCAAAGAGATTTGCTTTCATCTTTGCCTTATTTTCGCTATTTTCATCTACACAAATACAAGCAAACGCAACATGGAGCCTTAGCCTTGACGAAGATAACGGATTACCCACTTTAATTAAAGGGGGTGGTACAGCCCTCACTTCAGACTTTTTATTTTTTGATAAAAACTGGGGTTGGACCAATCAAGAGTCTAATTTTAAATCCATGGGTCCAGGTAAATATCAACTGAGTGGTAATAACAAAACGTTAGGTTTTACGCTCAACGCCAACATAGGCAAAGTCTCAAACCAGAAAATGTTTTGGGATATTGAATTGAATGCAAGAGCAGCTAAAAAGGATGTCATTGGTGGTGGTGTTTCATTCAAATTTGATCGCGAGCACTTCAGTCAAATGCTTGGTGATCCGGAAATCACTGCAGATCGAAGTGGCTGGACTTGGGGTAAGGGTAGCAGTCGGATTGAAATGCGCTTTAATCCTAAGCCAGCTTCTATTTTTTTTGAGAAAGACAATAAGGATGAATTACGCGTATATTTTTATAATGGCAATATCCCGGCAGGAAAACGCCAATATCAAGCAACCCTTACCCTTGGTGGAGAAATGGCTCTTACCCCAACTCTAACAGAACGTTTTGGCGGCGATGACACCTCCACCTGGATTCCAAATATGATTGAGTGGAATACCTCTCCAGTCAATCTATCATTTTTAAATGCACCTGAGCGGCCTGCAGGTAAACGTGGTTTTGTCAAAACCAAGGGTGAGCAACTGATTTTTGAAGATGGCAAGATAGCTAAATTTTGGGGAACTAATATCAGCGCATTTACAATATTTGGAACCCCTAAAGAAAATGTCAAATCGCAAGCGCGACGATTATCTGAGTTAGGTTTTAATCTAGTGCGTATTCATCACTTTGACTCTATTTGGGTGAATCCTAATATTTTCGGCGCACAGAGTAATAATAGTACGAAAATCATTGACGAAAATGCAATGGATAAAATTGACTGGTGGATTAAATGTCTTAAAGATGAAGGCATTTACGTTTGGTTGGATTTACACGTTGAGCGTCACCTAAAATCTGGTGATGGCATTACTGCTTTTGAAGAAATTGCCAAAAATAATCAGGACGTTGATTTAAAGGGTTACAACTACGTCAACCCATCCATCCAACAAGCGATGCGTAATTTTAACGCTGCTTACATTAACCATGTTAACAAATATACCAATGTAAAATTAGTCGATGAACCAGCGATTGCTGCCATGCTGGTTACCAATGAAAATGATGTCACTAACCACTTTGGCAACGGCTTACTCCCAGATAAAAATGTACCATACCACAGCAAACTTTACATGGCAGCAGCTGAAAAATTTGCTAAAGCTACCAATTTACCAAAAGATGCTACCTGGCGTTCATGGGAACATGGCCCATCCAAACTTTTCTTGAATGACCTAGAACATCAATTTAACGTCAGCATGATTAAGCACTTGCGAGGTTTAGGTGTTAAAGTGCCTATCGTTACAACTAGCACTTGGGGTGGAAATCCATTAAGTGCCTTGCCAGCACTTACAACAGGCGACATGGTAGACGCACATGCCTATCAGCCTTATGGAGCATTGGAAAGCAATCCATTGTATACCGACAACGCGATGGATTGGCTATCGGCCGCACAAGTAGCAGGAATGCCGATGAGTGTAACTGAATGGAATGCTGAACCCTTTCCGCTACCAGACAGGCATACCCTACCCATGCATATTGCAAGCCGTGCCAGTGCTCAGGGCTGGGATGCGATGATGCAATATGCCTACTCACAAGAGCCACTAAAAGCACCAACGCAATGGGATGGCCGTCCATCAAATTGGCATGCTTATAACGACCCAGCGATGCTTGCTACTATGCCTGCAGCGGCATTAATGTTTAGACGCGGGGACGTTGATGAAGCCAAAACCACTTATGCATTAAACCTTGGGTATGGATTATTCAACAACCATATTTCTCCAAGCAACTCAGCCTTCATCAGAACCGCATCTGAACTTGGCAAGCTAACAATCATCATGCCCAGTATCAAAGAATTACCATGGTTACAAAAAAGCAGTGTTGGTGTGGAAAGCAAGGTTTTTTCTGACCCCAATAAATCACTGATAGCACAAAACTCTGCAAGAGTTGACTCAGATAACAAAGAACTTTCACGTAACTGGAAGAAAGGTTACAGCACAATTAATACGCCACGTACGCAAGCGGCAATTGGTTGGATTGGTGGAGAAAATCTGGCACTAAATGATGTTGAGATTTCTACGAGCACACGAAATGCATCCATTATTGTGCAAAGCCTAGATGATGTACCCATCAATCAATCAAGAAATATACTCATCAGTTTAGCTGCTCGGTCTATTCCTAAGAGCGGAAATGAACTTCCGTTTCTCTCGGAGCCGGTAGAAGGTCAATTAAGGATTAAAGCCAATAAAGGCCTTAAATTAATTAAACAAGGTGCGAGTCAACAAGGAAGGGTAATATCTGCACCTTACAAAGATGGCCACTACTTGATTACGCTGGATAAAACGTTAGCTACCTATTGGTTAGTATTATCAGAATAATACTATTTTCAGTTTAAGAAAGCGTACCTTAAACTCATTTCTAACGAGTTTAAATATACCAAATCAACGCTACACAATAGTGTCGAGAAAAAAATAATGCTCTGGAAGCCTATATTGATAATGCTTCCAGAGCAGCAAAATAATATGCATCGCCAAAGGCAAGGTGCGTCAACCCTAGGAGTTTGGCGTGAAAGTCAGTATTGCAACGACGCATAAAGAAGGTTTGGTAGTGGGCATCAAGAGTATGCCAGGTAATCCGTATGATGGGCATACTTTGCCTCAGCGGTTGCGCAGATTCATGCGCTCACGCATCGCACACCAAAAGCCGTGTTTGTGGATAGAGGCTACCGTGGTGTTGAAGTCCCTCACGTCACCATCTGGCGTAGCGGACAAAAGCGCGGCGTGACACCGAGCATTAAAAAAGCCATACACCGGCGCAGTGCCATTGAGCTGGCGATTGGACATATGAAGCATGTGAAGCATGATGGAAGATTGGGCAGGAATTAGCTGAAAGGTACGCTTGGTGATGCACTACATGCCATGTTGTGTGGCGCAGGTCTCAACTTACGGATGATTCTGAGAGCCATCCGGCTTTTTTACGGGCATTGTTTTGCAAGCCAACTGCTAAGGTTAGTCGCTGCTATACATCTACATTTAAATACAACTCAGTTCAATCAATTAAAATCTGCTTGAACTGAGTTGTTCAGGGGCGACCATTCAATTTGTCAGTTATAAAATATTAATTTTTCAGACTGACTAAATGTTTTGCCAAGCGTAATGACGTCATTAAAACAGTCATCGTAGGATTGCAGCCACCGCCTGTTGGAAATACACTGCTGCCTGCGACGTAAAAGTTTTCTAGACCATGCACGCGCTGATTAAAATCGACAACACCCTGTTTTGGGTTAAGTGACATCCTTGTGGTACCCATTTGATGGCAATGGTGTCCATAGTCTTTAATTGGAATATTTTCGTCAAGCACAAAATCCCTAAGCTGAATTCTCGCTAATTTGGTACGTGCGAAATCTTTTGCAATTTCTTGACCGAGTGTACGAATAGTAATGTCATCGGCCTTACTTGGAAGCCAATTTAGCACGACTCTTCGGTGCCCAAACATGTCTCTCTCTGTGCCAAGTGTAATTCTACTATCTAAATTGGGTGTTTGCTCAATCAAGCTTGTAATTGCACCATCTCCCTCACAATCTAACTCAGTAATTTGTCTAGCAAAACTTTTCATAATTTCAGTCTGACAGATATATTCTCTAGCGGACTGTTTTAACGCATGTAGTCGGCCATAATCCTTAGTCCGTAAATTAGGGTTGAAATCAATGACGGCGTTACCAATTTTTAATTTTCTAATTAGCGCATCTCTTGGGCTAAATTGAACTGTACCCTGCTTCCACATTAAATGATCTTCTACGATAAAGTTACCAAAATCAACGTTAAAGTGCTCCATAAAACAGCGGCCAACCATATCGTTTTGGTTGCCAACACCTTTGGGGATTTGTTTATCAAAATTTAGTAATAATTTGGCATTTTCACTCGCACCGGTTGCAAGTACGAAAAATTTTGATGTGAACAGGAAGGTTTCTTTTTTGTAATTTTTAAGCTCAAAATGACGTACTGATGATAAATTGTCGTGCAATCTGACATCAGTCAAATTAGCATTTAAATACAAATCTATTTTTGTTGAATGCTTAATTTCATCAATATACTTGGTACGAAACCGTGTTGGAGGGCTAAAAGCACGTTCTGAAATTCTAAAATTATTACTTTTCCAATGGCTTTTTGGTAACTCGTCAAAAATATTTTTTGGGATGTCAACAATAGTGCAGGCTTCAGCCAAATGTTTAAACATTTGCTCTCTGCTTCCATCTGGCCAGCCAGGCATTCCAAAATAATCACGTTGCTCAAAGTCTACATGATCAAAAAAAGAACATCGCCCGCCCCAATGGTTAGAGGTGCCACCAAAATATCTTAATCTACAGTTAGATATCGCATCCCAATTGTTGAGACCAATATTTTTTCCATGATATAAATCTTGAGAGGCTTCAGTAAACTCCAACCCGCCCCCCTCAAAAAGAGCTACATTTTTTCCAGCGCTTGCTAATATTCTTGCAATGGTTATCCCTGCAGGGCCTGCGCCTGAAATACATACATCATAATTTCTAGTTGATGTATTATTACCAAAAGCATTTAGATCAAATAGCATGTTACTAACTTTCTATTTTCAACAGATCGCTTTTGAGAAACACCCAACCATTAATAATGACAAATTCCGAGTCATTATCTAGTTGAATGTTATTTCGAATATTACTTGGAATTTGAGAAAGTATGCCACCAAGTACAATTGGTTGCATAACCAACGAAATAAGAAAATCTCTTCGCGAAACCATTAGCTAAACTCTAAAAACTCTTTAATTATTCAATCTAGCTTATTCGTAATAATAGTTCATTGGCTTCGCTTCTGCCTTATTGACTACAACACCTAAGATATTTGATTTAGATAATAAACGCATAGTATCGTTGATTTCGCTCTCAGTATGTTGACCGTCACCTAATACAACTAACACACAATCAACCTGAGGCAATAAAACCATTGCATCATCTGCATTTAAGATTGGTGGGAGATCAAATATTACGACTCTGGAATCATAACGTTCTTTTAATTCAATTATTAATTGCTGAATACTGTTAGATGACAAAGTTTCTGAAGACTGACTTACGGGTCTATTGGTCGGAATGACTGTAAAACGAGGAATGCTTGGATTAACGATAATTTCTGACAACTCAGTGTTACCAGAAAAAAAATCGTTAATAGACTTTTCTTGCTTGATTCCTAAATACTGGGCCACACGTGGCTTCCTTAGATCAAAATCAACCAGCATTGCTGTTTTTTGTGGCTGTTGCGCAATACTAATTGCGAGATTGATTGCTACAACCGTTTTGCCTGCTGCAGGTGTAGGTGAAATAATAGCTAATGTACGCCACTTATTTTCCTCCATCGTTTGCAAAACTTGCGTACGCAAGGAATCAAATACCCAACTTGAAGGATCGTGTTTATTTTGAGCAACAATACGATTACTTTCCAGATGTATTGGATCAAGTTGCACAACTGTTGTATTGCTGTAAACGATTGACTTAAGTTCTTCGTCTATTTGTTTATACTTCACCGCTTTTTTGATTTGTCCTGTTGAACCATATCTTGCATTCGAACCATGCTCAACTTTAGCTTTGACTAAAGCATCTTTAATCTTTTCCATAAATCACTTCCACTAAAATTTGGCTGATAATTTTGTCGCTGCAACATCAAGTGGCATAACAAATAGATGTGTAATTAACAAGACAGCAAATATAGCAGCCAAAATACTTGTAATTAATTTAACGGTTTTATACTTCCTTTGCTCAATTTCTTCGGGTATTGTAATGTAAGGAATAGCTGCAATAGGTTGTATTTTCACAATTGAAGCTAAAGCACTGACACCTCTAATTCTTTTATCTAGCGCCTCCAACAACAGAGCCAAACCCAACGCACTCATTATTGAGGCAATTAAGCCCGCCAGTAACAACATAACTCGATTCGGTTTAATCGGTTTATCTGGCATTATGGGAGCTTCAGTTAGAACGAAGCGCTCCCCTTTGTTCTCCATCTCAATATTTTTAGCAATCTTTGCATTATCCTGCTTTGTTTTAAGTTCGGTATATGCTGCCTTTGCATTGTCATATTCTCTGAGTAAGGCACCAAGCTCACCTTCTGTTTGTGCACTCTGAATAACTCGGCCTTCAATTTGAGACATTCGTGAGCGAATGGCTGCCTCTTCTCTCTCAAGTGATTTTAAACGAGCATTTGCCGTATCAATCTGACTTTGCACTTTTGCAACCATGACGGATTGTGGTGTAACTCTCTTTTCTGTGACCGCTGTGGCAACCCCGCCGCTAGACTTTTCAAGCGTTTCTATTCTCCGCTTTAGTGCTCGCACTGTAGGGTGATTTTCGCTATATAGACCATTTAATCTATCTAACTCTAATTTAAGTTTATCCAATTCATTCACACTTCCTACAGCTTGATCAGGCCCTAGTGCGAGGCCAATCCCAGCTTTAGCAGACTCCAAACTGACATCAAGTGAACGTAACTCTGATTGTGTTGCGCTATATTCTCTCTGAACGTTTCTTAAATCTAATTCGAGCCTATCTAAACTCTCCAAATGCATTTCTTTATTTTCAGGAAGTGTATTTGCATGCATTTTTTTATATTTAGTTACCTCACTCTCAATTTTAAGCAATGCTGCTCTTTGCTTCTCCGCTTCCTTTCCGTAAAACTCTGCAGTCTCTGTTGCACGCAATTTACCTGCTTTATCATTTTCTTCTAGGAACAATTTCACAATCTCATTTGTTACGTTGTATGTTTCCTCAGGTTTATAGTAATTGTAAGAAATTTCCAAAGCGAATGTAGGCTTACCTTCCCAGCCTTCAGCTTCCGCTTTTAGCAAGCTTGCATTGATGTTTTTACGGGCGGCAACTGCTACATCCGCAAGAGGTCTTGCTTTTTTGTCTAAGCCATACAATTTGTACTTATCTGCTATCTCATACAAATTCTCATTGGACAAGACCACCTGCTTTAACTGCTCAAAGCGGTCTGAGGCATATTTTTCTTTCGTTATAGTCGGGTCGGATTGCACCTGCTGTGATTCAATCAGAATCGTTGCGGTGGATTCATAAACTGATGGTAATTTTAATGCGACGGCTGTTGCCAGCAGTAACACCACAAAAAACACACTTAGAACAACATGAAGCCTACGCTTAATGACATTAATATAATCATTAAGCGTCATTTCTCTTTCAATAGCCATTAACTTTTACTACCTTATACTTTATTGTTAAAAATTGAGTGTGTCATACACTATGGTAAAGCCGATGACATTGCCTTGCGGATGATTTCCTGTATAGTCTAACCGCTTATGACTAGCCACCAGCCTAGCTTGCCAATGATCAGAAATGGTTCGCTCATAGAAAGCGCTCAATGTTTGAGTGTTCAGTTTATCTACAAAAATACTGTTGTCTTTTTTGAATTGCTCAAAACTATATTCAGCACCAATCCAATTTCGATCTGAAATATTGTATCGACCAGCCAACTTGAGGCCATCAATCTTACGTACACCTATCCCTCCAGGTAAAAGCTCACGACTAATCCCAGCGCTAAATAATGAATTTCCTGTGACATACTCAGCCCTCAACGTACCCTGCCAATCGGTATCAGACTGGCGTCCTGACAAATCATAAAGCCCCAATTTAGAAGTAATGGATAACTCTTCACTTAATAAGTAATCTGCCCCAACTAATAAATGAACAATATCAGTATCTTTAGAAATGGCATCAGGATCTAACTTTGCATAACCAACTGTTAAATTGGTCGTAAGTTTTTCAGTGTTTTCATACGCCAACTTTGATCGAATTTCACTTAAGGCATAGTCGTCAAGGCTACTTTTAGCTGAAAAACTAACATCTGAATAACCAGCTTCAGTTAACACTGACCATCTAGGGGCAATTGTATGTTGCCACTTAGCACCCAACATTTTATTTTTTTGAGTATTTTTAATATTTTTGAATACACCGATATTATTTAATTCTGCTACGCGCGCTGAAGTTTCTTGGTAATCAGCTTTAATACCGAAAGTACCAGACTCATAGTTACGATCCCAACCTATACCAATACTAGGATCTTCACGGTCAACCAGGACAGTTTCGTTTGAGTGTCGCTGAAGCAATAATGCAGCATTCAGATGCCAATAATTAGCCTCGTCTCTTAACCCTAATTGAACCTGCGGGACTAAGGAATATATCCATACTGGGTCCTTACCAGAATCTGACATTGCCGGATTTGAGTCATGCACAACAGAAGCTGCTATCGATATCTTCTTTTCAAAATCGGCAGCATTTGCAACGCAAGCCATCGTTGCAGACACAACACCAACTAGCAAATTGAGTTTCCTAAGATTGCTATTGCAAATCCATACTGACAATTGTTGTTTCATTTTCACTATAACCCCTGAATATAGTTATTAACACTTACACATTATACCTATATTCAGGTATTTTCTATAATGAAATTAAGGAACTAAGATTGTATCGCCTGGATTTAAAATAACATTACTTTCTAAACGCTCACCACGAATCAATTGTTCGTAATGGACTGGAATTAACTTCTGACCTTGCGGCGTATTGCGAAGCACCTTGATTGCGCCCTTATCTGCAAATTTATCTAAACCACCAGCCACACCTAATGCATCCAACACAGTCATTGGGCCATTCATTAATACCTGTCCTGGTTTTACAACTTTACCGAGAACATGAACTAGGTTACCAGCAATCTTCTCGATTACCACAGAAACTTGAGGGTCTGGCAGATAAGCTTTAAGCTTTTCTGCAATCTTTTTTTCAGCCTCTGTTGAAGTTAAGCCAATGACTTCTACTCTTCCGGCAAGCGGGTAGGTGATGCTACCATCTGGTAAAACCAAACTTTCTTTATGTAATTTTTCTTCACCCCAAACTGATACCTGAATTAAATCACCATGACGTAATTTATAGCCTTGTGGCACCTCAGCACTTGCAATTGATGCGGTCATTGCCATCAAGTAAACGATGAGTAAAGTAATAATTGATTTAATATTCATTTGCATTTCCTTTAAAATTTATATGCTCTATGTGAGCCTTCATTTTACTTCTTGATTTAAAATTTTCAGATTAAATCACTTAAATATTTTGCCTATTTGACAGCAAAACAAATCCTATGAGTGAAAAGAACAACAGCCATCCAGTGGCTGGCAACGGCATTTCTTGATCACGATCTGTCGGTTCATTCAAACGCTTATTAACAACTTCAGTACCATTTACTGTTTGCTTGAGCGCTTGATCTTTTATCGAGACATTTGATGCCACAACTGGCGTACTTGCTTCATCTGCAACTGCTGCAAAAGAAATATTGGACAACGAGATACTTAAACTCAACAGCGCAATTATCGCAATCTTTTTTGACATTTTGCTTGCCTTTCAACATACATGAGTAACATTTACTAACTGGTACTCATTCTATGAAGGGCAAGCCTTGGTCACAATAGCCCATAAGGGCCATCAAAATTTTCAAGCATTAAAAATTAAATTTTAAACGTAATAAATCAACAAGTTATAAATGATAATTCAATTAGCTATGTAAAAATATTCCGCATCTTTTTACATAGAAAAAATAGAAAAAGTATTTGCATCTAAGCTGCAAATTTATTACAGAATAATCTATTTTCTATTTTTTAGATTTGCAGCAATACGCATCCTGAGTGCATTTAATTTAATAAACCCACCTGCATCTTTTTGATCATAGGCGCCCTTGTCATCCTCAAAGGTCGCGATCGATGAATCAAACAGCGAATCTGTTACACTATCTCGGCCAGAAACAATCACATTGCCTTTATAGAGTTTCACTCGCACCCAACCATTCACTGATTTCTGTGTGTGATCAATTAATGTTTGCAAAGCAAGTCGTTCCGGGCTCCACCAGTAGCCGTTGTAAATTAAACTAGCGTAGCGTGGCATCAAATCATCTTTTAAATGGGCCACTTCACGATCAAGCGTAATTGACTCAATGGCGCGGTGTGCTTTTAACAAAATAGTGCCGCCTGGTGTTTCATAACAGCCGCGTGACTTCATCCCCACGTAGCGATTTTCAACCAAGTCTAGGCGGCCAATACCGTGCTTACCACCCAACTTATTCAAATGTGCCAAAATCTCGTGCGCCTTCATGGCTTCGCCATTCAAACTTACTGGGTCGCCGTTCACATATTCAATATCTAAATACTCTGCTGCATCTGGTGCATTTTCTGGACTGACTGTCCAGCGCCACATAGACTCCTCAGCCTCTGCGGCAGGGTCTTCTAGGTGACGGCCTTCGTATGAAATGTGTAATAAATTGGCATCCATACTGTATGGGCTGCCGCCCTGCTTGTGCTTCATATCCACAGGAATACCATGCGATTCGGCGTAAGCCATGAGTTTTTCACGGCTGAGCAAATCCCATTCGCGCCAAGGGGCGATAATTCGGATGTTAGGATTTAACGCATACGCGCCCAATTCAAAGCGCACCTGGTCGTTACCCTTGCCTGTAGCGCCATGTGAAATGGCATCTGCATTGGTTTCGCGCGCGATTTCGATTAAACGCTTTGCAATAAGCGGACGTGCGATAGAGGTGCCGAGCAGGTATTCGCCTTCATAGACGGTATTGGCCCGAAACATGGGGAATACAAAGTCACGCACAAACTCTTCACGCACATCATCAATGTAGATTTCTTTCACGCCAGCCGCTTTTGCTTTTGCACGCGCCGGTTCCAGTTCTTCACCTTGACCTAAATCGGCAGTAAACGTGACGATTTCACATTGGTACTCATCTTGCAGCCATTTAAGAATCACTGAAGTATCAAGACCACCTGAATACGCTAAAACGACTTTATTAACTTTGCTCATTGGTTAAACTTTTCCTAATAATAAATATTCCATCAAGGCTTTTTGTACGTGCAAGCGATTTTCCGCTTCTTCCCACACCACGCTTTGCGTGCCATCAATGACATCGGCAGCCACTTCTTCACCGCGATGTGCAGGTAGGCAATGCATAAATAGCGCATCATTTGCTGCAATATGCATCATGTCACTATCTACCTGCCAATCTGCAAAGTCACGCTTACGGGCTTCATTTTCGGCTTCAAACCCCATGCTGGTCCATACATCTGTAGTGACTAAATCTGCACCTTTTGCGGCATCCATCGGGTCGGCAAACACCTCAAAATGGTCATGGCCATATAAGTTAGCACGCTCGGGTTCTACTTCATAACCTGGCGGGGTTGAAACATGCACATTAAAATCTAACAACTCAGCGGCTTGCAACCAAGTGTTGCACATGTTGTTGCTGTCACCAATCCACGCCACTGTTTTGCCTTTTATTGAGCCGCGATGTTCAATAAAAGTAAAAATATCAGCTAGAATTTGGCAAGGATGATATTCATTCGTTAAGCCGTTGATGACTGGCACACGTGAATTTGCGGCAAAGCGCTCAATAATTTCTTGTTCAAAGGTGCGAATCATCACCAAATCACTCATGCGTGAAATGACTTGCGCGGCATCTTCAACTGGCTCACCACGACCCAATTGCGAATCACGGGTGTTCAAATAAATTGCTGAGCCGCCAAGCTGGTGCATCCCCGCCTCAAACGAAAGTCGTGTTCTCGTGCTGGCTTTTTCAAAAATCATCACCAGTGTACGATCCTGCAAAGGCCAATATTGCTGATAAGCCTTGAATTGTTGCTTAATGATTTTGGTTCGCGTGAATAGATGCTCTAATTCATCACGGTTGAGATCATTAAATTGTAAAAAATGTTTAATAGCCATATGGGTTAAGTCGAAAAATTTTATTAAAACTAGCGACTAATTTAGATTTTTCATGAAAATTATTTTGTTAAAAACGCTTTAATTAAGGCTGACAGGCGCGAAACTAAAATCTGTGCCTCTGCTTCATTCATGATTAAAGGTGGAAGCAAGCGCACCACTTTTTCTGCCGTCACATTAATCAGCAAATGGTCCTCCAATGCCAGTTTCACCAAATCTCCACAAGGGCGATCCAATTCAATACCAATCATCAAACCTGCATTTCTAACTGTCACCACGCCTTGCGTGGTTTTAAGCTCAGCTAAAAAACTTTCACGCATAAAATTGCCGATTTTTTCAGCATTTTCACGTAAATGTTCTTCTTCAATAATTTTGAGAGTCGCTAAACCGGCAGCAGTTGCCAAAGGATTGCCGCCAAAGGTGGAGCCGTGCTTGCCATAAGTAAACACATCTGCCGCCACGCCACGTGCTACACAGGCGCCAATAGGCACCCCTGAACCCAAACCTTTTGCCAATGTCATCACATCGGGTTTAATGCTGGTGTGCTGAAATGCAAACCAAGTGCCTGTGCGACCAATGCCAGTTTGCACTTCATCTAACATCAATAGCCAGCCGTTCGCATCGCAAATTTCACGCAAAGCTTCTAAATAACCCGCCGCATCTTTGGGAATATTGATACCACCCTCGCCCTGCACAGGCTCAACCAAAATTGCTACGACATTATTTTTGCGCGTTGCGACTTGTTTAACGGCTTCCACATCGTCGTATGGTACGCGAACAAAGCCACTGACAAGCGGCTCAAACCCAGCTTGCACTTTACGGCTACCGGTGGCAGAAAGTGTTGCCATGGTCCGACCATGAAACGATTTATCCATGACGATAATTTCAGGATTTTCTATTCCTTTATTGTGACCATAAAGCCGCGCGAGTTTGATGGCAGCTTCATTCGCTTCACACCCTGAGTTGCAAAAAAACACTTTATCCATCGCTGATATTTCGCACAACTTATCAGCCAATGCAGCTTGCTCGGCAATTTGATAAATATTTGAAACGTGTATGAGTTTGCCTGCTTGCTCGCTAATCGCTTTTACAAGCTTAGGATGCGCATGCCCCAAGCCGTTCACCGCAACGCCAGCCAGTGCGTCAAGATACTTTTCACCTTGGTTATCCCAAAGCCAAACGCCCTCTCCTTTGACAAAAGTCACTGGTTGGCGCGAATAAGTGTTCATTAAGTGTTGAGTCATCGTTTAGAATAGTTCAGATTTACAGGTGTTTAACCTTGCGAGATTAGCTTAAAACCTCGCTTTTGGCAAGTTTTAGCTTTTGGTTAACGTTGCAATGACACTAAAATATTTGCTTGAAAAAAAATGACTTTTAGGCAAAAATCCACCCTCTTTTAAATTACACCTCGTTTTTTGCTTATGACTCGCACTAACGCTCTTCGCGCCCACACACAGGCCAGTCTCACACAAACACAATTACCCGTTGCTTGCTATGTAGATGCCAAAGTATATGCCTTAGAGCAACAACATTTATTTAGTCAAATGCCGAAGTATATTGGCCATGAACTGATGGTGCCCAATGTGGGTGATTTTCGTGTACTTGATTGGGCGAATGAAGCCAGCAGTTTAGTGCATGATAGCGTAGGCCTGCATCTCATCAGCAATGTTTGCCGCCATCGTCAGGCGATTATGCTAAAAGGACACGGCAACACCAAAAACATTGTGTGCCCACTGCATCGATGGACTTACAACTTGCAAGGAGATCTGCTCGGCGCACCTGAGTTTGACACGAATCCATGCTTGCACCTCAACAGAAAAACGCTCCAAAATTGGCAAGGCTTATTATTTGAGAGCGAACGCAATATTGCCGAGGAACTCAATCAAATTGGCTGTAAAACAGATTTTGACTTTACCGGCTACCAACTTCATTCTGTTGATATTGAGCATTACAACTTCAACTGGAAAACCTTTATTGAGGTGTATTTGGAAGACTACCATGTTGGGCCGTACCATCCCGGTTTGAATCAATTTGTGAACTGTGGTGATTTAGCATGGGATTTTGGCAATCACTACAGCGTACAAACGGTGGGCTTCAGGGCCACACCGCACCAACACGCCACCCCCGCTTACCAACGCTGGCAAGAGGCGGTGCGCAATTACCAGCAAGCAAGCCACACAAAGACCGCTATCAAACATGGTGCGATTTGGATGGCCTACTATCCATTATTAATGGTGGAATGGTATCCCAATGTGCTGGTGGTTTCGCACATCATTCCGCAAGGCGTTGATGCGTGTATGAATGTGGTGGAATTTTATTACCCTGAAGATATTGCCCTTTTTGAAAGTGAATATGTGGCCGCGCAAAAAGCAGCCTATCATGAAACTGCGATTGAAGACCAAGACATTTGTCAGCGTATGCATGATGGCAGACGTGCACTGTTTGCCCAAGGTTTAGACGAGCGCGGCCCCTACCAACACCCAATGGAAACTGGTTTAGCGCATTTTCACCAGTGGTACCGCGCGCAACTTGCCCCGCATATTGCTCTTTTAAACTGATTACCCTCATTGACGGCCAATTATCATCAAAATAGCTAATTTATTACCCAAATACGACCTCCCAAAGCTTGGAAGCCTGTGGATGTTAGTGGCTGCTGCGGGTTTTGCCATCATGGGTGCATTGGTAAAAGTTGGCGCACAAAAATTTAGCAGTGGCGAGTTGGTGTTTTATCGCTCACTTTTTGGCTTGCTGGTCATTTGGTTTTATATTCTGCAGCAAAAAAAACCACTCGCAACGCCCTATCTTGGCAAACAAGTTTCTCGCGCGCTGGTGGGCTTTGTTTCACTGGTGCTGTTTTTTTATGCCATTGCGCACTTGCCATTAGCAACGGCGATAACGCTTAACTACACTTCTCCCTTATTTTTAGCCATCTTGACGCCATTTTTATTGCATGAACCGCCTAAAAAAACCTTAATGCTCACGTTGATTATGGGCTTTGTTGGCATCAGTTTACTTTTAAAACCAACGCTAGACTCGGATGATTGGCTGGCAGGCAGCATTGGTTTACTATCGGGCGTGGGCGCAGCGTGGGCCTATGTGCATGTCAAACAACTGGGCATTCTGAATGAACCCGATTGGCGCACGGTTTTTTATTTTACCCTTATTTCAACGATAGGCGCAGGTGGCTGGATGTTATTTAGCGACTTTCATTCCGTTGATTGGCAAGACTTACCCTTACTACTGGGCTTAGGCCTTTCTGCCACCATCGCACAACTGGCCATGACGCGCGCCTACCGCACGGGCAATACGTTAGTGGTGGCAAGTTTGGCCTATTTAACAGTAGTGCTCGCCAGCTTAATCGGTGTATTCTGGTGGCACGAGCACCTTAATGTTGAGTCATGGTTAGCCATTGGCTTAATTATTTTAAGCGGCATTATCAGTGTGCGTAGCACTCAAGTGCAATCTGCCAAAAATTAGTGCTACTCGGCATGTGATTCAAGGCTATTTAAATCCTCATTTAACAGCTTAATTTTCTACGAGAAAAAATTTGTGCCCTGCGAGCCTTTGTTTACAAGGCTTCCAGAGCATCGAAAAAGGTTGGTGTTAAAAGCGGGCTAGAAATGCCTATTTTTTTACGCCTAAAAATCTAATAAAAATTGTTTTTTTACTCCAATTAAATAATGGAATATGAACGCTATCGTTTTAGCTCAAATACAACAAACCGATACGCGCCAGCGATGCAACCTCTTTAAACCTGGCGCGCTCAAATTTGAAGTGCAACAATTTTCGGAGGAAAATGTTGCATGGGAAAATACAAACAATTAAGTATTGAAGAACGTAGTGTTATACAGGCGCAGTTAACATTAGGGTTTAAGCCTAGCTG
>Ga0209311_1000894_pt1 | contig 25489 bp, 21 predicted proteins | sample AD_UKC045_MetaG_FD_184417 | JGI IMG/M metagenome (GOLD analysis project Ga0209311, IMG submission 184417) | Active sludge microbial communities of municipal wastewater-treating anaerobic digesters from USA - AD_UKC045_MetaG (SPAdes) (version 2) | ecosystem: Engineered > Bioreactor > Anaerobic >... | reverse complement strand
CTTTTCTTAAGTATTTTTTATTATTGTTATTAATAATATCATTAAACAATAAAGATATCGTCAATACAGGTATAGAATTGAAACAAAAACACCAAAGAAAATCTTCAATTAAAAAAAAATCAGTATCATATTTTAACGTATCATAAAAAAAATGGAGGTAACAAAATATAAATTCTAATAAAACAATTAATTTAAATTTATGTTTTTGAAAAAAAACCGAAAGGGATTTACTGATAAAAAAATAGCACAAACAAAAAGAATAAACCACGCTATCCAAACTTGAATAAACGATATGTTGATAACAACCCTTATCAGTTAAAACGCAATAAATTGACCGAAAAACAGGACCGTGTAAAACGTATAACAGAATAACAGAAATAATAAGATAATCGATTAGTTTCAATATTTTATTTTTCATTTAGTAATATTGAATTCTCTCAAAATTTATTTTTAAATAATATATTATCAAATCTTCTTTTAAACGCAAATACCAAAAAAAAACTAAACCCACAAAAAAAATCAAACTGAAAAATCCATAAACAAATTGACTAAACGAAAAGAAAATTATTACAAAAATAAAACTAAAAACTAAAATAATTGTAAGATTTTTCAAAGATCTTTGTAACATTTTTTTGCAATTCACCCTTTTCATGGTCAGAGCAAATTTGTTCCGCTGTTTCGCTATCATGAAAATTTTGCCAGAATATAATATACAAGTCAGTTTTAAATTTTTTAGAAGTTTTAACAAGCGCTCATATATGCCTTGAAAAACTTTACTTTACACTTAATACATTATCCGAGTTTACATCTCATATACGGTTATCAGAAATTCAAACACTTCAGGTTTTTCAAACCCTTCAAGTTTGGAAAATATGGTATAATAAATAATCAGATTTGTAAACAATAAAAAAATTGACAAACCAACAAATTTATGTATGATTCTTTGTTATTGAAATTTTGCTATTCAGTAACAGCGATAAAACATTGATAGCGATTTCAAAATAAAGTTTTTTAAAGGGATTTTAATATGAATAATAAAAAAAATCAGTCTTATACAGTCGCGACTTATCTTTTACAAAGATTACAGGAAACTGGAATTAAACATATATTTGGAGTTCCCGGAGATTATACCCTTGATTTTTTAGACGATGTTTTAAAAAGTCCGCTGAGCTGGATAGGGACATGCAATGAATTAAACGCCGGATACGCGGCCGACGGTTATTCGAGAATGAAAGGATGCGGAGCCGCTTCAGTTACATACGGGGTTGGCGCGTTGAGTTTATTGAATGCAGTCGCCGGAGCGTATGCGGAACATATTCCAATAATTATAATAAGCGGAGCGCCTGCGCGGCGCCGCAGACAGACCGGGGCTTTAGTTCATCATTTAATAGCTGATTACGATACTCAACTCGATGTTTTTAAAAAAGTAACGGTTGACGCCGTGATTCTGGATGATCCAGCGGCGGCTCCGGAAAAAATTGACAGAGTAATACAAAAAGCTTTGATATATAAACTTCCCGTTTATATTGAGATGCCGGCGGATATGTCCGGACTCGAATGCCGCCCGCCTGAACCGTTATTATTTTCAGAAAATCCGAAATCAGATTGCGATAATTTAATGAAAAGCGTAGCTGAAGCGGCGCATTTAATTAATCAGGCAAAAAAACCGGTTGTTCTTGTCGGCGCGGAACTTGTCCGTTTTGGAATTCAAAACGACGCTTTGCGTTTTATCGAGCATATTGAGCTTCCGTTTGCCGCTATGCTGAGCAGTAAAAGCGCGCTGCCTGAATTGCATCCGCAATTTATAGGAATATATCAAGGCGCATGGAGCGGCGAAAGTATCCGACATCAGGTTGAATCATCCGATTGCGTTCTTTCGTTTGGCGTTCAAATGACGGACCTTGATTCCGGATTATTCAGTTGCAACATAAATTCCAATAATCAGATAGCGGCAGGCGAAGGAAACGTCATAATACGCGATAATCGCTATGATAATGTTCAATTGAAAGATTTTATAAACAGTCTTTTTAAAGAAGTCAAAGTCCGCTCTTATTTAAATTCGAGACCGGAAAAATTGAATTTCGAGAAGAAAAAATTTATACCGGAAGCTTCCAGAAAAATATCCGCTGAAAGGTTTTATGAAAGATTAAATCAGTTTTTCAACGACGATATGGTGTTGCTTGCCGAACCCGGAGACGCATTTTGCGCGGCGCCTGAATTTCATATTGAAGAAGCGCGTAATTTTATTGTTCAATGTTATTATTCGTCCATAGGTTATTGCTCGCCTGCCGCGCTTGGAGTATCGCTTGCAGAACCTAAAAAACGTCCGGTAGTTCTTACGGGAGACGGAGCGTTTCAAATGACCGCTCAGGAAGTATCGACGCTTATAAAAATGCGGAGTTCCGCGATAATCTTTATTTTAAACAATGACGGTTATTTGATTGAACGTCTTCTTCACGAAGACGGAGCTTATAATGATATTCAGCGCTGGAATTATCATTTGCTGCCCGCGGCGTTTGGCGGAGGCGACGACGCCTCTGGGATTAAAGTTACTACTGAAGGCGAACTGGAAAATGCCTTGACAGCCGCATTGGAAAATAAAACCAAACTTTTTTTAATCGACGTGATATTGGACAAATTGGATTGTTCAGCCGGTCTTAAACGGCTTGGAAAATCGTTTCATGAAATGATGAAGAAAAAAACAAAATAACCGATTTGTCAATTGTCTAAGACTAAGCCGAATTTCGTCGGAAAAGGATTGCGTCAAAAAATGGTTTCAATCCTTTTCCGGAAATACGGCTTGGAAACTAAATCGATTTTGGAATCAATAGTCCCGGTTCAATCAGTTTTACAGCCGCGAAAGCGTCGGCGGCATAACCGTAGACTCCGATTTCTTCGGCGTATTTTTGCGTTACAACGGCTCCGCCGATTATGATTTTGATTCCGGATTTTTTTTGGTTAAGCAAATCTGCGGTTATTTTCATCTGCGGCATTGTTGTGGTCATAAGAGCTGACAATCCGATAAAATCAGCGTTATGATTTAACGCGGTTTCTATTATTTTTTCCGCCGTCGCGTCTTTTCCCAAGTCTATCACGTTGATTCCGTAATTCTTCAGCATCAGACAAACTATATTTTTGCCTATATCGTGAATATCGCCCTTGACCGTGGCCATCACTATCGTTATTTTTTTTGTTTCAATTTCCCGTTTGGAAAGATACGGCTCAAGAACCGTAAATCCTTTTTTCATAGTTTCAGCGCTTGAAATTAATTGCGGCAAAAAATATTTTTTTTGGTCGTACAATTCGCCGACTTTAGTTATCGCAGGAATAAGATATTTATCAATTAAATCCGAAGGCGAGATTTTCGATTTCGATTTTAAAGCCGAATCAATTCGGCTCTCTATGTTGTCGGAATCGCCTTCAAGTATTGAATTATAAACAAGTCCGCAGGGATCTAAAACGCCGTCATTAATTTTTACGGAGTCCTCGCGTCCGTATTTCTTTTTATTCATTAATGAAATATAAGTTCCGCAATTCTTGTCTTTCATTAAAAGCGCATCGGACGCTCGTTTCATTATTATAAGCAATTCGTCCGAAGGATTCGCTATTGTCATAGTCAAACCTTTAGACGCCGCCATAACTAAAAAAGCCGAATTAACGTAACTTCTTTCAGGAAGTCCGAATGATATATTGGATAACCCCAAAACCGAATTGCATTTCAATTTTTCCGAGCAATACTCAATCACTTTCAAGGTTTCTAACGCTGAATCAGGGTTCGAAGAAATCGTCATCACAAGTCCGTCGACGACATAATCAAGATTGGTAAATCCGAATTTTTTTGATTCGCTTATTATTTGATTGATTATCTCGATTCTTTCGGCGGCGGATTTCGGAACAATTTTGCCGCTAAGAGGAAGTATTATAAACATTGCTCCGTATTTCGACGCGGCTTCAAGGAGTTTTTCGGTTTTATGCGGTTCGGCAGATATAGAATTTATAAGAGCTTTACCCGGATATAATCTCAGCGCGGTTTCAATTACTTCAGGATCGGACGAATCTATGCATAACGGAGCGTCGAAATTTTTGCTTAGAAATCTGATTATTTCAAACATTTTTTCTTTTTCATTAATCCCGGGAACGCCCGCGTTCACGTCAAGTATTGCGGCTCCGGAAATCAATTGTTCCGAAGCGAACTTTCTTACAATATTTAATTTATTTGATTTAAGTTCTTCCTGAAGTTCTTTTTTTCCAGTCGGATTAATTCTTTCCCCGATAATAGTCAAAGGAAAATTATGTCCGAAAAAAACAGTTTTTCTCGCAGAACTGACAGAAGAGATTTTTTGATTTTCCAATTTTAAAGGTTTTACGCCTTCAACTCTTTTTTTTATTTGTTTTATAAATTCATTCGTCGTTCCGCAGCATCCGCCTATGATATTTATTCCGGCGTCAATAAAAGCCGGAATATATTCGCCAAACTCTTCAGAATTCATATTGAATTCGGTTCTTCCGTTTTTCAAAACCGGCAGACCGGCATTTGGTTTTGCGATTAAAGGTATTTTAGAATACGGTTTGATTTCTTTTATAATTTTTATCATCGCTTCAGGGCCGGTCGAACAATTACATCCAAAAGCCGAAGCGCCGAGCGATTGTAAAATATTCAAAGCCGTAAGAGGATCCGTCCCAGTAAGAGTCTTTCCATCTTCGGAAAACGTCATTGTAACCATAACCGGCAAATCGCAGATTTCTTTAGCCGCTATTAATGCCGCCCTTGTTTCCTGAATATCTATCATCGTTTCTATCGCAAGAATATCAACTCCGCCTTCAACAAGACTCGAAATCTGCTCTTTATATATAACGACTGCTTCTTCAAAACTCAAATCTCCAAAAGGTTCGACGAATTTTCCGGTAGGCGAGATATCTCCCGCGACAAAAAAATTTTTATTGGAACAATTTTTAGAAATTTCAATTAGTTTTATATTCAAATTTTTCAAATCATTCTCAAGACCGTATTCTGATAGTTTGGCGCGGTTTGCTCCAAATGTGCAGGCATAGACTATATCCGAGCCCGCTTCTACGTATTTTTTCTGAATTTCGCTAATGGTTTCAGGATAATCGTAAACCCATTTTTCCGGACAAACATCTTTCGGAAGCCCGTATTTCTGGAGTTCCGTTCCGGTCGCGCCGTCAAGAACAACGATTTTTTTTTCGCATAAGCCGGCAAATTCAGTTTTATTCATTTTTAGTTTTCCTCATAAAATTTTAATTTTTATTTCCAAATATAAATTATAATGTCTTAGCGTTTTTATATTATCAATTTTAAAAAATTCCGCATAACGCAGTTACAGTTTTTTCAGGAACCAACATATATTCGGGAGTCAATTCAATTCCAGAATCGCTTAGTTGTAAAATATCAAAAAAAAATTTTTGATATTCAATTTTAAAATCTCCATATCCCGGACTGAATCTTCTATCGGTAATTTTTAATCCCTCGCGTTTTAATTCGGATTTAAAATAAGTTTCCAGCCAGTCCATAATCGAATCAGCTATTTCAGAAGCCGCGGCGTCATAGACGACTGCTACAGAACCTTTTTCAATTTTCAAAACTTCATTAATTTTTTCGATAATTTTTTTTCCGACAAACCCTGCAAAAAAAATTATTTCAGAACTTTGCTTCAGCAATTCGGCAATTTTTACGCTTTTAATTTCACATCCTGATTCAATTATAACCGTATCCTGAAAAACGGTTTTTATTCCGGTTCTGTAAAAACAAGCCGAAGGCGCGCAAATATCTTTTGCATCGTTTATTTTATCAAAAATATTTAACCTTGTTTTCTCGTCGATTTCAGTTAAATGTTTGTTATAACCGAGACGCGAAAAAATTTTGCCCACAGGGGTTTGAATTTGAATCCGATTAAATTTTACCAATGAATTTCTTCTCATACTTGATTTTTTAAATTAACTGTTCTAATGTTTTATAATAATTTTAAAACTGTTTTTATTTTCCGCCGCATAATCAAATGCTTCAACAATATTTTCGAAATTATAAATCTTTGTAATCAAAGGTTTAAAATCAATCGAATTTTGTGAGATTATATTCAATGCCGGAAAAAATTCCCCGCATCTTGAACCTATTAATTTTATTTCATTTACCACTATCTTGTTGAAATCGATTTTATGATTATCCGCAATAGTTGATTTTAAAACAAGTTTTCCGCCGGGATAAAGATGCGATAAGCAAAGTTCTAATCCTTCCTTATTTCCAGTGGATTCTATGCAAACATCGGCAAATTCGGCTGAACCGAGCTCGGAAATATTTCCGCAATTTAATCCGAGTTTTTTACAAACGCCGATTTTAAAATCGTTTCTGTTAAACGCCTTATAGTTAAGCCCGAATAATTCGCACAAACAAGCTATTAAGACTCCAAGTTTGCCGGTTCCAAAAATAAAAATTTTGTCTGTCGATTTCAAATGCGTCTGATTAAATATTTGATACGCCGCCGCTAGCGGTTCGGTAAAAACGTAATTCAAACAATCCGTATCTGAGCTTTCGTCGATTACAAAAAGATTTTTTTCCGGCAGCGCGATATATTCGGCAAAAACTCCCTGTCTTTTATAAATTCCCAAAACAGTTCTTTTAAAACAATGCGTTTTTCTGTTTTTTAAACACATTGGGCAGCTTCCGCAACTGCAATTAATCTCGCCGACTACTTTTTTCCCGTATAATCCGCTCGATTCAGAAATTACCTTTCCAACAAACTCGTGTCCCGGAACTCCGCTGAAATTCATATAACCGCGCGTTAATTCTATATCCGTATTGCATATCGCCGAATATAATATTTTTATTAAAACCTCTCCTTCTTCTACATCGGGCGGTTTAATATCCTTGATTTTTAATTTACCGTCAAAACAAAGAGCTTTCATAATAAAGCGTATCTTAATATATTTTTATGAATAAATCAATATTGAATTGAAACGGAGCGCAGTCAGAAATTGTTCCAATAAATTCAGGCAATTTTGAGTTCATATTGTTTTTTCAATTTCTTAGACCTGAATTCCCAAAAATAATCAAAAAAAATAGTTAAACCAAATAATCCGCAATTTCAATAAACCTCTTACAGATTCTATTAACCGGCAAGCTCTGTTATTTTTTAATCGTTTATTACAAACATATTTTATAGCGCTTTCGATAACTCCGCTTCCAATATGCGGATTTAATTTAATATAAGTTGGATAATCCATTCTGTTTTGGTTTTTTTCAATGTGTTCTTTTTCTTGTTTCCAAAATCTGTTTTTGAAGCGTTTAATCTTAAACTTTTCGTCAAACTATCGTCATATAATCGCTTAAAAATCACTTTTTACACTGACACCGCTATAACGCATTTAACTCCTCATAATAAAGTCATTATTCCGCATTGTTTTGAAACCGGAGTATAATTAGCTCTTAATCCTTTTCCGGAAATTCGGCTTATTATTCGGAAATCGTTTCGCGATTTCCTCAACTTTTTAAAAGTTGAAGATTAAAAAAAAGCGCCTTAATAAGACACTTTAATTTATATAGGTTTTAAAACTCTTCAAAAAATATTCTTGCCGCAAATGCAAGAAATTTATTGATAAGATGCTATCTCGCTCTTCTCGGCTGAATAAATCCGAATAGCGACAAAAATTACGATTTGGTTTTTAGTTTGAGTTTTCTTTCATAAAACGTCAGCAGAATTATAGAAAGTATAATATAATAAACGACTGCGTAAAAAATACTGAACTGATATTCAATAATATTTTTAATTCCGAAAAGAAATCCCGAATCGGATATTTTTACAATAACGCTTAGCAATTCTGCGGAAATGAAACCGAAAATTTCACTTAAAGAAATTGAAAAACATGAAGCTAACGCGGTAAGAAAAATCGAAGGAAGCGCCGCTGAAAAAATAGGCAGAACAATGAGATTTATCAAGATTGAAAAAACCGGTATGATTTTAAAATAACAGCTTACCGCTGGTATCGTGAAAAGTTGAATGAAAAAACTCATAATGACTACGCTTATTAAATTGTTCTTAAGGGGGAATAACGAATTCGAAACCATTATGGCGGAAACCGAAAGAAAACTCAATTGAAAACCTATGCCGAATACGTCTGCGGGGTTAAGCAGCGAAATAATTACAAAACTCGTCAATAAAACATTGGGTTGATAAATATTTTTATGAATAACTTTTCCTGTTAGATAAACGCTTATCATAATTGTGGCGCGAAGAACCGAAGGCGTAAAGCCGATAAATCCGCAGTAAATCCACAACAAAGAAATAGTTATCCAGTTCGAAAAAGTCCGGTTGAAAAATATTCCTAATGCAAAAATTAAAAACATCGAAATCAATCCTATGTGAAGACCGCTTATGGCTAAAATATGAATTATGCCGGATTTTTGAAAAGAGGTTTTGGCGTAATTGTCGATCGCATCCGAGTCGCCGGTTATAACAGAATACGATAGAGTATTAAACGGATATTTTATGGTATCGTAAAATAACCGGTAAATATAATACCGCAGGTTAAACGCGAAAGTTGATTTTGATTTTTTAACGATGATTTTTTCAAATTCTATTTCCGACCATCCGAAATTTTGTTTTAATGATAAATTAAAAATATCGCGTTTATTTTTGAGTTTGCATATATTAATTTTCGACGCAAAACTTATTCGTTCTGCGGTTAAGAGTTTTTTAAAATCAGGTATTCCCGTAATCGTTACGGTTAGAAACGGCGAGCCGCCAATAAATCTGTATTCATTAATATTCAAATCATTTAAATATATTTTTGCCGTTTGCGAATCTATTATTTTTAAATCTTTTATTTTTCCAGATATAGCGTTTTCCGGCAGCAGAATATCGGATTTAGCCAGCGCCGTTTTAATCGTTTTTATATTTTTTAAAATGCCGGTTTGTATATAAAAAAAAATAAAAATAAACAGCGTGAAAATTATATATGATTTTTTTAAATTTAACGAATAATAAACAAGGATAAGAATTGCAATTAAAACGGCGTTAATCGCATAATATGATTTGTGATTATAATGGATTAAAACCGCGCCGGCTACTGAGAAAATAATCGAAACAGCCAAAAATAAAGAATCAATCTGATATAATTTTCGACGTATCATAAAACATAATTTTTCAAAAAAAATTATGGATGCAAAGTCTCTATAAAAAAAGAGCTTTGCGTTATTCTGTTTTTATAAGCGTCTTTTATTCGAACTTTTTATACTGTTTCAGGAACGCGTTTTTTTTTAGAAGAAGATATTTTTCGGTTTCAAAGTTTTGTTTAAACAACCTGACCGTTTTTTTTATCCACATAACGTTTTTATCTTTAAGTTTTTTTAATTTGTTTTTTGAAACCAAATAAGCTGAAAAATATGTTTTTACCTTAAATTTGTATATTTTATTTGCCGGAACGCGTATGATTTTCAGTTTGACGAGTTCTTCATTGCCGGCAAATAATCCCCATTCGTTTGTAGTTTGATTAAATTTCCATTCCATAATAAATATATTAAATTTCAATATCGCGTATTTGTCAATGTTTTTTTAAAAAAAACTTGTTTTTTCTGATAAAATCTAATATTTTAAAAATGTATTTTATAAATTTTAAGACGCTGGTAAAAAAAAATGAAAAATTATATACTTGGTAACGCGGTGGTTGTAACCGTTAATAAAAAAATGGAAATTATTTCCGACGGGGCTGTGGCGGTTTCTGAAAATATTATTAAAGACGCCGGTAAAACAGGCATTCTTTTAAAAAAATATCCGGATTATAAATTTATCGACGCGAAAAAATCTTTAATAATGCCGGGTCTTGTCAATACTCATACGCATTTGCCGATGAGTTTGGTTCGAGGTTTGGCGGAAGATATCGAACTTCAGAAATGGCTGATGAAGACTTATGAATTTAAAATTAATTTTTTACCGAAGGACGCCATTTATACGGGGGTTAAATTATCTCTGCTTGAATTGATTAAAAACGGGACGACGACTATATGCGATATGAGTTTTCATCAGCATATTATCGCCGATATAGTCAAACAATTTAAGATTCGCGCGGTTCTGTGCGACACTATGATGGCGAAATATTTCAGGAAAGATATATTTAACGATATTGATAAATTCATTAACCGCGATTATAAAACCGATTTGATAGTCAAGGGTCTTGCCCTCACGCTCCGTATACCTGCGAGATAAAGCAATTTGAATGGCTGTCGAAAATGATTGAAAAATACGGCGATTTGCTATATACGATTCATTTATGCGAAACCAGAAACGAATCGCAATCCGTAAAAAAAACGTTGGGATACGCCCCGGTTGATTTGCTGAAAAAGTTCGGACTTCTGACCGGCAGGCTATTAGCGGTTCACTGCGTATGGTTGACCGATAGCGAGATAGATTTACTGAAAAAACATCGCGTTAAGATTTCGTATAATCCTGAAAGCAATATGAAACTCGGTTCGGGCGTCGCTCCGATAGTAAAAATGTTGAAAAAAAAAATTACGATAGGAATAGGAACGGATGGAGCGGCGAGCAATAACGATCTTGATTTATTTTCAGAAATTGATTCCGGCGCCAAACTGCAGAAAGTAGCCAATATTAATCCCGAGTCTCCGTCCGCGGCGGATATGGTTAAGATGGCTACGATAAACGGCGCTAAATGTCTGGGACTTGATAATATAATCGGCTCTATAGAAGCCGGAAAACGAGCGGATTTAATAATTGTCGATTTGCAGCAAATCAGACTGAAACCGGTCTACGACGTCTATTCTCAAATCGTTTATTCAATAAACGGAAGAGATGTGACAGACGTGATTATAAACGGAAATTTCGTTGTAAAAAACAGAAAAATAACTTTTTTTGACGAAATTGAATTTTTAGAGTATCTCAATGATTTGAACAAAACGATTAATAAAAAACTCAAAAATATAAATTCCATAGGGTAGCGGAATAAACCGGATATGAAACAATTTATTTTTTTTTCGCTGAAATGACTTTATGGAAAAAACCGGTAAAATCCTTGACTATTTCAAAACCGTTAGAGGTTAGAATATTTTTATAATTAGGATACCACTCTTTAAAAAAATAATAATGTAAATCGAGTTCTTCCGCGTAACCTTTTAATCTGCTTTTTAAAAATCCGATATAAAAAAATTTGTATTTCGACAATTCCATAAAGAATTTTAAAAAAATTGTCGGAGCGGGTTCTTTTATGAAAATCATTCCGCCGGGTTTAATCAAATTTCCCGCTTGTTTGAAAATTTTGAACCAGTCGTTTAGCGAAGGAACATGATGAAGCATGCTTGAAAATATTACGACGTCGAGCGAACCGGTTGAAAAATGTTTGTCCAAATCCTCCGCATCTCCGCAAACTACAGGCATTCCTGTGATTTTTGCGGCTTTATAAGCCATTTCTTTACAGGATTCCAGACCTGTCAAATTTTTAAAACCGTAGGATTTCAAATGATTAATAAGATAACCCATTCCGCATCCGCAATCCAAAATTTTCGAGGTTTTATCGAGTTTAATTATGCCGGATAATTTGATGAAATTCTTTAAACTGAAATTCATCATCTTGTCGTTGCCGTCGTAAAGTTCGATTAAATTTTGCGAAATAATTTCCGAATCTGCCATTTGATTTCCTCCAGTAGGCTGTTATAAAATAATTTTATTTCAAAGTTTAATAATAATAATGATTTTGTCAATCGTTTTTAAAATATAATATTTATTGATTTATTTAATAAAATGGATAAAATATTAAATCAAAATTTATGTAAGAGAAACAATTGAAATGAACGAGATAAAAAAAGAATTTTTAAATAATTCATTTATAAATAAAGTTGGAAATTTGAATCCGGTTCTTGTGGAGGATAATTTATTAAAGATTCTGGCAAAAGATAAAAAGTCCGAAGGCGAACAGGAATTGAACGAATATCAGCGTTTTTTAAAAGAACGGCAGGGGTCGATTTACGGAGATATTATATTTTATCTGACCGGTTTAAGATTTTCGGAGGAAGAAGCGATTCAGAAATGGAACGAACTTTTAAAACATAAATATGAAATATCGACAAAACTCGGTAGGAATGTCGGAATAAAAGTTTCAGCGGTAGATTATTTTTATAATATAACCGGAGAATTAAACGATTTTACGGTAGTCGACAATAAGAATTTTGTCGACGCGAAAATCAAGACGATACTTGATTTGCATACAGGCGCCTTTAATAAAGATTTTTTGCTGAATTATCTTTCGGAAATCTGTTCGGTCGGCAAACGGAAAAATTATGTTTTTTCGGTCTTATTTTTCGATATAGACAATTATAAAAAATTTAACGATACCTTTGGACACATACTTGGCGATTATTTATTGATTAGTCTTGTGAATTTTCTCAAGAAAAATTTAAACGAGGACGATTTGATTTTCCGCTTCGGCGGCGAAGAGTTTGTTGTTTTTTTTCCGAAACTCGACAAAAAAACGGCGTTTGAAAAATCTTCGGAATTATGCCGTTTGATATCCGAATATAATTTTCAGACCGAATTGAAAACCGATAATCCCGTCGGCATAACAGTCAGCGGAGGTCTGGTAACTTTTCCGGATAACGGAACCAATCCCATAGAATTGCTTGAACTTGCAGACGGTTATTTATACAAGTCGAAACGGTTCGGGAAAAACAGGATTTTAATAGACTGATTGATTATGTTTAACGTTTCCGATAAAAAAGAAAAAGAATTAATTCGGAAGATGAACGAGCTGGAAATATTCGAATGCGATATTGAAGAATCGTTTATCAAATCTTCCGGAGCGGGCGGTCAGAAAATAAACAAGACTTCGAGCTGCGTTTATTTATTACACGCTCCCACCGGAATAAATGTGAAATGTTCGGCTTCACGGAGTCAGTCGCTTAACAGATATTGCGCGCGGCAGATTCTGTTGAAAAAAATCGATTGTTTGACAAACGGGAAAAAAAGCGAAGAAAAACAAATAATTGACAAAATAAGAAGACGGAAATACAAACGTTCAAAACGCGCGAAAGAAAAAATTCTCGCGGATAAAAAACATAGAAGCGTTTTGAAAAAAAACAGAAATCAATTAAATTTCGATTAGACGGAATTATGAGAATAATAGGATATAATTTAGAAGAAAAAATTTTTTCTCCGGATATTGACAGAAAATTTTTATCGGAAAAATTGGGCGATAAGGATTTTTTGTTTTGGGTTGATATTTTTACGCCGACTCCGGAAAATATGTCCATACTGAAAGACGTTTTTAATTTTCATTTTTTGGCTATTGAAGACGCCACCAGTAAAATTGAACGCCCGAAAATGGACGAGTTTGAAAACTATATTTTTCTTGTTATGCAGGTTCCGCTGGAAATATCGGCAAACAAAAAACTTGAAACCGGCGTAATCTCGATTTTTCTTGGAAAAAATTACGTCGTGACGGTTCACGAAATGAATTTTACGCCCATAAAAAAAATCTTTAACGATTTCATCAAAAACCGGAATATTGACTGCATAGATTCGGGGGATTTGCTTCATACGATTCTCGACACTTTGATTGATTACAGTTTTCCAATAGCCGAAAGAATTCATAAAAACATCGGCGTAATAGAAGAAAAAATACTCGACAGTCTTGATAAGAATTCAATTTCGGAAATTCTGATTTTAAAAAGAAATCTCTTGCTTTTTAAAAATATTTTGAAACCGGAAATTACGCTGCTGAAAAAACTTGAACTTACCGATTTAAAATATATTTCTGAAGCTATGGAAATTTATTTTGGAGACATAGTCGACCACAGCGAAAAAATTTACGATATGATAGAAACCTGTTTGGAATTGATTGAAAGTTTATATCAATCGTATCAGGCGTTAATGGATATCCGCAGAAACGATATAATGAAAATGCTTACGATTATATCGGTTATTTTTATGCCCCTTACTCTTATATCAGGCATTTACGGAATGAATATTAATCTTCCGTTTCAAAATTCCGAACACGCGTTCATTATAATAATGGAAATTATGCTTTTCATAATACTTGTAATGATGATATTGTTCAGAAAAAAGGACTGGTTATAAAAATCAATGGACAATACGGCGGTTCTTCTTGAAAATATTTCTAAAAAATTTAAAGTTTTTTACGAGTCTCCGGCTTTAATAAAAAACATTCTACCTTTTTTAAAAACGCCCGGGTCATACGATACTTTATGGTCGTTGAATAATATTAGTATGCGGCTTGAAAAGGGAAAATGCTACGCATTAATTGGCAGAAACGGCTCGGGAAAAAGCACGCTTCTACAAACCATTGCCGGCATACTGACCCCCAATTCGGGAAAACTTACGGTATCGGGAAAAATCTCGACGCTGCTTGAATTATGTTCGGGATTTCATCCTGAACTTACCGGCAAGGAAAATATATATCTTAACAGTTCTATTATGGGAATGTCCAAAAAAGAAATCGTTAAAAAAATGGATAAGATTCTGGAGTTTTCAGAGCTTGAAAAATTTATAGATTCCAAAATCAAAATTTATTCTGCCGGTATGTTTATGCGTCTCGGTTTTTCAATAGCGATTCAACTCAATTTCGACATATTTTTATGCGACGAAGCGATAGCTGTCGGAGATATGAAATTCCAGCATAAATGTTTTGATAAGATTATTGATTTTAAACGGATGGGAAAATGCATCGTGTTTGCTTCTCACGATTTGAACGCGATTTCAAAAATTGCGGATTACGTATTCTGGCTTGAAAAAGGAATTATAAAAGCCGAGGGTCCGGCAAACGTTATCACGGAAAAATATTTTAATGAGAATATTTGAGCGGTATTTATGGGCGATAAAATTAAAATTCTTCATATAACAACAGACAGCAAAATAGGCGGAACGGAAAAAATGCTTGTTTCTCTCGCCGAACATTTTGACAGAAACAGATTTGAAATGGTTTTTGCGACTTTAATTGGAAAAGGCGGGCTATTAGACGAATTATCAAAACGAAACTGCCGCGTCTACGGATTGCAAATGCGCAACAAGCTTGATATGATAAAAATTTTGAAACTATATTCCATTATAAAAAAAGAAAAACCCGATATCGTCAATACCTATCTTTATCATGGCGATCAGGCTGGACGCATACTCGCTAAGCTGGCTGGAGTAAAAAAAATAGTCTCGTCTTACAGAAGCCCGGATTACTGGAAAAAAAAACGTCATATAATTCTCGATTCGTTCACCGCAAGATTTGCGGACGCATTTACGTCAAATTCTGAAATCGTGAAAAACGTAGTTTCTGAAAGAGAAAAAATCGATAAAAATAAAATCAAGGTTATTCCCAACGGAATTAAACTTGAAAATTATAAAATTGACTTTGAAGAGAAAAAAAAAGAAGCGCGCTTATTAAAAAAAAATTTCGGCATTCCGGAGGAAAATCCGATTGCCGGAATAGTGGCGAATCTTACTCCGGTAAAAAATTATAAATTGTTTATCGATATTTGCGCGGGATTAAACCGGAATTTTCATAATATTTCTTTTGTTTCAATAGGTTCAGGTCCTGAATTGAAAAATATCGAGAAATACGCGTCTGAAAAAAAAGTCGGAAATATAAGATTTTTAGGGCATATTCCCGGCGTAAGAAACGTTTTGCGGATGTTTGACGTTTTTGTTCTTACGTCTTTGTGGGAAAGCTCTTCGAGAGCCGTTCTTGAAGCTATGGCGGAAGGAGTTCCGGTTGTAATACCGGACGTAGGCGGATTGACGGAACTCGTTTCTGATTTTGAATCCGGTTTTTTATGCGGAGTATCGAACGACTGCGGCAATCCGCAGGATGAATATACAGAAAAAATATCTATGCTTATCAACGACGCGGAATTAAGAAAAAAGTTTTCTGAAAACGCTCTGGAAAAAGTAAAAGAGAATTTCACAATCGAAAAATTTATAAAATCAGTTTCGGAATTTTACGAGTCGGTTTATAGAAAAAACTGATTTAATCAGGAAACAAATTAATTGATGAAAAATCCAAATATTAAAAAAATAAAGGTTTTTGAAATAGTTACAAGACTTAACATCGGCGGACCTGCGGTAAACGTGATTTATCTTGCCGCTTTGCTTGATAAATCGAAATTCGACGTGAAACTTATTACCGGCAAAGAATCTGAAGCGGAAGGCAATATGTTTTATTTATGCGAAAAGAAAAACGTCGAATATATTTTTTTAAAACGGCTTCAGCGGGAACTTGATTTTTTTAAGGATTTATCCGCGTTAATCAAATTAATGATTTTAATGATAAAGTTCAGACCCGATATTGTGCATACGCACACGGCAAAAGCTGGAACTCTCGGTAGAATAGCGGCAGTATTGACTTTCAGAAAAAAAATAGTTCACACTTTTCACGGTCATATTTTCGACGGCTATTTTTCAAAATCAAAAACTAAATTTTTTACGGTTATAGAGCGGATTCTTGGAAAATTTACAGACAAAATAATAAGCGTAAGCGGCAAGCAAAGAAAGGATTTTGTCGATTTGAAAATCGGCGGGTACGATAAAATAATAAATATTCCTTTAGGGTTAGAGCTTGACGATTTCGCCGAATCCAAAAAATACAGGACAGCAATGCGGAAAAAATATGGAATTGCCGACGATAAAATCGTTATAAGCATCATAGCCAGAATCGTTCCTATAAAAAATCATATTCTCCTTGTTGAAGCCGCGGATTTATTGAAAAAACAGTTCGGCAATTTCAAGGTAATCGTTGTCGGCGACGGTTATTTAAAACAAGAATTAAACGATTTGATTTTAAAGCGCGATTTAACTGAATATTTCGAGTTTGCCGGATTTTCCAACGAACTCGAAAAGTATTATGGAATGAGCGATATTGTCGCGTTGACTTCGTTGAACGAAGGATTGCCTACCGTTATTATTGAAGCTATGGCCGCCGGTATTCCCGTGGTTTCAACGGACGTAGGCGGAGTATCCGATTTGATTAAGGATAACGACACCGGGCTACTCGTCGAATCAGGCAACCCAGAACGTCTGGCTGAAAAACTTTATTTATTATGCTCGAATCCGGATTTGCGGAACAGACTTGGCAGTTCGGGCAGGAATTATGTTTTAAATAAATACACAATTAAAAATTTAATATCTAATTTCGAGGAATTATATCAAAATCTTGTTCGTTTTTAATTGACAAATCGAATTAAATTTATTAAATTCGTATAGAAATAAATATGAAACGGTTATTATATTCGGTATTTTTTTTTTTAATGGGTTTAACCGGTATTCTTTTTTTTATATCGGAAAAAGACAATTCGTTAACTCAAATTAATATTTTGTATTTTAACGATACCGATTTGAATTCAAATTATTTCCGGCATAAGCAAAATTATATTTTTAAAAATTATTCCGCTGAAAACAGCGTTTTGTTTTTTCCGGACGCGCATAGAAAATTAAAAATCGGTTTAATGGAAAAAAATAAACCGGTTAATATGGTATATGAAAAAAATCCCGTTTTGAATTATATGGATTTCAGCGGAACGGTTGAAATAAAAACCGATTCCAATTTTAAAATTAATTCCAGAGCGATTCAAAAACAAAATTTGATTTTTTATATGATTGAAATTATCGCAGATGAAAAACGTCCGGAAACGGTTTCAAAAAAGTCTTACAAGGAATTATTGATTAATTCCGTGAAAGAATCAATTTATTCGGATAATGTTCAATATGATTTTCTGATAGTCGCCGGCAACGTCTCGTTTGAAATGGTTGGAAATATCTGTAGGAGTATCCCTGAAATCGGATTGTTTATTTGGAGAAATAAAGAGTATGAATTGCATAAAGAAAAAAAAATCTGGTATGGAATATCCGTCGTAAATTCCGGAATCGATAATCAATATATTGGAATCACAAAACTTTTTTTTAATAAATTCGACAAGAGCTTATCGGTTATGAATACTTTTTTAGAGGAAATAGAATTGTGAACGGCGGAATTATAAAAAAAAAAACTACGCCGGCAGTTTCGTTTCTCTCAAATATATCGGGTTATTCGAACCTTGCCGTTTATTTAAATCTTGCGGTTTTTATATTAAGCGTCATAATTTATTGGAGAGCGGCGGCGGCATATTTTGTCGCCGACGATTTTTTTTACATATTTCAGAGAAATAATCTCAAACATTATTCTCCCTTCACTCATTTTTTTTATCAGCCGGTTACGCTTCTCGTATATTTTTTGAATTATTTCTGGGCGGGATTGTCTCATTTCAGATATCATATATTTCTTATAGTTTTAAACGCCTTAAACAATGTTCTTTTTACTAATATAGTTTATTTATTGACGAAAAATTTATTCCGGACTTTTATTATAGCCGTTCTATCGGCGGTCTATTATTACGCCTCGGATAATGTTATCTGGATTAATTGTTCAAATAATGTTATATGCGCATTTTTTTATTTTTTAACCGTAATCGCCTCGATAAAATATAATTTGAAACGCGGGTCTTTCTATTTGACGGTTCTAATAATTTTTCTAAATCTCGCCTTATATTCCCGCGAGATGGGAGTATCGCTGTTTTTACTCCTGATAATAATCGACGCAATTTATTTTTTTGATAAAAAAAAAATAAAAAACGAATTGAAATTCTTTTTAAAAAAACAGTGTCTGATTTTTTTATTCGGTTTTATATATATTCTTGTTATGGCGTTAGGACCGTCGTTTAGATATAATAAATTAAGTTTTGACAGAGGGGCGTATGAACTTGTATTTGACCTTAAAACCATAATAGTAAATATTAACTGGTTTTTTTTCAGAACTTTCATACCCTTTTCATTGGGTTCGCATTTCAAACTCGATTTGCCTCATAATATCATTCAGTTCATAAGATTCAATTACATTTCGATAATTATACCGGGAATTTTATTGTTTATAATAAGGAACCGGCATTACTATTTTGGTATTTTGTGGGTTCTTATTACGTCTGCGCCTTATCTTTTGCTGAATATTTATTTTGTTCATACCGGCGAACGTTATTTTTATCTGCCGCATTTAGGACTTGGGTTCATACTTGTTGGAATTTGGGTTTATCTTCAAAAATTTTTGAACGGCTGCATTTTAAAAAAAGTTTTAAAAATTTTTGTAATGATTTTGTTAACCGGATATTCCGCAGTTTCGATTATTGGAATTCAACAAAGAATTTCATATTGGATTGACGCGGGTAGTATCAGCTATAGCTTTATATCTGAAATAAAAAAAACGTTTTCGGACATTCCGGACAATTCCGTTTTGTTTATAAAAGACATTCCAAGATGGAGAAATAAACAGCCTAAACTAATAGTTTTAATAACAGGCGCTTCGTTTGCTTTGAATTTATACTATGATAGAAAAAATATTGAGGTCATTCCTTACTGGGAAGACGATAAAAATAACAGAAATAATTTTTTTGAAAAAAATTTAAAATTCGATTACTATTCTGTTTTAGAGTATAAAGACGGTAAAATTTTAGAATGGAACGTCGCTGATCCTTTTCATTCGCGGATTCAAAATTTCGCCGAAACCGGAAGTGTGAAAAAATTAAAAATGGAATTTAACCCCGAAAAATTTTTGGAGTTTTAGCGTCTTATCGACTATTATATTAAGCCGAATTTCAGAAAAAGGATTGAAACCTTTTTTTATGTAACCCTTTTCCTGTGAAATTCGGATTATGGTTTGAAAAATTACGGAGGAAAGAAAATTGATAACTGTTTCTAATTTAAGCAAATATTACGGAAGTCAGGTTTTGTTTGACAATATAACATTTACAATTAATAAAAAAGAAAGGATTGGAATAGTAGGCAGAAACGGACACGGAAAATCTACGTTGTTCAAAATTATTTTGGGAATTGAAGAATCGGACTCTGGGAAGATTTCAGTTCCGAATAATTACAGAATAGGCTATCTTGAACAACATATAAATTTTAAGCGCCCGACTCCGTTGGATGAAGCCTGTCTGGGACTGCCTCCAAGCGAAGAGCATAATATTTGGAAAGTAGAAAAAATACTTACCGGACTTGGATTTTCAAAAGATGATATGAGAAGACCGATTAATGAATTTTCAGGCGGCTATCAGGTAAGAATAAACCTCGCTAAAACTCTTATTTCGGAACCGGATATGCTCTTGCTCGACGAGCCCACCAATTATCTCGATATAGTTTCCATCAGATGGCTGACGAAGTTTTTAAATCAATGGCAGAATGAATTGATGTTGATAACTCACGATAGAAATTTTATGGACGGAGTGGTTACTCACATCTTGGCGATACATAGAAAAAAGATTAAAAAGACCGAAGGCGATACTGAAAAAACTTATTCGCAAATTTTAAAAGAGGAAGAAATCTACGAAAAAACCAGAATCAACGATGAAAAAAAACGCAAAGAAACCGAGTTGTTTATAACCAGATTCAGAGCCAAAGCGAGATTGGCGAATCTTGTTCAGTCTCGAATAAAAAGTCTTGAAAAACAGGAAAAATTCGAGAAACTCGATTCGATAAAAAACATAGATTTTTCTTTTACAAACAAGGAATTTCCGGCTAAAAATATGATGGAAATCGAAAATGTTTCTTTTTCATTCGATAATGGAGAAAATATTCTTATCGATGATTTTTCCATAACAATCGGGAAAAACGATAGAATCGGCGTTATAGGCAGAAACGGAAAAGGAAAGACCACTTTATTAAGATTGATAACTGGCGAATTGTCTCCGCAGTCGGGCGCGATAAAAAAACATCATTTGCTTGAAACAGGTTATTTCGGTCAGACAAATATAATGCGGTTAAACGAATCCAATTCGGCTCTCGACGAGATTATGAACGCGGATCCCGATTATTCCATTCAAAGAGCGAGAAATATTTGCGGAGCTTTAATGTTTGAAAACGATAACGCTTTGAAAAAAATTTCCGTTTTATCAGGCGGCGAAAGAAGCAGGGTTCTGCTTGGAAAAATTCTTGTTACTCCGGTCAATATGCTTCTGCTTGACGAACCCACAAATCATCTTGATATGGAATCCTGCGATTCGTTAATAACAGCGCTGGATTCTTTTGACGGAGCCATTTTGATAGTAACTCATAACGAATTATATTTGAACGCCATAGCTAACCGGTTAATCGTGTTTGACCGCGGAAAAATAAGCGTTTTTAACGGCGGTTACCAGTATTTTCTTGAAAGCGTGGGCTGGGAAGACGACGGCTCAGATAAAAAATCCTTAAAAAAGAAAAAAGAAAAAATCGAATCGGCGGATGAAATTAATTCGGCGAAAGAAGCCGTAAAACTTAAAAATGAAATGCAAAAAGAAAAGAATAAACTGATGCGGCCGGTTGAAAACCGAATCAAGGAACTTGAAAAAATTATTAAATCGCTTGAAACAGAGTTGAACGATAATTATGAAAATCTTGTGAAAGCTTCGACTGAAGGCGCGGCTGATATAATCGCTTCGATATCAAAACGAAATCTTGAAATACAATCGTTGATTGAAAAAAATTACGAGATTCTTTCGCAAGAAACCGAATTATACGATTCGATGAAAATTCAATAAACGGGGATAATGCCTTAGACTTTTCCTAAGCCTAATTTCATCGGAAAAGGATAACAGCATAATTTACTCATAATCCTTTTCCGGAATTTCGGCTTAATCATTAGAAAACGCTTTGCTCTTTTTCGTTTTTTACCTCAAATTTAACGAATCTAACGAATCTGTTATGTCATCATTTTTTTACTTTTCAAAATGATAATACCCTACTTTCGCTTTGAACCGAAACAACCTTTTTGTCTTCACAGCCTTAGCGTTAAAATAGCGTATGTATACAAACGGATTATTTCAAGAATCTTTCCATATTAAAAATCGTGAATAAATGTTGCTGAGCCGGCATAGTGAACTTATTTACCGCTTTACGCGAAACAGTTAAGTCTTCAAGAACGAGAACGAGTTGTATGCTTTCCAGCATTTCTTTTAGTAATACGGCATTTGCGGAATATTCGGATTTTGAGTCTTTAAATTTTTTTAACGGTATATCCATTAATTCTTTATGCCAATCCTGTCGAAGAGAACCGACTACCGAAACTTTAATATTATTTTTTTGGGCTGCTGCTTCCATTTCATTATAATTGTCTTCCGAATTATTCCCTTTATTAAAGCATATCATATTCTTATGCAGATAACGGATTGGATTCTTAGTTTTATGTTGTTTTATTACAATGAAAACGGCGAGTCGTTAGTATTTAGAGATTTTAATTCTCTTAGAGATTTCTTTCTATATATTTTTACTAATTTAGTTGCCGAATCAGATCGGATGATGATATGTATTCGTTAAAATACGCTATTCTTATCGAACCTAAAACGGCGTAAAATTATGGCTTTTCGGGATTAATGATTTTTTATAATTTCCTTTTGATTTTTGCCGGGGATTTTTGTCTTTTTTTTCTGAATTTTTAGAGTTACAACTTTTAATAAAATTTCTGTTTTTTGATTTTTTTACATTTTTTTTAATATTTCCGACTTTTGCGGCCGACTTTTTTTTATCCGCAGCTTTGTTTTTATCGGACTTTTATTTTACTCGTCGATTTTGGGCAATCGTAAAAATTAAAAAATAAATATTGACACGAAATAAAAATTCAATAAAATATAAAGAAAATAATATGCAATAATTTACAAGAATATTTAAGGTGTTTCTCTTTTATAAATAATTGAGGAGGTATTTGCAATGCAAATGATCCGACTTTTTTTCGAGAAACGTTATCTTTTTTTCTGTAAATTAAAAAGAAGACAAAATCGTTTTTTTTTTTCGAGTCATTTGTTTTTTTTGTTGTTTATAATTTCTTTTTTATTTTTATATTTCCAGCCAAACATCAACGCCGCCGAACCAATGTCGATTTATTTTTACAATCCCGACGCGAATATTCAGAATGCCGAACTACTTATTAAATCGTTTACCGATTACTTTAAACCGGTTATTCCAAATTTTAAGCTTCAACCCTTCATCAACATTGAAACAATGATTAATATGACTTTAACTAAAGAACCGGGATTTCTAATAATTCCATATTGGAATTATCAATTGCTTCTGAAAGACAAATCCTTTAATCCGTTAGGACTTGAAGGAATACTTACTCCAATGGCAAATTCAAACGTCTGCTACAAAAAAATTCTTGTGGTAAAAAATAATGCCGGCATAGACGATATTAATTCCATATCAGGAAAAGTCGCTTCTACTTCCGTAGGTCTTCAAAGCGTAGATTTTTTAGCGGAATTTTTATTTCAAAACAGTTTGGATTTAAAAAAAATTAATTTTGTTTGGACAAATAAAGATATGGACGCGATACTCGCTCTGAAATTTAATCAATCGCAAGCGTCTATAATCAGCGATAAGACGTATAACGAAACAAAAAAAACGCAAGCTCAGTTAATTTCGGAATTTAAAATTTTAAAAGAATCAAAAGATATTCCAGAGGTTGTTTTGCTTTGTTTGAAAACAAAAATTGACGATAAAACCAAAGAAGAAATGAAAAAAATGTTTTTAGATATGCATTCGTCTGAAACCGGCAAAAAAATATTGAAAATATTAAATTATGACAAATGGGTGGACATACAATAACTTTTATTAAAATTCTAAAAAAGGGGTTTTAAAATGAAACGCTTTTTAACGATATTTATTTTTACTCTTATTATATTTGTATCGCAGTCTGCCGCTGATAAAATTGTTATTGTAAAAAGCAGAGCATTATCGTCTTACGACGAAGCGATTGAAGGATTTAAAGAGACAATAACGGCATCGTCTTCCATCGGCAATTCTTTAGAAATTCTGGATATGAAAGGAGACGATAAAATTGCAGAAGATATAGTTAAACAATTAAAAAACGACGACGAAGTAAAAATAATTGTAACATTGGGCGCTCGGGCAAGCGAAATGATAGCATCGGAAATCAAACACAAACCCATTCTTTTTTCTTACGTTTTAAACTGGAAAAATTATTCGGCTCTGCGGCAGCCAAACGTCACTGGAATTGAATTTGAAATTCCCGCAAATGTTTCGTTGACATTATTTAAAATGATAGCTCCGAATGTAAAAAAAATCGGAATAATATATAATGAAAGCAATTCTAAAGACGTTGTGTCGGCTATTGATAAAGAAATACAGAATTATGAACTCAAATTATACCTGCGAAATATTTCTTCGCCTTCAAAATTAAAAAAGGCGTATAAAGAATTGATTAATGATAGAATCGACGCCTTATGGCTTATTGCCGACCCCGTATTAACTCAAGACAAAGATAATTTTAAGTTCATTACCGAGGAATCAAAAAAAAATAAAATCGCCACATTAGCGGTCACCGAGAAATTCGTAGAGTTGTTCGGAATGTTGTTCGCGGTCGCGCCGGATTATAAAACAATCGGTTCTCAAAGCGCTAATATGACGCAAAATATATTGAACGGACAAAAAATACAGGATATGCCCGTAGAAACGCCGATTGGAACAATTAATGTTTTAAACTTAAAAACCGCAGAAATGATTAATTTAAAATTCGACGAATTTTTATTGAAAATGTTCAATAAGGTTTACGAATAATTTATTATTCCCCGTTATCAAATTTTAATTCAGGAGGCGTTGAAAATGAGCGGAGTTTTTTTTAAAACGAGTATATTTGTTTTTATGTTTTTATTCATATTGCCAATCTCCATAGTATTCGGCGACAAATATGCCGCCGAAGAAGAATTTTTTGCAATGCAAGAGCAAGTAGTGGTTTCAGCCTCGAAAAAAGCGCAAAAAATTTCCGACGCCCCGGCGGCTATTAGCGTGATAACTGCCGAAGATATTGAAAAATACGATTATAAAACTGTCGCTGAAGCTCTAACTCAGGTTCCCGGTTTATATCAATCCACCGACCGCAGTAACGATTACGGAATAATCAGAGGCATACATTTATCCGACGATAATCAAAAACGCATTTTGGTTTTATTAAACGGACATACTTTAAATAACGGAATGACAATGGAATGTCCGCTTGGTTTTGAGCTTGGCGTCCCAATGAGCGCAATTCATCGAATAGAAGTTATGCGCGGCGCAGGATCGATTATGTATGGTTCGAACGCTTTTTTCGGAGTTATCAATATAATATTAAAAAATAAGCAATCAACCGAAAAAAATTTTAATCGCATCGATTTAAGCGCCGGCGATAATCAACTTTATGCGTTAGACGCGGTAATTAACAAACCAAAAAATAATTTGTTTATAAGTCTTCAATGCCGAACAAACAAAGGCTCTGACGCGGAAGCGTTTTATAATTATCGTTGGAACAGCACGAGTCTCGCCACATACGAAGACCCTTATACTTCTCCGTCCGGCAACACTCTGACAAAAGGAACTAAAGTCGGCGACGTTGATTTTGACAAAATGTATTCCTTAATAACGTCCTATAAAATCGGCAAACTCGATTTGCTTGGCAAATTCTCGTATTCGAGAGA
>Ga0209311_1000892_pt1 | contig 25515 bp, 22 predicted proteins | sample AD_UKC045_MetaG_FD_184417 | JGI IMG/M metagenome (GOLD analysis project Ga0209311, IMG submission 184417) | Active sludge microbial communities of municipal wastewater-treating anaerobic digesters from USA - AD_UKC045_MetaG (SPAdes) (version 2) | ecosystem: Engineered > Bioreactor > Anaerobic >... | reverse complement strand
AAAGAACGGAGCGTAAGTTTATTAAACCCAATTAATGTTATGGGTTAACAATCTTATTTTTTTTACTTTTAGATTTTTAAATCAAAACTTCCACTTTTTGTGTTTACGCCCAAGAAAGAATAACTCGGAAATATATCTTGACAAATGAAAATATAGACAAAATAATACGAGTAATTTGGATAGTAATAAAAAAAACTCGCGAGTGATTTTGACAGCGGAGAATAATGAAAAATATCATAAAATGATATCTTGAAAAACAAATCATACGTGATTTAAAAGTTAAAATGGTTTTTATCGCAGGACCGCGGCAGGTTGGAAAAACAACTTTAGTCAAAAGTATTTTAAAAAGTAAAAACGCTTATCTTAATTGGGATATTCCAGAGCATAGAGAAAAAATTTTGAAAAGAGAATTGCCGGATTCTGATTTGATTGTATTTGATGAAATACATAAATAAAATTATCTAAAGGATTTATATGATAAAATCGGAGATAAATGCAAAATATTAGTAACCGGCAGCGCGCGGCTCGATTATTATAGATTTGGCGGAGATTCTTTGCAGGGACGCTATCATTTTTTACGCCTGCATCCATTCAGCATTTCAGAATTAAAAATTGCAACAGAAAAAGAATTTTTGCGATTATTGTATTTCGGCGGATTTCCTGAAACATATTTATCAAAAACTCAAACAGAAGTCAAGCGTTGGTCTCGAGAATATAGAAATCGAAAAAAGGACGAAAAAAGGGGACGGAGCGTAAGTTCAGAGCGCCGGAAGTCTCGCTGCTAACCCCTTATAAAACAAAATAATAATACAAAACAGCAAAAGAAAATAATTTGATACCGAATTTTGCGAACAGCATTTAAATTTATCAGAGGAACAAACTAAATATTCGTATCAAAAAATAGTCTAATTTCAAGCCTCGCGATACAAGCGGAAAAACTAAAAAAAAAATACAAATAAAATTATGCGCCGAATTGACATTGAAAAATAAAATTACGGTTAATTCGTTTTACAGTAATGCTAAACAGAATTTTCACAACGAAAACTTAAACCCGCTAAAATTAAATTTTATTTATCAGTAAATTCAAACCCGGATGAGTAACATTATTTGGATTTAATTTAATCACATCCATTCACATCCAATCCCTGTTTGTTTTTTTTAACAGGGATTTAATGTGAACTAATGTGAATTTTTAATAAAAAGAGAATAAAAAAAGGGTACAAAAAAAGGGGACGGAGCGTAAGTATATAAATGTCGCTCGGTTTATTTCAGTTGATTTTTTAGAGATTTTTTGATATATTAATTTTAAAAGGCGGTGTATTATGAAAGAAATAAATTATATTGTCTGGCAAGAAGGTAAATATTGGGTTTCTAAATGTTTAAATGTAGAAATTTCATCGTTTGGCGAAACAATACAAGAATCAATATCAAATCTTAAAGAAGCTATAGAATTATATTTTGAAGATACAAAAAACGAATTTAATCCGATAAATTCGATATTGATAGGTAAGGATATTGTAAATGCCTAAAATGTTTAGTTCGAAAGAAATCGAAAAAGTATTGCAAAAATTAAATTTTTTATTTCAATCTCAAAAAGGTTCGCATGCCAGATATAAAAACAATAATGGATTGACTGTTATATTGCCGATGAATAAAAAAGAAATTCCTGACGGCACTTACCGTAGTATTTTAAAACAAATGAGTATTTCAAAAGAACAATTCGAACATATCCTCAAATAGAATTTCTGAAATAAGTTGCAGGGAATGTATTTTTAAAATTTAAAAAAGGGGGACAAAAAAGAGTAAAAAAGGGGACGGAGCGTAAGTATATAAAAGTCGCTCGGTTCAACCTCGTAGAGCAAGAATTAAATCTATAAACTTTTCACGCTAAATCAAGTAAAAAATCCTTGAAAAACAAGGAAAAGTCAAATTTTCTGAAAATGCAATAAAAAAAACTTTTCGAGCTAACGGAATTTTAACGTCATTTCATATTTTTTTCCGCAGAAATCATTTTTTAAAACCAAAATACTTCTAAAAAATAATTTTAAAAAAAACAAAAAAAATCTTGACTTTTAGAAGAAAATGTTATATAGTATAAATACTATATTTTACAATATGTTTAAACCCGAAAACTGCATAAGGATTTCGAAAAATTGTTCAGACAGCATAGAATACTTGTTTCAGACAATTTTTCAAAATATTAAAAACATATGATTTACGGCTAACGCCGTAAATTTAAATGGAAGATAATGTTTTTAAAATTGTGGAAGGCGGTAGATTTTCGCTGGAAAATAGAACACTCGTTTAACAGAGAAAAAAATATTGAATTTTCTCTTGAACACGCTTAATCGCATAAGCCGGATAAACCGGAAAAGCTATTAATAGTATCAAAAATATTTTTGCTGAAATTGCAAGAATATTTTTGATACTACAATAATGCTAATTCCATTAAAGCATATCATATTCTTATGCAAATAACTGATTGGATTCTCAGTTTTATGTTGTTTTATTATAATGAAAACGGAGAATCGTTAGTATTTAGAGATTTTAATTCTCTTAGCGATTTCTTTCGATATATTTTTATTAATTTAGTTGCCGAATCAGTATCGGCTGACGATATGAATTCGTTAAAATACGCGATTCTTATCGAACCTAAAACAGCGTAAAATTTTGGCTTTTCGGGATTAATGATTTTTTATAATTTTCTTTTGATTTTTGCCGGGGATTTTTGTCTTTTTTTTCTGAATTTTTAGAGTTGTTTCTTTTTATAAATTTTTATTTTTTTTAATTTTTTATGATTTTTAATTGGTTTCGACTTTTGCAGCCGGCTTTTTTTATCTAAAGTATTATTTTTATCGGACTTTTATTTTACTCGTCGATTTTGGTAAAGCCGCAAAAAATAGAATTAAGTTTTGACAATTTTTAAAAAGTAATTTATTATAAATATATTTGATTTTATATTCGGTTTAAATTTTTTTAAGATATGACGAATATAACTTATAGTAAATTAAAAAAAATTGTCGGCTGGGCAAAAGTTCCTGGTAATGACATAACCATAATTGAATCCTTTGGATTTAAAGAATTCTTATCGGGAACCAAAAAGAAATTATCCTCTGGAATAATAAAAATAGACGATTCCGAATTCGGATTCTCTGACAGATTCGGCATTTTAGACATTTTTAAAAATCTCGGTACCAAATCAGACGATAAAAATTTATTAACCAAAATAGAATGGTTATCGTCTCAACTTAAAGACTTAAGCGGAACGCTAAAAAATTCAGATTATAAAACCCCGCTGATTCAAAACTTATTAAATCAGAGCGCGGATGCAATAAACGAAATTTCAACGGGCAAAATCATCTTATTTGAATTTAACGAATTCTACAAACTCGATTTATTTTCATATTTTATTTTTCGATATTTGATTGACGAGACTGTTTCATTTGATTATGCGTTCATATTCAATCATTCAAATAAATTTTCCGTAACTTCAAAAAAAATCAGTTATGACGATTATAATGAAAAATTATTTTATATTCTCGAATACGCGATAACTCTTAAACTATGGGCAAAATCCGCGGCTTTAGTTGAGAAACTACTTAAATTAAACCGGTATACTTTAAATGAACAGTTGAAAGGAAGAATATTTTTTAAATCCGCAATGGTTTATGTAAGACGCGGGCTGATGAAAAAAGCCGAGAATTATTATTTGCTCAGTAAACAAATTTTCAAAAAAATAGGAATAAGTCAAATTATACAAATAAGCACAAACAGTCTTGGAAATATATATATAACGCTTGAAAAATATTCGGAAGCAAGCGATTTATTCAAACAGGCGCTTTCATTATCGGAAGAAAAGCAGGAGGATTATTCATTATCTGTAATATACGGAAGTATGGGCAACGTTCAATTAAAACTCGAAAATTACGGAGAAGCAATCGACTATCTATACAAATCTTTAATTTTTTCGGCGCGCGGGGGGTTATTTCACAATGTTCAGCTTGTATACGGTTTTCTCGGCGAAGCTTATTTAGGATTGCATAATTATAAAAAAGCTTTGTATTTTTTCAAAACCGCCTATAAATTTTCCTGTCTTGAAAAATCTCAGATTAATCAGGGCAACAATACTATGCGAATCGGAAAACTTTACGAAATTATCGGAGACATTAATCAATGTAAAGATTATTATAAAAAAACGCTGACGATATTTAAAAAAATAAATTATTTATACGGATTAATGTTTTTATACGATAATTACGGCGATTTATATTATAAAATTAAAAACAAAAAATTCGCGGAAAAATATTATGAATCTGGTTTGAATATATCTGCCGAACTGGAAAATAAAAAAATGTCAAAAGTTATTCAAACAAAAATCGAATTACTAAAAAACAACGGTTACAGAAATGAAAAAAGATAAGAGTTCAAATATAAACGGCAAAAAAAAAAAATCAAATGTAAAAGTCGCGTTTTGGGGAGTTCGCGGTTCTATACCCTCGCCAGGAGCCGATACGGTTAAATACGGCGGCAACACTTCCTGCGTAAGCGTTGAACTCTCGGAAAATAGATATATTATACTCGACGCGGGCTCAGGAATAAGATTAATGGGCAATAGTCTTTTAGGCAAAGGCAAAGCAAGCGGAAATACAATCGACTTATTCATAACGCACACGCATTGGGACCATATTCAAGGATTGCCTTTTTTTGCCACGGCTTTTATAAAAGGCAATCATATAAGAGTTTTTGGTCCGAAGCTTTTCGGACAATCGCTTGAAAAAATTATTTCCAACCAGATGGAACATTCATATTTTCCAATAAGATTAAAAAGTCTTGGAGCTAATATTTCATTTAAGGAATTGAACATAGGCCAATTTTCAGAATTAATTGACGGAGTAATTGTCGAAACAATAATGAATAACCATCCCGTGATAGATATGAGTTATAAATTCACTTTCAAATCCACAGGAAAATCAATCGCGTATGTGACTGATTTTGAATTGTATAATCAAGCTTATATGGACGCCGTAAAAAAAAGCAAAAAAATTAATATCAATAAAATCGGAGAAAAACTTTATTGCGATTTATTTGATTCTCTTTCGGAATTCGTTTCCGAATGCGATTTGCTGATAATGGATTCGGTTTATTTAAAAGAAGAATATCCGAGCAAAATCGGCTGGGGTCATTCCTGTTTTGAAGACGTATATAATCTCGCGGTGGAATCAAACGTAAAGAATCTTTGTTTTTTTCATCATGAGCCGAATCGAAAAGATTCCGAACTTTTGAGCATAGAAAACAAATTCAAAAAAATAAACAAAAACCGCGGAAAGCTCAAATCTGTTTTTGCCGCCGCAGAAGGAATGGAATTATTATTGTAAAAATGAATATCGGAATAGACGTTAGAGAATTGAGTTTCGGCGGCACCGGAATAAGTCAATATACTTTAAACTTAATAAATTACATTATTCAAAACGACAAAATCAATTCATACTTCTTATTTTCCAACAAACCGTTTGAATTGAAAAATAAAAACGCGGGATTCAAAATCATTATTTTCAATAAAATCAAATTCAATCCTTTTTTTGATTTTATTGCGCTTCCGTATTTATTAAAAAAATATAGCATCGGATTATTTATTTCGCCTTATTACAAATTGCCGTTTCCAGTTTCTGTTCCCTGCGTAATAACGGTTCACGATATTGGTTTTATCACGTTTCCCCTTGAATTTTACGGACGCTCGGGTTTTTACAGGTTTTTCGCAAAATATTATTTATATTTTTCCCTTTTAAAAAGCAAAAAAATTTTTACGGTTTCAAATTACACGAAAAACGAAATATTAAAAAATTATAAAATCGACGAATCCAAAATTCATATTTTGCCAAATTCGATAAACGAGGTTTTTAGGAAGGGGGAGCGTTCGGACGCAGAACCGGCGAAAACCGGCACATACAACGATTTTGGAATTTACGCCCTAAGCGTCGGGAATTTCAAACCGCATAAAAACATTAAAAACCTCGTTATAGGATTTTCCAAAATAATATCAAATAGCAATCTCAATCTTGTTCTTGCCGGGTCAAAAAGCAAAAGGCGCGATGAAATCGAAAAATATGTCGAGACAAATGGTCTTGGAAAAAGAATTTTTTTTATAAATCCGAAAAATAATTTCGAATTGAAAAATCTTTATTCTTCTGCGGAAATGCTTATACATCCGAGTCTGCACGAAGGTTTCGGATTGCCTCCGGTTGAAGCTCAAAGCTGCGGAACGCCCGTAATATCTTCGGATAGAACCTCGCTCAGGGAAATTCTGAACGATTCCTGTTTGTTTATCAATCCGGAATTGCCCGAGGATATCGCTGAAAAAATATTGACATTGCATACGGACGAACGATTAAGGCAAACCTTGAAAGAAAAAGGATTGGAAAACGTCAGGCGGTTTTATCCCGACCGTTCATACTCGGAATACTTTAAAGTAATAAATTATTTTGCGGAGAAACCAAGCCAATGAAAATTCTTATCGTTTTGCCCGGCGGCATAGGAAACGCAGTTATGTTCACGCCGGCGTTTGCGTCCCTTGTCAAATCGTTTCCCGAATCCGAATTTTATATGCTTACAAGCGGTCTCGGTGCCAATCGAATCTTCGAGCCTTCAAATAAAATCAAACGTTTTTTTTTCTACGACTCTTTTTCTAAATCATCATTTTTAAAAACTCTTTTTAATATTTTAATATTTCATAAATTCGACGTTTTCATTTCTTCAATGGGAATCAATCCTTTAAAATCCGGAATACTCGCTTTATTTTCAAAAGCGGGAGTAAGATGCGGAGAATCAAGCTGTCTTTTCAATAAAAGAACCGAACCCGACCTGAAAAAACACGAAGTCGAAAGAAATCTAAAAATAATCGAGGAAATATGTCCGGCGGATTCAATAGTAAAATCGCTGCAGTTTTATTATAAAAAAGACGACGCGATTCAATCGGAAAAAATATTGAAAGAAACCGGATTAAATTCTGAAAAAATAAGGCTTATCGGAGCGCATATCGGTTCAAATGATTTTCTTGCCGCTAAACGGTGGAACATTGAAAACTTTAAAAAATTATTTTCCGAAATAGAAAAAATAAATCCGGACGTAAAAATATTATTGCTCGGCGGGTCGAACGAATTTGAATATGCAAAAAGCGTTTCAGGAAAAAATACAATTAATCTTACCGGGAAGACAAATCTTCAAACCGCCGGGCTTATAATAAAAAAATGCGCGGCATTTATATCAAACGACAGCGGTTTAATGCATATAGCCGCGTCTGTCAAAACTCCTGTAATAGCTATTTTCGGACCGACGATAATTTCTAAAAACAGACCTTATTCTGAAAATTCCGAGATAATATCCGAAAATCTCGATTGCCAGCCCTGTTATAAATACAACAAAAAAATCATTTGCCCGAATAATTTTAAATGTATGAACGACATAACAGTCGAAAAAGTTTTGCCGAGCGTCGCGAAATATTTATCGCCCGTTTTTTAATCCAAAATGCTTTCAGGATTAACCCATAATGTAAAAAATCTGTCGCGCAATTTACCTGCGGCTATGTGAAATTCGACGCTCTTTGCAACTTGTTGCAACTTTCAGCGTCGTCATCCGAATTTTATTTTAAGAAACTTATGCTCCGTCCCTATTTTTCGTCCCCATCCATTTCCTGTTTAATATTTTTTTCACAGGGAACTGATGTGAAATTATGTAAAATTATTAAAATGCTAAAGCATTAATTCCTTCGTTTTCAAACATCTAATCATTTGTTATTGACTATACCTCATTTTTTTCTTTAGTTGTCGCGAATTTTTAATTCGCGCCAGTTCATTATCTTTTTGCGCAGATTTAAAACCGCGACTACAATTCTAAGTTTTTGCGTAAATGCGTCAACCTGTCACCTTTTCCTAAATGCGTCAACCTGTCACCTTTTCCTGATTTTTCTTATCCTGTTTCTTTTATTTATTTCGGTTTTGCCAAACTCTAACGGTTCAACTCTAACGGTTCGGTTATTCCGTTTTCCGCAGTATTTCAAATTGAGAATCGGAATAATGGATTTTATATGTTCCGGAAGCGGCGAGATTTTTATAATAACAAAATGATTTTTCTCCGCAATCTTTTACGCAGTAAACCAAAAATTTCTCGTCGGGAAATTTTTCGTTGGAAATCATTTCGTTCTCAGGAATAATAAGTCTTAATTTTTTATAATCCCAGAGAAACAAGGTTGAGCGGTTATCGGTTCCAATCGGTTCGCCAATTTTAATTTCGTTTATTTTATTTAAAAATTCGGGGAAAAGTTTTACCGGTTCAAATTTTTGATATGGAGCGCTTGAAGTAGTAAAAGGGCCGTCTTTATAATTATTCGCAATATTTATAAATAGAATTATTATAATCAAACCCGCAATAAAACTTTTTTTTCTTATCGTTTTTAAGAAAAACGAAAGCGTTAGAATAAACGATAAAACCGATACGGCGAGCATATCCGGATTATATTGATAATAAATAGATTTTTGATGAATCGACGAACTTAATGAATTAATTAAAAAAGTCGGGAATACGGTATAATTCAAAGAATTAAAAAAAGGCAGAAATCCAAAATTCAAATAATGATCTTTAAGGTAGTTTCCCGATTCTTTACCGGATATGAGTCTTAATATTTTCAAAGGATTTTTCAAAACGGAATATATAAACTCATCGTTGTTATTATCTAAAATCCTATCGTATCTTGCAAGAAATTCATTTTTTATATTATTCGATTCGTTTCTGAAAAGAGGAAAGAAATAGTAATTTAAAATAAAAAAATAAATGAGAATAAAAACAAATAAAGCGAGAAATGATTTGAATTTTGATTTTACAAAAAAGTATAAAACCAGAAAAGCCAGAGTAGGCAGCAGCGTCGCCTTATTTAAAGCGGAAACAATAACAAATAAAACCGCGAGTTTGAATTTTTTATTTATAAAAAAAAAGAAAATCAATAAAATTGAAAAGAAAGAGAATATTTCAGGATGATAATCATAGATAAAAAGATATTGAAAATGATTGTTCGACAAAATCAAAATCGCAAGTATAAACGAAATGAATTTATTATTCAACAACGAGAGAGATATTTTAAAAATCAAATAAACCGCGGCGAGCAAAAAAAATTGTTGGAAAATATTCAACATTACCGGAGAAGAAAAAAACATAAATAACGGAGCGGCAAATGTCGCCGTAAAATAAGAATTCTCTCCGAGACTGTTGAATACAACGTTTTTAACTTCAGCCCAATGATAAAAGGAAGTATAAAAGTAATCGCCATTAATCGTATTATTGATTAAGTTGGAAAAAAAACCCGAATCAACGGTATAATCGAGTTTATTATAGTAATGCGAATAATTATAAAAAACGCCGAATATGAAAATCAACAACAACGAAAATATAAGAAAATATTTCATTTAACCCCGAATAATGCAATAAAAAAAGTGAAGTTTTTCAAAACATATATACACTCTTGTTAAAACTTCCAAAAACCTGAAAACTGCCAAGTAAAAATTAATTCTTTTGAAAAAGCGCTCAAAATCAATGTTTTCCCTTACTTCCAGCGCTTTTTCAAAAATCTTATACAGTTTTCAGGTTAAAAAGTTTATAAAACGCTTCTTGATTTGTCAAGCGGTTTGATTTTAAAAATACGGGACGTCAGTTTTTTAATGATAAAATGCTCGTATTTTATCATTAAAGATTTCAACACTAAAAATGCCTAATGCATTTTTAAAGTTAAAAAATTTTGCGTTAAACCCAGATAGAGCATTAAACGTTAAGTGAAGTTTTTCAAAACATAGATGTATTATTGCGATTTAAAATCAAAATCGCAATTTATGTTAAAACTTCTAAAAACCCGAAAACTTTTTAAATTTACGGCTTTAGCCGTAAATCATATGTTTTTAAGATTTTGAAAAATTGTCTTAAACAAGTATTCTAAGCTGTCTAAACAATTTTTCAAAATCCTTATTCAGTTTTCGGGTTAAAAAACATAATCGGGATTTTTCTAAAAAAAATTTTGAACATATTTATAAATTAGGGTTCTAAATTTACGAACGAGAAAAAATTAACCGGAGGTTTTACTAATGAAAAAAAATTTTTTTAAAAGCTTTATATTTACGGCAGTTATTTTATGTTTATTATTGAATGATTATTGTTCGGCAAAAAGTTTAAAAAACAACGCGGAAACCGCAAAAATCACAGGCAAAATCGTGATTTCAGAGGAAGGCGGGGCGTATCTGGTTCATAACTGGAAATCACGTTCAAAAAAAACATATACAATAAAAAATGAAAATCTTGAAGAAATAAAAAAACTTGAAGGGAAAACGATTGAAGCGGAATGCGAAATTATCGAGCAAAAAGCCTGGAGCGGAACCGTAACGATAAAATCATTCGACGTCGTTGAAATTGAAAAGACAGATAAACCTTTAAAAACGGAAAGCGAAAATGTTAAAACCAAAGCCGCGTTATCAAACAAGCCATTAATACAAATAGCCCTTCTTCTTGACACGAGCAATAGTATGGACGGATTGATTGACCAGGCGAAATCGCAGTTATGGAAAATAGTGAACGAACTTGCGTCGGCAAAAAAAAACGGGATTTCTCCAGATTTAAACGTGTCTTTATTTGAATACGGAAAAAGCGTTCTTCCTTCATCCGAAGGGTATATCGGAATGTTATCACAATTCACAACCGATTTGGATTTGATTTCGGACGAATTGTTTAAATTACGCACTAACGGCGGCGCTGAATATTGCGGCTGGGCGATAAAAACCGCAGTCGATTCGCTTGAATGGAGCAAATCAAACGGAGACTTGAAACTAATTTTCATAGCTGGAAACGAGCCGTTTAATCAAGCCCAAAAAAAAGTTGATTTCAGGGATTCCTGCAAATCAGCTATAAATAAATCGATTATAGTCAACACAATTTTTTGCGGGTCATATTCCGAAGGAGTAAAAACTCATTGGAAAGAAGGCGCCGATTTAGCCGATGGAAAATATATCAATATCGACCATAATCAAGTAATCGCCGCAATCTCGGCGCCGCAGGACACGGAAATATTAAAGTTGAACGCGGAATTGAATTCGACTTATATCGGATACGGAGCGGCGGGAGAATATAAAAAATCTTTACAAAGTCTTCAAGATAAAAATGCGGCGAGCATAAACGGCGATATCGCGGTTCAGCGAGTAGCCTCAAAATCGAAAATCTTTTATAAAAACGAATCTTGGGATTTGGTCGACGCATATCAATCAAACGAAAATGTATTGACGAATGAAACGGAACTTCCGGACGAAATGAAAAAAAAGACCCCCGAAGAAAGAAAAAAATACATTGAAGAAATGAAAAATAAAAGAACATCAATTCAAAACAGGATTAATAAACTCTCGAAAGAGCGGGATAAATACGCGGCTGAACAATTAAAAAACAACTTGGACAAAAACACGCTTGATTCTGCGATTATAAAAACGATTTCGGAAGTCGCGAAAAAGAAACAGTTTGAAATTAAATAAACCCGAAAACTGCAAACAAAAGGACTCTGAAATGAAAAAAATATTTTTAACGCTAATAATTATTATTACCGCTTGCGAATCGTATTCCGACGGGTTTATAGTAGTTCCGGAACACCAAAGACCGGGCAACGCCGGTTATAATATTTTCCCGCTTGAAGTATTGTATCATAAAGTCGAAACGGAAATCAACGGAACTGTAAGTTTAACTCGAATAGACCAGACTTTTTATAATTCGTCCAATAATATTCTCGAAGGGTTTTATATCTTTCCGGCTCCGCCAAATTCAAATATCAGAAAATTTACTATGTTTATAAACGGCAAAGAAACCGAAGCCGAACTTCTTGACAGTTCAAAAGCCCGAAAAATATACGAAGACATAGTCCGCAAACAAAAGGATCCCGCTTTGCTTGAATATTCAGACAGGGATATTTTTAAAATAAAAATATTCCCGATTGAACCGAAATCGGAAAAACGAATAATCATCAGTTATTCGGAAAAACTTGAAAGAATCAACGGAATGACCGGATACGCATATCCCTTAAACACAGAAAAATTTTCAGCGAGCCTTTTAAAAGAGGTTTCGATTACCGTTAAAATAAAGTCAGGCGAAAAGATTAAAACCGTATATTGCCCGACGCATCATACCGAGATAAAAAAAGAAAGCGATAACAGTTATACAGTAAAATACGAAGATAAAAACGTAAAACCTGAGACTGATTTTAAATTATATTTCAACGCCGAAGATTCATTACTCGGATTCTCGCTTCAGACATATAAAGACAAAGAAGCTAACGAAGGATTTTATTTATTGTCGCTGATTCCGAACTCGGAAGATTCCGGCGAGGAAGAGATAGTTTCAAAAGATATTGTTTTTGTAAGCGACGTATCAGGAAGTATGGCGGGCGAAAAAATTGAAAAATCGAAAAACGCTCTTTTATACTGCATATCAAATTTAAATCCAAAAGACAGGTTTCAAATAATTAAATTTTCCACAGACGCCGAACCTTTATTTGAAAGCATTGTTGAAAATACTGAGATAAACCTTGACAAATCAAGAAAATTCATAAATAAATTCAAACCCATAGGCGGAACCAATATCGAAGAAGCGTTTAAACTCGCAATTCAATCTTTTAAAGATAAAAATTCAGACAGACCCAAATACCTCGTTTTTATTACGGATGGAAAACCCACTATCGGAGAGACTTCCGAAGAAATACTGCTAAAAAAAATCAAGAACGAGAAATTGGGAAACATAAAAATTTTCACTCTGGGAATTGGAGACGATTTAAATTCATATCTTCTCGATAAGATAACGTCAATAACAAAAGGATACAGGAGTTATATCTCTGAGAAAGAGGATATCGAATTGAAAATATCCGGATTTTACAATGCGATACAGTCTCCCGTTTTAACGGACGTCCGTTTTTATTCCGAAGGAAACGTAAAATTATACTCCAATTATCCTAAAAACATACCCGACCTTTTCAGAGGCGCAGAACTTACAATCGCCGGAAAATATTCTTTTTGGAATGATAAAATCAAAGGAGGCGGACGCGATTCGAAAAACGCAAATTCGGCGTTCGGCAAATCAAAAATTTTTCTTGAGGGAAAAATAAACGGAACCCCGGTAAAATACGTTTTCCCCGCGTTTTTTTCAATTGATAAAACCTCCGACGATTTTGTTCCGGTATTATGGGCGTCGCGCCGCATCGGCGAGGCGCTTGACGAATTGCGTTTAAAAGGAGAAAACAAAGAATTGATTGATGAAATAGTTTATTTGTCAAAAATTTACGGAATCGTAACTCCATATACCAGTTATTTAATTTTGGAAGACGAAGACAAATCCCTGCGTTCAGGCGATATAAAAAGCGAACAAATCGTATTCAATAATTTAGCGCGAAACGGCGACAATATATTTTTAAAATCAGAATCCAAAAAAAAGTTTGACGCCATCAAGGAAAAAACCGGAAGAACAAGCGTTGAAATCAGCAAAAATATTCAGGAGTTGAATTATCAATCGCCTTCAAAAGCAAACCAGTATTATCTGGGAAACATAGTTTCAAAGCCTTCTCCTTCTTCGAGCGAAAAAAAAATAAAGAATATCGAATCGAACGCGGCTTCAAAACAGATACGGGGCAGAGCGTTCTATAATACCGGAAAATACTGGGTTGACGCATACGCGCAATCCAAAAAAATCGAATCGGCAAAAAAAATCAGATTTGCAAGCGCCGAATATTTTGATTTTCTGTCAAATAATTCAAACGCATATGAAATACTCGCTTTAGGCAAAAACGTCAGGTTTGTTCAGAATAAGACTTTTTATGAAATATTCGAATGAAAATAATCTTGTTTTTTTTTGATAAAAATATACAATAGTATGAATGATTATAAAATTCTGGGGAGTGCGCGGTTCGCTGCCGACTCCCTCAAAAAATACAATTAAATACGGCGGCAATACGGCTTGCGTGGAACTCCGGAATAGATTAGGCGAGATTCTGATTATAGACGCAGGAACCGGAATCAGAATGCTGGGCTCTCAATTAATGAAAGAATTCGGGAAAAATCCTATTGAAGCTCAAATCTTGTTATCCCATACGCACTGGGACCATATTCAGGGAATTCCGTTTTTTATTCCGCTATATATTCCCGGCAATAAATTCGATTTCATCGGACCTTACGGAACCAAACGCGACTTAAAAGATATAATAAATCTGCAGATGGACCACGATTTTTTCCCTTTAAACTTCGACGGATTGCCATCTTCAAACTTTTTCAAACAAATGGGCGACGACGAAGAAACGAATTATAAACACTTTAATATTAAAACAAAAGTTTTAAATCACGGCGGACTCGGCAGCGTTATAGGATTCAAAATATCGTTTGAAAATAAAACCGTCGTTTATTCGAGCGATCACGAAGGATACGAGTTATTTTTCAAATCAAATTCCGGCAAAACTCAAAAAGTAATCGACAATATGGAAGCAAAATACAGGAAATTTATAGAAGGCGCGGATTTATTAATTCACGACGCGCAATATGATTCCGAAGATTACAATAAGAAAAAAGGATGGGGACACAGTTCGATTGATTATGCCATTAATATAGCGCTTGCGGCGGCGGTAAAAAAGTTATACATTATACATTACGACCCCGATTATTCCGACGAAAAAATCGACGGCATAATCGAATCCAAAAAAAAATTTATAGAAGAAAACGAATTGACGGGTTTTGAACTGGCGGCCGCGGTTGAAGGATTGGAAATTAAAATCTGAATATTTATATAAAACAACAAGAATTACCGGAGGCAAAAGATGAATCACATTTCAGGATTAACGCGATATATCAACGATATTAAAGTTGTTATTTGCGATATTGACGGAGTTTTAACGGACGGAAAAATACTGATTAGCGAAAAAGACTGGAGACTAAAATCGTTCGACCAAAAAGACACGCTTGGAACAATGATAGCGAAATATTCAAATTTAAAACAGATTTGGATATCGCTTCATTTGACCGAGATTTCAAAAATCAGAGGCAGAGCCATAGGCGTTGACGAAATCATCGGAGCTAAATACGGAAAATACGCAGCTATAGAAGAATTTCTGCTTCGCGACGGAGTCGAATATAAAAATGTCGCTTATATCGGCGACGACATCGACGATTATATGGTTATGGAACGTTGCGGATTTCCGATTGCAGTGAACGATTCCGTTCAGGATATAAAAACTCTCGCAAAATATATCACTAATGCGAAAGGCGGAGCCGGCGCCGTAAGAGAATCAATAGAATTAATCTTAAAAACGCAGGGAAAATGGGAAAACGCGGTTGAAAAATTTTTTGAAGCTGTTAGAAATCCGCTTGTGGACCCGACGGAAAATTTCAGATAATCCAAATAATTCCGATATGATTTTAAAATTATGAACGAATCAAAAACTGGAAAAGTCGGCGGAATACCAAAAAAAAATTCAACCGGCGCCCCGTCTTTAAAACCCAAGAATAAATCTTACGCGCCTACTGAAAAAAAAACGGAACAATCGAGCGTATCCGCCGGATTTATAAATGAAATATTAGACGGTATACGCGCTGATTTTATCTCTGAAAACGAAGCGTCCGATAATTATTCCGAAAAACTTTTACATTCTAAACCGGCTAATATAATTGATCCGAAAAATAAAATGAACACAGAATCTTTTATTTCGATTATTAACCAGTCGAGAAAAGATTTCAAATATGTCGACAGACATTCTATCGGAAAAAAATTTGTATCTGACAGATTGATTTAAAAGTTGAAGATTAAAAAAAGCGTTAAGACTCTATAATTTATATAGGTTTCGAACCCAAATAATGCATTTGGGTTAAACCCTGATACTGCATTCGATGTAAAGTGAAGTTTTTCAAAACATAGATGTATGCTTGTTAAAACTTCTAAAAACCCGAAAACATTTCGGTATATTTTTAAGATTTTGAAAAATTGTCTAAAACAAGTATTCTATGCTGTTTGAACAATTTTTCAAAATCCTTATGCAGTTTTCGGGTTAAAACGCTTTAAAAAATATTCTTGCCGTAAAAATGCAAGAAATTTATTGATAGGATACAAAAAAACGCATCAGAAAATTGAAAAATGCTCAACTACTGGAAAAAGCTTGATTTCAGCATTTTTCAATTTAAAAAAAATGCATTTTATGGATTTAACGCGAAAAAAAAATTTAATGAAAAACGATTCTGCCGATAATTCCGGCGTAAAAAAAACTTTTTCTAATCCAAACAATAATTTTTACGAGTATCTTTTTAAAAGCGCCGTAATTTTTATTTTTGTTTATTCCTTTTTATTTTATTCATATTACGGATTATTTCAAACAAGGTCAGGCAGGAAAACAGATTTTGACCCGTATTATACAGCCGCGTTTTGTTTGAAAAACAAATTGAATCCATACAATGAAACCGATTTATTAAAACAAAGTTTAGTTTTAAACTCACAAAAAAACTCGACTTCAATAAATAAATGCGTATATCCTCCGTTTTATATGCAGCTTCTGCGCGTTTTAACCGTCGTCGAGGTTCAAAAAGCGCGGTTTATTTGGTCTTGCGTTGTCAATCCTTTGTTTTTAATTATTATTTTTTATATAATCTATTTATCCTTAAATAAAAATATTTATTTTTCTTTATTAACGTTTTCTGCGGCGTTATTATTGAACCCGCTTTACGTTTCAGCGGCTTTGGGACAGGTTAATATCATAATTTTAGGACTGTTTTTTTTATGTTATTATTTTTATAAAAAGGATGATAAACTTTTATTTTCGTTTTTTTTATCCGCCGCAGTTTTGATAAAAATAATACCCGCCGTATTGTTTTTATTTTTGATATTGAATCGAAAATATAAACTATTTATTTATTCAGCGGTTGCGTTTTTTATTATCGCCGGAACAAGTTCGTTTTTCAATTTCGAAGAATATAAAATTTATTTTTCAGAAGTTTTGCCTCAATTTTCCAGAGGCGCAGGCGCCAATGTCTACAACATATCCTTGTGGTCGCTTTTTGATAGAGCCTTGATAAACGTTTCTGAAAGAAACATTTTAGCTCTATATTCCGATAAATTATTTTTAATTTTTCAGATTATTATTTTTTCGGGTTTGATTATAAAAACATTAAGTTTTGTTAAAGCAAACGACAAAAATGAAAATAAAATCATCAACGAGGAAAATTGTATGGGATTATATATTTTGTTTTCGCTTCTTTTCGTAAAAACTTTATGGGAACATCATCTGATAATCGCATTTTTTCCCTTGTTTATATTTTTCAAAAATTATATTTTCAGAATTGAAAGCGGTGGAGGCGAAAATTTTTCAAAAAAAAAAATTCCATTGATTCTATTTTTTGTTTCTATAGCGATAATAGGATTAAATCTTAAATACTACGACGTCCGTCTTAACAGATTTCCTTTGATACTGTTTCAATTTATCAAGCTTTACGGTTTAATATTATTAACATTATCATACGCGTTTTTATTGAAACCTAAAAAAAAATGAAATCGAGAGATTTGAAAAAACGTAAAATTTCAAAAAATCTTTCTCCGAAAAATAATTCGGAACCAACCGAATCAGTAAATAACCCGATTCAATGCAAACCGAGTTCTGATTCTGAAAAAAAAAATAAAACAAAAATTTTTATATTTTATTGCATCGTTCTTTTCCTTATTTCCGCCGTCTTAAATTGGGTTTTATTGACGCAATATAAAAGACATCCTTTATTTAATTTTATTAATAAAGTTACCGATTCATACGCATTTTTTGAAAACGGAAAAAATCTCGCGAACTCCGGATTTATTGGAAAAGGAAAATTCAATCAGGAACCGGGATACTACTATTATCTGGCGGCGGCAATAAAGTTATTCGGCGCCGACGTTTATAAAATCAGAGTATTTCAATCAATAACGGGTTCATTAACCGTAGTTTTGGTTTTTATATTTTCATATTTTTTGTTCGACAGCATTGCCGCGGGATTGTCCGCTTCAATATTATTATTGTTTTGCGGGGCGCAATACTATTATAATTTTCTCATTCTCAGAACTTTTCTGATACCGTTTCAGATTTTTTTATGTTTAACATTATTAATAATTTTTTATAAAACCAATAATCTTAAAGCCCTTTTTTCAGCCGGTTTATTAGCAGGAGCCGCTTTTTTAACAAGACCCAACTCAATTTCATTTATTATTTCATCAATCATATGTATTATATTTTTTTATAAAACAAATCGAAAAAAAATGTTATTATATTTTATTTCCGGAATCGTTTTAATATTTTGCATTCTTGGAATAAGAAACATAAGCGCCGGAGCAGGTTTATTGAGTTTCAGCGATAAAGGCGCGGCAGAATTCGCTTCCGGAAACATAATAGAATCAAACGGAGTCGGCTGGATAGAACATCCGAAATCCAACGAATACGCCGAAAAACACAAAAATTTATCCGCAGTCATATTCCGCGTAGTTTTAGATTCGATAAAAGCGAATCCGGCGGCTTTTATAAAATTACAATTAAATAAAATCGCCGCGGCGCTAAATAATTATGAAATACCCAATAATTACAATTTTTATTATTTTAAAAATTATTACATTCCAAATCTAAAATACTTCCCTGTAAATTTCGGCATTATATTCATTTTTTTTGCAATGGGGATTATTGTTTTAACAGCAAAACAAAACAATTCTGAATTTAATCTTATTAAAGCGGCGTATTTATCGACGCTTGTCTTATACTTTTTTTCAGTAACATCATTTTACGTGATTTCGCGATTCAGGTATCCGGTTCTTGTTTTAATGATTCCCTGCGCAGGATTAGGAGCGTCAAGTTTTATTAAGAATATTTTGAAGCGTAATTTTGTTAAATCCGGAATTCAAACGCTCGCCGGTATAGCCGCCGGCTTGATTGCGTTTTATTATCCGGTCGACGGATTTAACAAAAATTTCGACGCGGCGCTTGCTTACGCAAACGATGGAGCCGCGTATTCGGAATTAAATCTTACCGGCAAATCAATTGAAAGATATAAAAAAGCGCTGGATTATTATCCCGCCGAAATAGGATTTGCCACAATAATCAAGTTGTTCATAAAAACCGGAGATTTCGTTTCCGGCTCGGAATACTCCAAAAAAGGACTAAATCTATATCCTCGGTCCGCGGATTTAAATTATCTTGCGGCGTTTAATTTTATAAAACTGCAAAATCACGCGGAAAGCGTTAATTATCTTTTAAAAATTCCGGAGATCGAAAATTTTAAAAATTTCAAATTATATAATCTCGCTCTGGAATATTATTATTTGAACGATTACAACGCAAGCTTAGTTTATTGGGAAAAATATTATATCCTGAATCCGTCGGACGATAAGGCGAGATTAAATATAATTAATTTAAAATTATGGCAATCGAAACAAAAAAATTTAAAATAAAAAAAATTAGTTGTATTTTTACAGTTAATATGAGATAATTTTACAAAAATAGCGGAGGTTGCGTCTTTGAATAGAATATTACTAATAATAATTCTGATTTCAGCGTTTATTTACGCGGCGACTGCCGATGAGAAATCGGAAGCAAAGCCAGAAGCAAAGCCAGAAATCAAGACTGATATTAACATTTCTGCGATGAAAAACGAATCTCAACAATTCGTTGACAATCTTATTTCAAATTTTCAGACTGCAAAAACCAACTACGAATTAACGATTAAAGATTTAAACAAAACCATCGAAGAATTAAACGTGAAAATCAACGTATTGAATCAGACCATAGCGTCGCTTCAAGCGGAAAACAAATCCTTAACAGAAAATAACTCTGGACTTATTGAAAAAAACAAACAAATAGAAATTCTTGAAAAAGACAGAAAGGATTTATCGGATGAAATAGCGTCGTTAAAGGGAAAGGGGCTTGAAGAAATCAAAGCGTTAAACTCAAAACTTACGGAAACAATAGACGCTTATACTCATTCGGAAATAGAATTGAAGAATGTAAAGAATGAATTAGCCGACAAAAACAGAATCATAGAAACGCTGAAATCAGACGTAGAAAAAATTCAATTTCAATTAAAAAATTCCGAAAAAAAAACGGTTGAATCTTCCGCTTCCAACGCTGAACTCCATACGGAAATCATTTCCTTAAAAAAACAGATTATAGAATTAAAACGGCGCGATAATATTCTTTCAAATCAAAACGACACGCTGGCTTCTTCCAATTCGGTTTTACAGAAAGAGAATATTTTTCTAAACGAGAGAATTAAACAGCTTAACAAGGAAAAAGAAAATTTACTGATTGAACAAACAAAACTATCCGACCAAAACGCAAAATTAAATTTTGAAATTTCCAAGCTCGAATCAGACTTCGTCAAAAAAGACAACGATATAGATTTTCTAAAAAATTCCACCAGACAGCAAGCCGACAAAATAAGAGAATCCAACGCGGGGATTTCAAATCTAAACTCCGAAATCAAACAGCTCATAACCGACAAAAAGTCGCTTGAAACTAAAGTTAAAGATATGAATTTAGCCCTTACCGATTACGATACTATCATTATGGTTTTAAAACAAAAAATCAAAGAGTCGCAATCCGAAATAGAAAAATTTAACGCTCAGAAAGAAATGTTCGATAGAATGTCGAAAGAACGCGCGCTTCAGAACTCTGAAATCGATGCCGTTAAAAACGAGCGGAATTCTCTTAAAGTAGATATAATCCGCTTAACCAAAGAAATTGAGAAGGTTAAATCGGAGATAAGTGAAAAAAATAAAACTATAGAATCGCAAAAAATCGAATTGAACAAATTATACGGAAAATTAAAAGAAATTGTCAAACCCTGATTTTTATCGGGTTTTCCGATTTCAAAAGTTTCGGAATATTTTATGAAGGAGAGATTGTATAATGATAAGCATTACAAAACAGCTTGCGATATTTCTTGAAAACAAACCTGGCGTATTGGCGAAAATGTGCGGCGACCTTGCCAAACATAACATCAATATAATAGCGTTAACCGTTTCAGACACTATTGATCACACGGTTTTACGAATAATAGTCGATAAAACTAACGAGGCAGTTCACTTGCTCGAAACCACCGGCGCAATCGTAATCGAACGCGACGTTATTTTATTTGAACTTCCAAATAAACCCGGCGCTCTCCAAAAAGTCGCGAATTATCTTTCTGAAAAAAAACATAATATCGAGTATTTATATTGTTCCAGCGGAATTAACCAGAAAAACGGAACGCTTGTATTAAGAACTAAAAACGTCGTTAAATCATTTGATTTGCTGAAAAAATTAAAAATTAAATAATTTAAGGAGATTCTTTAAAGTGGATACGTTCATATCCCTTAACAAAAAAAATCTTAGCGCCGAAGAATATATCATTAAAGAAAAATTCGGCGAAAAAGAATACACTTACACTTTTAAAAGCAAAGACGATCTTGTAAATTATATCAAAGACAATATTCCCGTTGGGGACAAAAACTATTCCGTAACAATCGACAACGATCTTAGCGGCAATCAAAAACTGCTTTTAAAACACTCGACTGAAAAAGCCGCGTTATACCAGAAAAAAAACGGGTTTGACCTTCAATCTTACGAATTAAAAAAATCCATAATGACGACGCTATCGGACGATAAAGTTTCTCTTGAAGAAAAAACCGATAAGATAGCCGAAACCACTAAAGAATATCAGGTTCCGGAAACTCAAAAAAAAATAAACAAAGCGTTATGTTCGATTATGGCGGAATACTGCATAACAATTTACGAACAAATATTCGGAAGCATAGAAAATCCGACTAATAAAGACGGAGCCGGCGCGAACGAAAAAGTTTTGCTGAATCTGCGCAGCGCTCTGAATCTGCTAATTCAAAACGATTATTTGACGCATTCGAGCAAAGGTAAAAACGCGGATTTGATTTCAATCCGCAATAATCTTAGCAGAATTTTTATGAATAAAATGTATAAAGCGAAAAAGTTAGTTTCAAAAAAACCGGAAAAAACAAATAATTCTGCCGAAACTCAAAATTGACAGATTTTAAACTTTATAAATGGGGAATTATATGATAAAAGATTTTGCAAAAATCGTAGTAATAGGCGTAGGCGGCGGCGGATGCAACGCTTTATCTCATATGATAAAAGCGCAAAACGAAGGCATAGACTATGTCGCGGTAAATACCGATTTACAGCAATTAAAACGTATTAAAGGATGTCAGGTTTTGCAAATCGGAGAAAAACTTACCAACGGACTCGGAGCTGGCGGCATCCCTGAAATGGGAAGAAAATCCGCGATAGAAAGCCGCGATCAGATTGCTGCGGTTCTAACCGGAGCCGATATAGCTATAATCACGGCTTGTCTGGGCGGCGGAACCGGAACTGGAGCCGCGCCTGAAATAGCGGCTATTTCCAAAAGTCTCGGGATTCTTACAATTCCCGTAGTAACGATTCCTTTCAAATTCGAGGGTAAAAAAAGAAAAATTCAGGCGGAGGAAGGACTAAAAAAAGTTACGGAGAACGCGGATTCGATTATAATAATTTCAAACGAGCGGCTTCTTGAAAACACTGACCAAAACGTAGGATTATACGAGGCGTTCGCTATGGTGGACGACGTAGCTAAAGACGCGGTTCTCGCCATAACGACTTTAATAATTCAAACCGGAGTTATCAACGTAGATCTCGAAGATATTAAAAGCATATTAAAAAACGCAGGATGCGCTATGATAGGAATCGGTTACGGATTAGGAGAAAATAGAGCGCTTGACGCGGCGAAACAATCAATCACTTCTCCGCTTCTCGAGGTCAACTCGATAAAAGGCGCTTCGAGAATGCTGGTTAATATCGCGGGCGGAGAAGAGCTAACTCTCTACGAAGTTGAAAAAGCCGCCACTTTCATAACAAACGAAGCGGACAACGACGCAATAATAATATTCGGAACCACTATAATACCGGATTTAAAAGACAAAATAAAAATAACAACTTTAATAGCCGGTTTAAGAAACGAAACTTTAAACGTATAAAATAAATTCTCATCGGAGGCATTAAAATTTATGAGCGTTACAGCCAACAATATTTCGATTAATGAACAGGATTTTATAACAAGGGTTAAACTCGACCTCGCTTACACAAAAAATCAATTGAGCCAGACTCAAGACGAGCTTAACGGTAAAAACGAACTTCTTGAAAAAAAAGATTTGCAGATTAACAATCTTCAATCAAAACTAAACGAAGTTATAAGCGCGTATAAAACAAAAGAAAACGAATACAGGGAACGAGTTGAAAAACTCGAAGAGCTTATTGAACCAGCGGAACAGGAAGTCGATAATAATTTCGCAAAAATATTAAATCGAATCGGCGTTAAGATTACAGTTCTGGAATAGTATGAAGAAAATTTTTCTTACTTTCGGCAAGATTATCAACGTTGAAGTAACTTCGGGAATTTTCGAGGGTAAATACGTTTCAGTCATAAAAGAATACGATGAAATCAACAATATTCTTTTTATCTCTCAACCGAGAATTTCAAACTTGTTTGTTCCTTTAAAAACCGGAGAGTCTTTGACTATTCATTATCTTGAAGGAACTATGCCGTGCAATTTTAATTCCTCGATTATCGACGTTATAGAGCTTGACGAATTGAGCATATTCAAAATAGAAGGTCCGTCCGGAATTCAGAAAAGCGACCGCAGAAAACATTTAAGAATGCCGGTCTTTCCTGTCTGTCATCTTAAAATAGTTTCTCAGTATTCTCCAACCGCCGTATTTACCGGAGTTTTGACCGATATATCTTTCAGCGGCGTCAACATTGAAACTCAAAAACAGTTAAATATAAACGAACCTCTTCTTCTAACTTTTCAACTGCCAAAACAAAACGGAGGTTTTTACGATATAACGGATTTGGCGATTAAAACCATTTGGTCGAAAAAAATTAATAGCCGCGATTTTACCGGATGCGCGATACAGAATTTTAAACCCAAACAGGAAACGAGTATATCCGATTATTTAATTAATATTCAAAGAGCGAACAATTGGGAAAATCACGTAAAAAAAGTTGTGGGTTCCTTGATAGAATAGCGTCTTATCAAAATATTCTTGCTTTTTCAGCAAAAATATTTTAGATAAGGTTAATAGCTTGTCCCGTTTATCGGGCTTATGATTTAATCTGCAAACGGTTTGTTGCTAAAAAAATTATGAAAAATATTTATTTAAATAATTTACTGAAATTCATAAAAACAAATTTATGGCGATGGCGTATGATTTATTTTTAAAAATCCATCATTATTAAGATGTATATGCGCCGCGGATGATGGATTTTTATATAATATAAACTTACATCGTCTGCGGAAAAAAAACCGCAGAATAAAATCTGCGGTTTTTTTTATAAAAATTAAAGAGGTGACTAATATTGAAAACTACAAGTTTTGAGGAATTTAAATCGCTGACGGACAAGGGAAACGTAATTCCTATATTCAAAGAATTGATTGTCGATATCGACACTCCGGTAAGCATATTTTCCAAATTCAATAATTCAAAATTCAGCTTTTTACTTGAGAGCGTTGAAACGGATAAGAATTACGGAAGATATTCTGTTATTGGAATCGACCCTTTTAAACTTTTTCGTTATTCAAATAAAAAGCTGCATATAACGGAAGATTCGCAAACGAAAATAATTGAAAATATTAATCCGCTGGATTATCTCGAACGCGATTTAAAAAAATATAAATCGGTAATTTTAGACGGCATACCTTTTTTATACAGCGCTATCATAGGTTATTTCGGTTTTGAAATATTTGAATTAATTGAAGATTTGAATTTTTCCAAACCTGACGAACTTGATATTCCCGATATTTATCTCGCCTACTGCAACAAAATGCTTGTTTTTGATCATTTTAAAAACAAACTTTTTCTCATTTACAACGCAATTTTAAATGAAACCTCAGATATAAAATCAGAGTTTGAAAAAGGAAACCAAGAACTTGAAAAACTCGAAAAAATAGTTTTCGCCCCAAACGCGATAAATTATTTGTCTCATAACAAAACCAACAAAATTCCAGTTCCCGAGTATTCTTCCGGAGAAAAAATATTTATTGAAGGCGTAAATAAAATCAAGGAATACATAACTAAAGGCGATATTTTTCAATGCGTTTTATCCGCGCGGCAAAACGTTAAGATAAACGTCGAACCGTTTGAAATATACAGAGCTTTACGAATTATAAATCCGTCGCCTTATATGTTTTATATGAATTTCGACGATTTTACTTTGATAGGTTCGTCGCCCGAAACTATGGTAAGACTGCGCGGTAAAAAAGCGTATTTAAAACCGATAGCGGGAACGCGTCCGGTATTAAAAAGCGAAACCGAAACGCAGATGTATGCGGAGGAAATGATGAGCGACGAAAAAGAAATCGCGGAACATCTGATGCTTCTCGATCTCGGAAGAAACGATTTAGGCAGAATCTGCAAACCCGGTTCGGTTAAAG
>Ga0209311_1000890_pt1 | contig 25566 bp, 21 predicted proteins | sample AD_UKC045_MetaG_FD_184417 | JGI IMG/M metagenome (GOLD analysis project Ga0209311, IMG submission 184417) | Active sludge microbial communities of municipal wastewater-treating anaerobic digesters from USA - AD_UKC045_MetaG (SPAdes) (version 2) | ecosystem: Engineered > Bioreactor > Anaerobic >... | reverse complement strand
CCGCTTCGCTGGTCATGCCCCCTGCGGTTAGGCGGGTTTCTGCGCCAACGGCCGCATAACCGGGCTCCAGCCCGGTCAGGCTTTTGGCGACGACCAGCTGTTTCCAGCGGTTCTCTGCGGCCGTTTTGGAGGCGAACGAGCCCAGCTCGGCCGCGTAGAACAGGGACGAGGCCCGGTCGAGCGCCGGGGCCGGGGAATAGAGGGCTGCGAGGCGGACATTGGCCTCCGCCTCGGAATTGGCCGGCTGGCCCGTGATTTCGGACTTCGAAACCGGGATAAACAGCTCCGGGTGCTCCGGCAGAGGTCCCAGCACATCCAGGGCCTTGCGCAGGTGGGCGACCTGGGAATCCAGCGCGGCAACCTGTGCTTCCAGCGCAGTAATCCGGTCGATTTCGCTGAGAGTTTCGGCTTTTACGGCCATCTGGCCGCTTTCGGGCGGGTCGCCAACCAGCGGTTCAGGGTGCGTTTCCGCATGAGCGGGCGCAATCTCGACGCACGCCGCGACCGCCAGCGCCGCGACGCTGAAGCCCGCAAACCGGAGATAACGCCCAAGCCATGATCGCATAGGCCCAAGATCGGCCGAGCCGGTTAAGGACCCTTAAACCCGCAGCGACTCAGGAGCTGGGACTGGCGCGAGAACTGATTATTGATCCACATCCGGAACGGGCCTAGAAGCGCGCCCCTGCGTCTCTGAGGGTTTCAAACTTGCCCAAGCGTTCCGGTCTTGTCGTTGCACGTACTCGGGCGGAAGCCCGCGACTGGCATCGGGCCCAGCGTGCCGCCGGCAAACGCATCGCCTTCGCCCCCACTATGGGCGCCCTCCACGACGGCCATATCAGCCTGATCAAGCTGGGGCTGGAAAAGGCGGATGTGGCGGCCTCGTCCATCTTCGTGAACCCGACCCAGTTTGCCGCCCATGAAGATCTCGGCACCTATCCTCGCGCTGAAGCGAGCGATCTGGAAAAGCTGGAAGCGGCAGGCTGTTCGTTCTGCTACTGCCCCTCGCCGTCCGAAATGTACCCGCCGGGCGACTCGACGCGCGTGATCGTGAAAGACCTCTCGCACATCCTCGAAGGCGAGGTTCGTCCACACTTCTTCGAGGGCGTCGCCAGCGTGGTGAGCCGCCTCTTCCTGCACATCCAGCCCGACGTCGCCGTGTTCGGCGAGAAGGACTATCAGCAGCTGCTGGTCATCAAGCGCATGACGAACGACCTCGGCTTCCCGATCGAGATCATCGGCGCACCGACACGCCGCGAAGCCGATGGCCTCGCCATGTCATCGCGCAACGCCTACCTCGACGCGCAGCAGCGCAGCCAGGCCGCGGCCATGGCGCGCGTGATGAAAGAGACGGCTGCGAAGCTGGAGGCCGGCGAGCCGATCCGTGCCGCAACCGATGCGGCCAAAGCCGATCTCATCGCCGCTGGCTTTGCATCCGTCGATTACGTCGAAGCCCGCCGCGCCGACACGCTCGCCCCCTTCGGCGCCGAAACCTGCCCGAACGGCGCCACCGGCCGCCTGCTCTTTGCTGCGCGCCTCGGCAAGACGCGGCTCATCGACAATATGGGGTTTGTGCGGAGGTAGGGCGCGGAGCAATCCGACCCCCACCTGTCCTCCCCCTTTTAGGGGGAGGGACTGTGTTGAGACAACTTACTTCACACTGAAGGCCAATGACTGCTGCAAGGTCCCTCCCCCTAAAAGGGGGAGGACAGGTGGGGGTCGCGCTGTACGCAACCAACCTGAGCTACCACGCCAGCGCTTCCTTCAGCGCCTGCTCCAGATCCGCCGACAGTGCGGGCCCCTTGCCGTCGACATCTGCGGGCGCATCGCCCGGCTCAAGATAACGCCAGCCCTGGAAGGGCCGCTTCTTGCGCGACTTTGTCCGCACCAGCTCCGGGTCGAGGTGGACGCGGCACATCGCCTTGCCCTCCTTGTCCTTCACCTGCTCGAAGCCGACCAGCTTCTGGCGCACGATGATGTGGTTCTTGATCACCCAGTAGATCGAGCCGCCGGCCAGCATTTCCTCGGCGCGCTTGGGCATCATGCGGGTATCGTGGAACGGGTTGGGCGGCTTGCCCTTCTTGACCAGCTCCTTCATGCGCTTGTCCTGCCATTCGGCAAGATCCTCGACGTTATCCACGCCGACGCAGAGCTTGATCATGTGGAGCGCCATGCGCGGAAGGTAATCGCGCCGGGCTGGCCCGCAACCCTTCAGCGAAGATTGGCTGTGAGCGCCGGGGAGTCGTAGGGAGAGAGCTTGGAACCCAGCTCCTGCCGGCTATCGCCAGCGAATCCGAAGGCGATATCGGTCAGTTCGACGTGGACCGTGCGGGTTTCGCTCATGCCCCATTTGCCGCCCCGGGCGGTAAGGTCATAGCCCATGACGTAGCTCACGCCCCAGCGCTCGGAGTACCCGAACTGGTAGGTCTGGTTGTACTGGTCGACGACCGCGCCGTTATCGAGCTTCACCGGGCGCTCGATGTCATAGGCGATGGTCTGCAGATAGCCATTCGCGGGGTTGAGCTGCAGGCGACCAATCATGCGGGCCGAGAATTCGGCGTCGATCGGGCCGTCATTGACCGACATTTTGTGGCGGAAGCTGACGGCCATGGAATCTGCAGCGCCGGCGACACGGGCGTCGCCCAGGCTGACCCGGAGATCATCGGCAAAGAGCCGGCTGTCGGCCTGGCCTTCCTCGCGCCAGCCCTGCACCACCGCGTCCAGTTCCTCGTTCGAACCTTGTGACAGGGTGACGCGGAAACGCTGGGCCGGCTCGGCATAGGGGTCGAACTCGATGCGGCGAACGGCGCTGCCGGAGGTCAGCGTGGCGTGGAAAGCCGCGCGCAGGGCTCCCGGCGGCTCGGCAGCCTGAAGCGCCCGCTCAAGCGCCTGTTCGGGGGCCAGACCTGCCCACGTAACGGCGAACAGAAGAAATGCGGGCATGGCTCGCGATCCGTCCCGGGAAGTCGTGACCTATCCAGCTCCCATGGTCGCGGGGGAATATGGCTGGATTGGGCCGCGGCAGATGAATTCGATAGCGTGACTGCTGTTAAGCAGTTTGCCCCGGCCTAGGTGAACAATTCCCGAATCGCGGGGATGGCCGTCGATCGCTCGCGATCCCTCCTTGCCTCGCCGCACCGGAAGTTCTAGGAGCGGCCCGGCCTCGCCTGGGACAGGAACACAACAGCCCTGTCCTGATGGCGACACCTCAACAGACATTCGCGAGCGGCTACGACGGCAGAGGCAGGCATTCGCCATGATCACCAGCTTTGGAATGAACAACAACAAGCTAGTGCCCCTGGGCGACTCGCTTGAGCGCATTCAGGAAGCCATCTGGATCGACCTTTTCCAGCCCACGCACGAAGAGGAATCCGAGGTCGAGCGGCGGGTGGGGCTGGATGTTCCCACGCGCGAGGAGATGCAGGAGATCGAACTCTCCAGCCGCCTTTACGAAGAAGGCGGCGCGGCTTTCATGACGGCAAGCATACTGTCCCATACGGATTCAGACGACGTCGTGATCTCGCCCATCACGTTCATCGTGCACGGCAACAAGCTGATCACGGTCAGGTATGAAGACCCGAGGACGTTTGGCGCGTTCACAGCGCGCGGCCAGCGCGTCGGCATTGCATGCCCAAGCGCGGGCGGCATCGCGGTTGGTCTTCTCGAAGCGAGCGTGGAACGACTGGCGGACGTGCTGGAACGCACGGCTCATGAGCTCGAATTGCTCTCCAAGGAGATATTCCGGCCCGGCGACTCTGCCTCGGTGAAAGCCGACGCGAAACAGGCGCCGAAAAGAAAAACAAGCGTGCGTGCGACAGACTTCCAGCGCGTTCTGGTCGGTGTCGGGCGCAAGGGCGACCTCGTCTCCAATGTTCGTGACAGCCTCATCACGATCCGGCGACTCTGCACCTTCTTCTTGACCGCGATGACGGACAAGAAGGCGAGCAAGGATGTGATTGCGCGGGTGAAAACGTTGGCGCGAGACGTCGAGTCCCTGTCCGACCACGCCACGTTCCAGTCGCAGAAAGTCAACTTCCTGCTCGACGCCACGCTCGGCATGCTCAACATCGAGCAGAACGCCATCATCAAGATATTCTCGGTTGCAGCGGTCGTGTTCCTGCCGCCCACCCTGCTCGCGTCGATATACGGAATGAACTTCAAATTCATGCCCGAACTGGATTGGCCAGTTGGCTATCCGTTTGCGATCGGCTTGATGATCCTGTCCGCCATCCTGCCCTATCTGTTCTTCAAGCGGCGCGGCTGGCTGTAGGCGCGATCATTCCGGCAGAGGCTCAAGCTTGACCAGCACCACGCCCTCAGCCGTCTGCGCCCCAGCCGTGGCCGAGACTTCCGCCACCTTGCCATCGCGCGGCGCCGTCAGCGTGTGTTCCATCTTCATGGCTTCCATCACCACCAGCGGATCGCCCTTCGTCACGTCCTGACCGGGCTTGGCCTTCACGTCGAGGATCTTGCCCGGCATGGGCGAGCGAATGTCGTCGCCCGCCGCCAGCCCTTCGAGCGCATTGCCGAACTCCGGGCTGCGCAGCGCAATCGCGCGGCCACGGCTGAACAACACCGGCCCATCACTGGTCGCGCGCACCGTGCCGAACACTTCCGCGCCATCAACCGAACCCGAGACGATCACACCGTCCGAAATATCGGCCGTCTCGATGTCGATCTCGAAAGCATCGCCAAAGACATGCGCCCGCTCAGCCCCGTTGGCGTGGTCGAGCTTCACCGACCGCGTCTCGCCGCCCATGTCGAACACATAGGTCGCACGCGGCGAGGCATTCAGCCGGAAGCCATCGGCCATGTCCCACGGATCGGAGACATTCACCGGGTTGAGCCCGCGCATGCCCGTCGCGCCAAGGATCAGCGCATCGGCAAGTTCCGCATCATCAGGTTGAGCCAGCTCATCAATGTTGGCCTCGACAAGATTGGTGGTCGCAACGCCTTCGCGGAACTCCGGATGATCGCACAGGTTCGCCAGCATCGCGGCGTTGGTCGTCACCGGCCACACTTCGGCTTCACGCAGCGCTTGTCCCAGCGCATCCAACGCGTCGTCACGCGTAGGTCCATGCGCGATCGCCTTGGCAATCATGCTGTCATAGGTCGCGGGCACCACATCGCCCTCTTCCACCGCGCTATCGAGGCGCAGCGTGACGCCGCCGCCATGATCCTCATCGTGGAAAGCCGACAGATCGAACACTTCAAGCAGGCCCGACGACGGCAGGAAGCCACGCGCCGGATCTTCCGCGCATAGCCGCGCTTCAACAGCATGGCCGTTCAGCTTGATCTCCGACTGCGCCGGCAGCTTCTTGCCCGCCGCCACTTTCAGTTGGAGTTCCACCAGATCCAGCCCGGTCACCAGCTCGGTCACCGGATGCTCGACCTGCAGGCGCGTGTTCATTTCCATGAACCAGAACCCGTCCGGCCGCAGCACGCCCGAACCATCCACGATGAACTCGATCGTCCCCGCATTGCGATAGCCGACAGCCTTCGCCGCCATGATCGCCGCATCCGTCATCGCCTTGCGCACCTGTAGGCTCATCCCCGGCGCAGGCGCTTCCTCGATCACTTTCTGACGCCGCCGCTGCAGCGAGCAGTCGCGTTCGAACAGGTGGATGTAGTTGTCGTGGTTGTCGCCGAAGACCTGCACCTCGATATGGCGCGGGCTCTCGATGAACTTCTCGACCAGCACGCGATCATCGCCAAAGCTGGCCTTCGCCTCGCGCTGCGCACTGGTCAGCGCCGACTCGAAATCATCCGGCTTGTCGACCTTGCGCATGCCGCGCCCGCCGCCACCGGCGACTGCCTTGATCAGCACCGGATAGCCAATCCGCTTGGCTTCAGCCTTCAGCGTCTTCGCGCTCTGATCATCGCCATGATAGCCCGGCGTCACCGGCACGCCGTGCTTTTCCATCAGCGCCTTGGCTGCATCCTTGAGGCCCATCGCGCGGATCGCAGACGGCGGCGGCCCGATCCAGGTGAGTCCCGCCTTGCCGACGGCCTCGGCAAAGCCTGCATTCTCCGACAGGAAGCCATAGCCGGGGTGGATCGTCTCCGCGCCCGTATCCAGCGCCGCCTCGATGATGCGATCGCCCTTGAGATAGCTCTCGGCCGCAGGCGCAGCCCCGATCCACACCGCCTCATCAGCTTCGCGCACGAAGGCGGCTTCGGTATCGGCATCGGAATAGACGGCGACCGTCCGCATTCCGAGCCTACGGGCGGTGCGCATGATGCGTCGGGAAATTTCGCCGCGGTTGGCGATCAGGATCGATGAAAACATGGCCGGGAAACTAGGACGCTGCGCGAAACGAAGAAAGCGATTTTCGCAAAGGCTGGCGCAGGTTATTTCCCCAGGGTTAGACAGACGGGTCAAACACAGAATCAGCGAATCCGGGGCCGAGGGGGCAATGGAGACGCAGTGATGAAACGCAAGCTGATCGGACTTGGCCTCCTGGCCGCACCCGTCGCAGCTATGGCGCCGGCTAACGCCCAGATGCCGGGCCAGACGCCGGATCAGCCGCCGGCCCCATCCCAGCTCATCACTGGCAGCTACGTCTCGGTCGCCATCGGCCAGATCAGCGGCAAGGACTACAATTACACAGTCGAGACCCTATTCCCCGTCAAAGCGAGCATGGGCGACGGCTACATCATCGATGCGGCCTATGGCATGCATTTCGGCAATGACTGGCGCGGCGAGATCGGCTTCAGCTGGCAGGACCGCGACAATGCCGACGCAACCTGGCAGTTCGGCGCCCGAACCGGCCCCGGCCTCTCCGCCTATTCGCTCGACGCCATTGGCTATCGCGACTTCCGCGTCAACAGCCGCGCCAACGTCTACATCGGCGCGGGCATCGGCGTCGCCAGCGTCAACATCGACGACGGCGTCATCACCGATTCCACCGACACCAGCCTCAACCTGCAGGCCATCGCCGGCGTCGAGGCGCGCCTCACCTCGAACCTCGTGGTCTACACCGAAGCCCGCATGCGCTCCCTGCGCGTATCGGTCGAAGCCGGACAAGCCGGCGCCAGTGGCGAGACCGACGGCTTCGACATCACCAACACCAGCATTTCAGCCGGCGTCAAACTGCGCCTTTAGCCGGTCAGGCCGACAAGGACGATGGCGATCAGGAAGAACGACAGCCCCAGCGTCGCCAGGATCATCATCACCGGCACGCGCCACAACGCCGAGAACCATCCGAGCGAATACGCGCCCTTCATCTGGAAGTAGGCGTGCACGGGAATGCTTATCAGCAGCAACGGGATAAGCCCCTGCAGGAAGTCCGGCGCCCGCGAGAACGCCGCCATCACGATGAACAACAGCGACACATAGGATAGCGAATAGAGAATGTAGACCGTGTGGTCGAACAGCGTGAACCCGCGCTTCCAGAAGAACAGCAACCACACCAGCGGCAACGAGATCGGCACCAGCAGGAAGGCGAATTTATACGCCGCGTTCTGGATCTTGTAGAAAGCCAGCTCGGGGTTCTCCAGCTTGTGCTTGATCTTCTTGTCCAGGTACGGGAACGGCGTTTCGACCTTAATCTGGCCGCTCTCATACGCGTGCTTGATCTGCTCGAAGACGTCATCCCGCTCGTGCAACGTGCCGGGTTCTACTTCGTCGACGTCTGCGGCAGCGTTATCCTCTGCTCCTGTCTCCGGTGTGGGCGCCACCGATGTGGGCGTCGCCGGTTCGACCACCACCACTTCAACAGGCTTCTCATCCGCCTCGATCGGCGCGCCGCCTGTGAAGGCGAAGACGGCAAACATGGTGAAGACGGACAGCAGATAGATCGCCAGCGGCGAGATGAACCGCACGCGTTTGCCGTGAATATAATCATGGGTCAGCGTGCCGGGGCGGAAGACCAGCATGGGCAGCGTACGCCACGCGCGCGTATCGAAGTGCAGCAGGCCATGCAGGAACTCCTCGACCATATGGCCAAGCGTGCGATGCACATGCGCTGGCTGCCCGCACGTCGCGCAGAAATTCCCGGTGAGGTTCGCCCCGCAATTGGCGCAGACGCCATGCGCCTCCGCGCCGTGCACGGTGTCGTCCGGCGTCGGGGTGGTCTCGATCGCGCCAGCGACGAGGCCCGCCGTCGCTGCAGCGCCAACGGCTTCGATTTCACCGCTCATGGTTACTGCCCCTCAGACCGTACCCGAGTCCTAACGCGCCCACTTCGGCTTGCGCTTTTCAAGGAAGGCGGAAAGCCCCTCCTTGCCCTGCTCGCTCACGCGGCGATGGGCGAGGCGCTTGGCGGTGAGATGGCCGAGGCTGGCGTCGATCTCTTCGCCCGTCACGCGTGCAACGAGGAACTTGGTATCGGCCACCGCCGCCGGAGACGCGGCATAGGTCAGATCCGCATAGTGCTCGACCAGCTTCTCCATCGCCATCTCGTCCTCGACCTCGTGATGGATCAGACCGACCTTCGCCGCGAAGTCGGATTCAAACCGCTCAGCCGTCACGAACAGCATACGCGCCCAGCGCGGACCGATGGCGTTGATCACATAGGGCGAGATCGTCGCCGGAATGATGCCGAGCTTCACTTCGGAGAACGAGAAGATCGTGCCCTTGCGCGCGATCGCGATATCCGCCGCCGCCGCAAGCCCACATGCACCGGCCATCGCCGCGCCATGCAGCAACGCAATCGTCACCTGCGGCAATTCGAACAGGCGGCGCAGCATCTCCGCCATCGCGTAGGCGTCTTCCTCATTCTCGCGCTCTGAATAGTGCGAGGCCGCCCTCATCCATTCGAGATCGGCCCCCGCCGAAAACACGGGACCATTGCCACGGATCAGCAGCAGCCGGCATTCGGGGTTCTTCGCCAGCGTCTCGAACGCATCCGACAATTCCTCGATCACCTGCGCGTTGAACGCGTTCCGTTTCTCGGGCCGGTTCAGCGTCAGAACCGCCGTGCCCTCCGGCGAGACATCGAGGAGAATGTGTTCGTAGGCCATCAGAATGCTCCGTTTTGGAGTGATGTAGACCTGCGCGGGCGGTTCGTCACGCCGTCAGGTGGCGGACTTCCGAAACATTGCGGCGGGCGTCCAGCAGCACTTCGATGTCAGCACGCCGCCCACCGGCCATCATATGGCGCGTGATGCGCTCGAAATGCGCCACGAAGCGGGCGATCCGCTGGCGGTCGGCATCGGTCAGCGCCCGGCCCAGCAGCCCCTCCTCCTGCTCGCAGCGCCATTGCTGGATAATCTCGAACGACGGCGCCTGCAGGTAGAGAATGGCATCCAGCCGCGCGAATGCGTTCTGGTACGCGCCAGCCAGATTCTCGTTCACCTCGCGCCGCCACTCGGCCTTGGCGTCTTCCTTCGCCTCCAGCTCGTTGCACGGGATCGCCAACTGCTCCGGCGTCTGCCCCGTAGCTCCCAGGCACCAGCCATCGACAAGGATCACGCTCGGCGTGCCGCGGAACACCGGCTTGCGCGTCGCATGCACCGGATTGTCGAGCACCTTGTCGAACGCCGGCAGGAAAGTCTGCGCGCCGACCTTCGCCTCCAGCAGCTCGTCGATTGCCTCGTTATACTGAACCAGATTGTGCGACCCCGGCGGCCCCCGCGTCTCGAACAGCGGATGAACACTCTGCGCCAGCAACCGCCGATACCCCGCCGGCAGATAAACATCATCGAGCGAAAAATGCGCCGCGCCTCGATGCGCCGCCGCATACGCCGCCACCAGCGTCGTCTTCCCCGACCCCTGCGGCCCGGCAATTCCCACCACCGGAATCCGCCCGTTCGCCCGCTCACGCGCTATGGTGACTGTCTGATCCAGAGCGTTGAGAGCTTCGGTGTTCATTGGCGACCCTTTGGCTCCGAAGGAGTCGGAGAGCCATCAACCTTCACAGGAACTCGCAAGTTGAAAGTTTGAAGATTATGGGGACCCATGTCATCAATTCCGAGAGCGTTGGAGAGCTTCTTGCGCAATGAGATTGCCTCCTCGCAACTTGCCAAAAGCCAATCAACTAACGCATCTCGCATGGCCGGGTGAGTTTGATATACGCCACCAACAACCGAGCACGACTTAATCGGAATCGCGGCGAACCCTTCCATTGCCTCCAAGCCAGAAACGACGTCGCTATAGTCGACCTGAATTTTTAGATCGAGCAGACGCGCGTTTGATGTTTCATCGTCTCGCATGGTGGAAATGAGATGCGAGAGAGTTTGAAGATTATCGACCGTAACAAAGCCATTCGTTTTTATGATAGTTGCGAGACCGCCGCAGTTGGTTGCGAGCGAGCGAAGCTTAGAAAACAGCAGGATTGAATAGCTCCGTAGTCGTCGCCGCTCCTCGTCAGCCGCCTGCTGTCGATTCAGATCAGCGTTATACAACGCCGCGATTATCAGTCCCAGAAACCCGATGACCGATCCAACGAGCACTCCAACGAAAGACGCTGCGCTTTCGCTAAGCCCATCAAGTGCCCCGCCAGTAATTAACAGGACAGCCATCACCAGCAGAGCCGACACGATCACTGATACGAACCGTGCGTCCGCCAACATTGGACCTACATCCTGAAAACGCCGAACGCGCTTTCGCGATCCGGGGCGCGGCCATGCGGCGCGTTCAGTGAGGCTGACAGCGCAAGCCCCAGCACGCGGCGCGTGTCCTGCGGGGCGATCACGCCATCGTCCCAAAGGCGCGCGGTCGAGAAATACGGTGAGCCTTCGCGTTCGTAGAGGTCGCGGATTGGTTGCTTGAACTTCGCTTCGGCTTCCGCGGCCCAGCTCTCGCCCTTGGCTTCCATCGCGTCGCGCTTCACTGTCGCCAGCACGCTTGCCGCCTGTTCCCCACCCATGACGGAGATGCGCGCGTTCGGCCACATGAACAGGAAGCGCGGGGAATACGCGCGCCCGCACATGCCGTAATTGCCTGCGCCGTAAGAGCCGCCGATCACGACCGTGAACTTCGGCACGCGCGCCGTGGCGACAGCCGTCACCATCTTCGCGCCATCCTTGGCGATGCCGCCCGCCTCGTATTTCGAGCCGACCATGAAGCCGGTGATGTTCTGCAGGAACACCAGCGGAATGCCGCGCTGGTCGCACAGCTGGATGAAGTGCGCCGCCTTCTGCGCGCTCTCGGAGAACAGGATGCCGTTGTTCGCCAGAATGCCGATCGGCAGCCCGTTGATATGCGCAAAGCCGGTAACCAGCGTCTCGCCATAGAGCTTCTTGAACTCGTCGAACTCCGACCCGTCCACCAGCCGCGCGATCACCTCGCGCACATCGTAGGGCTCGCGCGCATCCAGCGGCACCACGCCGCCCAGCTCAGCCGGATCATAAGCCGGCGCACGCGGATCGCGCACATCCAGCATCACCCGCTTGGGCCGGTTGAAATTCTTCACAATGTCCCGAACCATCTGCAGCGCATGCGCATCGTTCGCCGCATAATGATCCGCCACGCCAGACCTGCGCGCATGCACATCCGCGCCGCCCAGATCCTCCGCCGAGATGATCTCCCCCGTCGCCGCCTTCACCAGCGGCGGCCCGCCGAGGAAGATCGTCCCCTGCTTGCGCACAATGACAGTCTCGTCCGACATCGCCGGCACATACGCGCCGCCCGCCGTGCAAGAGCCCATAACGGCCGCGACCTGCGGGATGCCCCGCGCGCTCATGTTGGCCTGGTTGTAGAAGATGCGCCCGAAATGCTCCCGGTCCGGGAACACTTCCGACTGGTGCGGCAGGTTCGCCCCGCCGCTATCCACCAGATAGACGCACGGCAGGTTGTTCTCGAGCGCCACTTCCTGCGCCCGCAGGTGCTTCTTCACGGTGATCGGGAAATACGCCCCGCCCTTCACCGTCGCGTCGTTGCACACGATCACGCACTCGCGCCCGGACACCCGGCCAATCCCGGTGATCACGCCAGACGCCGGCGCCTCGCCGTCATACATCCCCTCCGCCGCCAGCGGCGACAGCTCCAGGAAGGCCGAAGCCGGGTCGATCAGCTGCTCCACCCGCTCCCGCGGCAGAAGCTTCCCGCGCGCCGTATGCCGCGACCGCGAATTTTCCGGGCCACCCAGCGCCGCCTTGGCCGATTTCTCCCGCAGCTCGTCCACAAGCCGCTGCATAGCCGCAGCATTGCCCTTAAAGCGCTCGGAGGTCGTAACTACCTGAGTATGAAGTCGCGCCATTGGCCCTGCCATCCTGTCGATTCCCGGCATTAAGGTCAGCCGGAGGGTGGGTGGCAAGCCACAGGCGCGCACCGAAACGCAATAGCCCCAACCTTTCCTTCAAGGTTGCGCGTTATTGTAGAGAATGGAGCGGGTAAACCATCCGGGCCGGGTTGAACCATGGGCTTGAAGACGAAGGATCGGTCGGTTGAAGAGCCGACATTGCTGCCGACGCTGAAGTCGGTTCCCTTCCTGCGGGATGCGCCCGCACGCGCCCTGAAGGCCGCCGAGGATCACACCAAGTATTTCGGCCTCCCCGGCGGCTGGCAGCTGTTCGGCCCGGGCGAGCCCTCCGACCAGATCTATTTCGTCATGTCCGGCTCGCTCGGCGCCTTCCGCGTCGGCGCCAACGGGCAGATGGAGCTGATGGGCCATATCCGCGCCGGCGAACCGGTCGGTGAAATGTCCATGATCGCCGGCGAGCCGCACGAGCACGCCGTCTTCGCCCTGCGCGACACGGAGCTGCTCTCCATGTCCCGCGAAGGCTTCATGAAGCTCGTGAAGTCCGACCCCGCCATCCTCGAACGCCTCACGCGCGTCATCATGATCCGCATGCGCCAGGCCCGGAAGAAAACCGGCCGCGCCGCAGAGCCCCGCGTCTTCGGCATCGTCGCCGCCTCGCCCACCATCGACCTCAAGCAACGCGCCCGCGTCATCTCGGACAATCTCAAGGCCATGGGCCTGCGCGTCGCCATCGTCGGCGAGGAAGCGGTGGGCATGCCTGCCACCTATTTCGACGAACTCGAACTGCGCAACGACATCGTCCTCCTGCTCTCATCGCTGGGCGACACGCCGTGGTTCAAGATGACCCAGCGCCATTCGGATCGCATCTGGCTGCTCGCACGCAGCGATGCGCGCCCCTCCATCCCGCTGCTGCCCGACGATCCCTCGCCCGCCCGCCAGTTCCGCCTCGTCGACCTCATCCTGCTCCACCATGACGGAGAGCGCCCCGCCACGCGCACGCTCGAATGGAAATACGCCGCAGACGCCGCCCGCGTCCTCCACTGGCACGGCATGGACGGTGAAGACTGCCGCCGCCTCGCCCGCACCATGGCCGGCCGCTCCGTTGGCCTCGTCCTCTCCGGCGGCGGCGCGCGCGCCTACGCCCACATCGGCGTCATCCGCGCATTGCATGAAGCCAACTGCCCGATCGACTTCGTCGGCGGCGCCTCCATGGGGGCCATCGTCGCCGCCGGCGTCGCCTGCGGCTGGGACGATGCAGAGATGGACCGCCGCATCCGCAAGGCGTTCGTTGAATCCAATCCGCTGTCGGACTACCGCCTGCCCGTTGTCGGCCTCGTCAAAGGTCACAAGGTCGATGCGCGCCTGAAGGAACACTATGACGACCAGATGATCGAGGACCTGAAGCTCCCGTTCTTCGCGGTCTCGACCAACCTCACGCAGGGCACATTCCAGGTCCACACTGAAGGCCTGCTGCGCGAAGCCCTGCGCGCCACCATCTCGCTGCCCGGCATCCTCCCCCCCTTCGTCTCGCAGAAGCAGGTGCTGGTCGATGGCGCCGTGCTCAACAACTTCCCCGTCGACGTGATGCGCGACATGCATCGCGGCCGCATCATCGGCGTGGATGTCGCCGTAGCCCCCGAAGGCCTCAAGGCGGACGATTTCGTCAACCCGCCCGGCTTCATCGGCTGGACGCTCAAACACGGCTTCAAATCTGCCCCGCCGATCGCCAACCTGCTGATGCGCGCCGCCACCATCTCGGTCGACCCGAACAAGCACCGCGCTCTCACCGACATCCTGATCGTCCCGACGATGAAGGATGTCGAACTGCGCGACTGGAAGGAATACGACGCAGCCGTCGAAGCCGGCTACAACGACATGCGCCAGGCCCTCGCCGACCACAAAGGCCCGCTATCCCAGATCATCCGCGGGAATGCCGAGGCGGCGGAAGCGGCCTGAGACGACGCAGTCTTCTATTCGTGTGAGACCCAAGCGGGTGCAGGTGTCGCCGAGGCCTATTCGCGGAAGCTGTCACTCAATTTCTGACGCGGCATCGCGTTTGAGGCTTCGCAGCACGAGATAGCCGAGTACGCCTGCGAGGATCGAGCCTGCGAGCACGCCGATCTTCACGCGGTCCTGCAGCGCGACATCGTCATAGGCCAAGAGGCCGATGAACAGGCTCATGGTGAAGCCGATGCCGCACAGGAGCGATACGCCGAACATGTGGGGCCAACGCGCGCCAGCGGGCATTGGCGCGAGGCGGGGGAGGATTACGGCCGCCGAACCGGCCATGACGCCGATCAGCTTGCCCAGCAGCAACGCCGTCGCCGTACCGAGCACGAGCGGTTCGAGCAGAGCTTCCGACGAAAGGCCCGTGAGCGAGACGCCAGCATTGACGAAAGCAAAGATCGGCAGAACGATGAACGCTACCGGCTTGTGCAGCATATGCTCCAGCCTGTGCAGGGGGCTTTCGCCTCCGCCCTTTGGCGCCGCGATGGGAATGCAGAATGCGACGATCACGCCGGCCAGCGTGGCGTGCACGCCCGAGCGGAACATGAAGACCCATACAGCGACGCCGATAGCGAGATAGACGATCAGCGATGTGACCTTGAGCCGGTTGAGGACCAACATCAGCGCCACGCAACCCGCAGCCGCCGCGAGATCGAACAGGGAAAGGTCAGCCGTGTAAAACAGCGCGATGATCACGACTGCGCCGAGATCGTCGATGATGGCGAGGGCGGCGAGGAAAATCTTCAGCGATGTAGGCGCGCGGTTACCGACGAGGGACAGGACGCCGAGGGCGAAAGCGATGTCAGTGGCTGCAGGCACGGCCCAGCCGTGCGCGAGCGACGGGTCGCTCCCATTGAAGGCAAGGAAGACCAGCGCTGGAACAGCCATCCCCCCATTGCGGCCGCGCCCGGCAAGATGCGGCTGCCCCAGGTCGACAGCTCGCCCTCGACAAGCTCGCGTTTCACTTCAAGGCCGATCAGCAGGAAGAACAGCGCCATCAGCGCATCGTTGATCCAGTGATGGACGCTGAGCGGGCCGAGATAGGCGTGGAGCGCGTGGAAATAATCCTCGGCCAGCGGGGAGTTCGCGACGATGAGGGCGATCGCGGCGGTGGCGATGAGGATAAGTCCGCCGGCGGATTCGCTGGCGAGGAGCTTATGCAGCAATGACGAGGGTTGCGACGAACGCGCCATACGGAAGCTCCAACATAAGTTGCTCAGCCTCCGTTGTCATAAAGCCCGGCGCACGCAGCACACCACCGGACGGGGTTTATCTAAGACGCACCGCCGAAATGTCCACCCCAACTGGTTGAGCGTCCGCTTCAGGCAAAACCTGCCGCTCAGCTATTCCTTCTTCGCCGCCGCTTTTTCCTTCCACGCCCCGCCGCGTTCCTGTTGAAAATAGCGGGCTTTGCCGCCGCCGTCGGTCGCGGCCTTGTACTGCTGCCGCGCCTTGCCGCGCGCCGTTTCGTCGCTGCCGTCGAACACGACCATGGCGCGCTCGAACGTATCAGCGCCGATGTCCGATCCATCGAGCAGCAGCGCCACCTTCGCACCGTTGATGGACGTAGCCTCCGTCGACAGCAGCACCGGATGCTTCGCGGCATCCGTCTTCGTGCGGCCATGCGGCAGGAACGAGTCTTCGCGGAACGTCCACAGCGCCTTGTTCAGCCGCTCCAGCGTCTCCTCATGCCCGACCAGCACGACGCGCCATTTGCGCTCGAGGCATTTCTCGACCAGCGGGGCGATGGCCGCGTCGAGCGAGGTATGCTCGATGTGGTAGAACCACCACTCCGCGGCCGGCATCCCTCTAGTCCTCGTAGTTGTCGGCGATCATCCGGTCGAGGATGCGCACGCCCCATCCCGTCGCCCAGGTCGGCTCAAGCGGATTGTCATTGCCCGGCTTCCAGGCCGTACCCGCGATATCAAGGTGAGCCCACGCGCGGCCCTCGTCGACAAAGCGCTGCAGGAACTGGGCAGCCGTGATCGAGCCGGCGTTACCGGCATTGCCGATGTTCCGCATGTCGGCGAACTCTGAATCGATCTGCTTGTCGTAGCCCGGCCCAAGCGGCAGACGCCAAACCGGCTCGCCCTCGGCCTTGCCCGCCGCCGTCAACTTGGCGACCAGATCGTCATTGTTCGAGAACACGCCCGCATGTTCGTTGCCGAGCGAGATGATGATCGCCCCCGTCAGCGTTGCCAGATCGACCATCGCTTTCGGATTGAACTTCTTCTGCGCGTACCAGAGCACGTCGCACAGCACGAGACGGCCTTCCGCATCCGTGTTCTGGATCTCGATCGTCTTGCCCGCAGCCGAGCGCACGATGTCGCCCGGACGCTGCGCATTGCCATCCGGCATGTTCTCGACGAGGCCGACAACGCCCACCACGTTGGCCTTAGCCTTGCGCTTGGCGATCGCCATCATCGCGCCGACGACAGCAGCCGAGCCGCCCATGTCGCCCTTCATGTCCTGCATGCCCGGCCCCGGCTTCAGCGAGATACCGCCCGTATCGAACGTCACGCCCTTGCCGATCAGCGCGACCGGCGCCGCCTTCTTGTCCTTGGAGCCCATCCACTTCATGACCACGACGCGCGACCCACGCACCGAGCCCTGCCCCACGCCCAGCAGCGAGCCCATGCCCAGCTTCGTCATCGCCGCGACATCAAGCACTTCGATCTCAAGCCCCAGCTCGGACAGCTCCTCGATGCGCTCGGCATAGCTTTCCGGGTGCAGCACGTTTGGCGGCTCGGACACCAGATTGCGCGCGAACTCGATGCCCTCGGCCTTCGCCGCCAGCGGCGCATAGTCCGACCGGGCGCCCGCCGCGCTGTCCGTCACCACCGACACGCTGGTCAGGGTCGGCTTCTTCTCGGCCTTCAGGTTCACGCGGTAGGTGTCAAAACGGTAACCCGCCAGCCGCGCGCCGAACGCCAGGTTCGCCGCCACGCCGCGATCCGGCGCACCCACGATCGCCAGCGCCTTCGCCCCGCTCGTCAGCAGCCGCTTCACCAGCGAGGCCGCAGCCTTCTGCCAGCCCAGATCGCTCGCAGCGGACTTCTTGCCCACGCCCACGATCATCACGCGCGAAGCGTCATTCCACTCCGGCGCCAGTATCTCGATCACCTGCCCTGCGCCGCCCTTGAACGGCCCGGCCGCAATCGCGCGCCGGATGGCGGCCTCGGAGGCCTTGTCGAGATCGGCGGCGAACTCGACGCCCTTGTCGCCTTCATAGGCGAGGAAGGCGACTGCATCGCCGGTGGGTTCAGCTGAAAACTTGATCTGCATGGGGATAAACAGCCCTGACTATTGTCTACATCTGGTCATCGACGTACGCCCCGGACCTCGTTAGCACTGGCTCCGGCCCGAAAGGCCATGACCGTGGCGCTCGGCGCCGTCCTTGGGTTTCCGCATGTCAGGGTTTCAGCGCTATCTCTTTCAGAACGTGTTGAGAACCCTGCTGGCGATTGTCGGCGGTCTTGCTCTTATTGCCGTGCTGACGCAAGGCCTGTCGCAGGACCGGCTGGATCTGATTGTCGAGAATCGCCAGTCCGTTCTGGTCTATCTCTGGGTCACCCTGCTGGCGACGCCCCAGATCATCTCGCTTCTGATGCCGATCGCCCTGTTCATCGCAACTGCAGCAGCGCTCAACGCCTCCCACCGCGATAACGAGATCGTCGTCTCCCAGGCATCGGGCATGTCGAACTGGCAGGTGGCCTCGCCTGTCCTTCGCCTCGCCACCCTCGCCGCCATCCTTCACCTTGGCCTCAACCTGTGGATACAGCCCGCCGCCTCGCGAGAGCTTCGCCAGACTGTCACCGCCGCTTCAGCTGATCTTGCCTCCTCGCTCGTGCGCGAGGGCGCCTTCATGAGCCACGGCAAGGGCCTCACCACCTTCGCCGGACAGGTGAACGGCTCGGAGATCAACTTCCTGGTCGCCAATGACAGCCGCGAGCCGGCCAACGAAGCGACCTACATCGCCAAGACCGCCTTCATCTCCGAAGTCGAAGGCAAGCCCACGCTGATCCTCCGCGACGGCCAGCGCCAGACGCTTCGGGCCAATGGCGCGCTCGAAAGCTTCAACTTCCAGCAATCGCCTCTGGAGCTCGGCGCCTTCATCAACGACCAGAAAGCGATCGTGATGGAGGAATCCGATCGCTTTCTACCGGAACTCTTCTTCCCGGACATGACCAACTATTATGACGAGCGGAACGCCGAGGCATTCCTGGCGGAGGGCCATCAGCGCATGGCGGCCCCGCTGCTCAACGTCGCGATGGCCATGCTGGCGATCTTCGCCGTGCTCGGCGGCGATTTCAGCCGGCGCGGCTATGCCAAGCGGATCGCCATGGCGTCCGGCGGCGCGGTCCTGCTGCGCCTGCTGGCATTCCAGACGCAGGCGGCAAGCGCCAACAACCCGGACATGAACTTCGTGCAGTATGTCCTGCCGATGTTTGTCATCGCGCTGATCGGCTTCTTCTACTTCATCGTTCCCATGCTCAAGCGCAGGCGCCTGCGCCTGAAGGCGGCCTGACATGGTCGTAGCCGGGCGTATTCAGCGCTACATCTTCCTTCAGTGCGTCATCTCGCTGGCGATGACGCTGGGCATCATCCTGCTCGCCATCCTGCTGGTCGACGTCGTCGAACAGGTGCGCACCGTCGGCGCCCGCACGCAGATCGGCATCGGCACGGCCTTCCAGCTCACCCTGATGAAGACGCCGGGCCTGATGCTGGAGACCCTGCCCTTCGCCATGCTGGTCGGCTCCATCCTCACTTATTCTCAGCTCAGCCGCCGCAGCGAGATCCCCGCCGTGCGCGCCGCCGGCGTATCGGCATGGCGCTTCCTCGGCCCGGTAATGCTGCTCGCGGTACTGATCGGCGCGACCATGGTCATGGTGCTCGATCCGCTCGCCACCCGCCTCAACCAGCAATTCCAGGCCGAGCGCGAGCGTCTGCTCGGCAATGCGCCAATCGAGGAAAACGGCGTCTGGCTCAGTCAGGGCGACCTGATGGCCGGCGGGGATAGCGAAACCGACGACGCAGTGCGCGACAACCCGAACGGTCAGGCGATCATTCACGGCCGGCAGATCGTTGGACGCGGCGAGGCAATCGAGAACGTCACCTTCTGGTTCTTCCGCCCCGGACCCGGCGGACGGACGGACCGCGTCTTCACCCACCGCATCGATGCCGCCCGCGCCGAACTGACGCCCGGCTTCTGGCAGCTTACCGGCGTCGTCGAGAACCGTCCGGGCGGCGACATCCGGCGTTCACCCAACCTTGCGCTCCCGACCAATCTTTCGGGCGACACGCTGCTCACGCGCTTTGCGTCCGCCAAGACCATTCCGTTCTGGGACCTGCCGTCCTTCATCGAAGCGGGGCGTTCCGCCGGGATGGAGGTCGATGCCTACGTCCTGAAATATCACAGCCTGCTGGCCACGCCGGTCTTCATGCTGGCGATGGCGCTGATCGGCGCCGTCGTCTGTCTCCGGCTGGCGCGCTCGGGCGGGCTGTCCCGCCTGATCGGCGCCGGGGCGCTGGCGGGCTTCGTCCTGTTCTTTGTAACCCGGCTCGCGGCAGGGATGTCGGCCTCAGGCGCTACGCCCCCTGAAGCAGCCGCATGGTGTCCGCCCCTGTTCGCCCTGTTCGCCGTTCTGACCCTTCTGGCCCATATCGAAGACGGCTGAAATTGCCTCACCTGCTTCCTTTAAGCACCTGAGTTTCCTAGATGTAATCCGGCTTTGGGCCGTGTCCTGTGGCGCCGGAGCCGCGCTGACCGAGGGGGCGGTGGGGGAAAACCGTTGATTGCCTTTACGCCCCCCCTGCCTTTGCGTATCGGTTGCCGGCTGGGAGTCGCTCGCAATCAGTCTGCGAGGGGAGAGTGATGGTGTTGCGGCTAGCCTGCCTTGCGTCCGTCGCAGCTGTCGCCATCACGGCTGGCAGCGCGGCCTATGCCCAACAAGCCCCTGTTGCGCCCGTTGCTCCCACGCCTGCCACTTCGACAACCGGCGAAGAGGGGGACGATGTCGTCCTGCAGGCCGATACGATCGAAGAAGATCAGGAAACACTGGTCATCACGGCGTCGGGCAATGTCGAGATCCGCGTGGGCCAACGCACCATGCTGGCCGATCGCGTCATCTATGATCGCCGCACCGAAACGATGCGGGCCCAGGGCAACGTCCAGCTGTCAGACGGCAGCGGGCAGGTTCAGTTCGCTGACGAAATCGAAGCTGACGAAAATATCCGCAACGGTTTTGCGACCAAATTCTCGGCCCGCCTGCTCAACAACGGCCTGATCACGTCCTCATCCGCCGTCCGCACTGACGGGACGAAGAACGCGCTAGATCAGGTCGTCTACACCAACTGCCCGATCTGCGAAGAAAAAGGCCAAAAGCCCACCTGGGTCCTCCGCTCCCGCCGCGCGATGCTGGACCAGGAAGACCAGATGATCACCTACAACGACGCCGTGCTCGAAGTGGCCGGTGTCCCCGTGATCTACGTGCCATGGTTCGGCCACCCCGATCCGAACTCCGAGCGCCGCTCGGGCCTGATGACCCCCGACCTCGGTATCTCGTCGAAGATCGGCGCCTTCTACGAACAGCCCTACTACCTCGTCATCGACCCCTCGCAGGACGTCACCATCAGCCCGATGGTGTCGACCGAAGTGAACCCGCTGGTGAAGGTCGATTACCGCAAGCGCTTCTTCTCCGGCTACGTCCAGGCCGAAAGCAGCTTCACCTACGAGCAGGAGTTCAACTCCGACGGCGAGAAGTTCGGCGACAAGACATGGCGCAGCCACCTCTACGGCTCGGGCCTGTTCGACATCAACCAAGACTGGCGCTGGGGCTTCGGCATCGAGCGTCAGACGGACGACCTCTACGACAAGCGCTACAACATCGACGGCGAAGACGATGTGCGCGGCCTGATCGGCAGCCAGCCGCGCCAGCTGCTGACCCAGCTCTACACCACAGGCCAGCAGCCCGACTTCTACTTCGAGGCCGCGACCTATTTGTTCCAGGGCCTGCGCGCGAGCGACAACGACGCCTCCATTCCAAAAATCGCGCCCTCCGTCTTCGCGGAGAAAGTCTTCGACTTCGGCCCCTCCGGCGGCCAGCTCGCCGCCGACTTCAGCGCCGTCGCCCTGTTCCGCGATCTCGCCGCAACGCTACCGGGCACGCAACCTGCGGGCAGCCCCTCGATCAGTCTCGACAGCGCCCGCATGACCGCCAGCGCCGACTGGCGCGCCCAGTACATCGTCGGCCCCGGCTTCGTGGTCGAGCCCTTTGGTCTCGGCCGCGGCGACGTCTACCGCATCGATGACGGCACGGCCGGCGGCAAGAAGGACATCTCGCGCATCCTCGGCGTCGCCGGCGCGCAAGTCAGCTACCCGCTGATCAATCGCGGCAAAGACATGGACATCATCGTCGAGCCCATCGCGATGGTCGCTTACGGCTCGCCCAACGCCAACACCGACGGCATCCCGAACGAGGACTCGCTCGTCTTCGAAGCCGACGAAACCAACCTCTTCCGCCCCAACGCGGTCAGCAATTACGACCTCTGGGAAGGCGGCGCCCGCATGTCGATCGGCGTCAACGCGACCGCCAAGATCGGCAAGGATATCGAACTCTCAACCCTCGTCGGCAAACGCTGGCGCGAGGACGCCGACCCCGCCTTCAACGACCTCAGCAACCTCGCTGGCGAAGAGTCGGACTACGTCGCCTCCGTCCGCGCCGACCTGGGCGCCATCTTCAACGTCGGCGCCCGCTTCCGCATGGACGAGGATTACACCGTCAAGCGGATGGACGTGGACGCCGGCGCCAACTTCTGGCGCGTCAGCGGCTCCGCCCGCTACTTCCAGATCGCCCAAACGTCAGCTGGCGTGAAGGACGAGGGCATCGCCTGGGGCGGCAAGTTCAAGCTCACCGACAGATGGTCGGCCATCTTCAACCAGACCCGCAACATCACCCAGAAAGAAGACATCCGCCTCGCCCTCGGCATCGCCTACCAGGACGAATGCTCCTGGTTCCAGATCGCCTATGAACGCGAAGGCGGCCGCGACCGCACCCTCGGCCCCTCCGAATCGATCCGCTTCCTCTTTGTCCTGACGGGTCTGGGCGGCGTTTCCGACGCGGATACCGATTAATCCCGCAAAAATGCCCTTTCGGGGCGAATTGCCCCTTCTGCGACTGGCGCCTCGCATTTGGCTGCGTCGCCCGGTATATCGGCCATGGTTTCGCCTTGACCCCGTATCAGGGTCAAAGGGTCTGCAGGGTGTCTGAATGAAACGTATTTTTGCGATCGCACTGGCCGTCACGGCCGCATCCGCCGGGCTTGTCGCGCTGGCCCAGCAAACCCCGCAGCAGACCGCCGCCCGCGGCCAGACCATCGACGGCATCGTCGCCACCGTGAACGACGTGGTGATCTCCCAGTCCGACGTGCGCAACCGCATGCGCTGGATGCTCCTGCGCTTCCAGCAGCAGCCCGACGACGAGATCATGGCCCAGATCCAGAACCAGGCGATCGACGACCTGATCGACGAGAAGGTCCAGCTCAACGAGTTCAAGAAACTCGTGAAGGACGAAACCGTCAAACCGGCCGAGATCGACGAGAACATCACCGACCTCGCCCGCCAGTATAAACTCACGCGCGAGCAGTTCCTCTCCGCCATCGCCGACGCCGGCATCCCCGCCCAGTCAATCCGCGACATGGAAGAAGCCAAGATCGCCTGGACCGCCCTCATCCGCGGCCGCTACATGAAGAACGTCCGCGTCTCCGAACTCCGCATCGACGACATGCTTGAGCGTCTCGAGGCTGGCCTCAACAAGCCGCAATATCGCCTGTTCGAGATCTTCCTCTACGCCCCCGACCAGACCTCGCGCACCAACGCCAAGGCCCGCGCCGAGACCCTGATCAACAACATCAACCAGGGCGCCGAATTCGCGACCCTCGCGCAGCAATTCTCCGCAGCTCCGTCCGCCGCCGCCGGCGGCGACCTCTCCTGGCTCTCGCCCGGCGACATGCGCTCGCCCGAGATCGAGAAGGCCGTCCTCGCCGCCCCCACCATCCCGGTCATCCTGCCCCCGATCGAAAGCGATGGCGGCGTCTACATCATCGCCGTCACCGGCAAGCGTGAGCCGACCGACCCGTCCAAAGCCGTCATCCTCAACCTCGAACAGCTCGTCGCGCGCGGCGAAGGCGCCAACGACAAGCTGCTCGGCGTCAAGGCCAAGGCCACCGACTGCGCCTCGCTGCCCAAAGCCATGGAAGGCGTCGACGGCATCACCCGCACCCCGATGCCGAACGTCGGCCTGCAGCAGATCGCGCCGAACTACCGCGCCCCGCTCGAAGGCCTCGACGCCGGCCAGTCCACCGGCATCGTCGACATGAGCGACGGCGCCAAGATGGTCTTCTTTGTCTGCCAGAAGCGTTCGGGCGACGCCGACCTGCCCTCGCGCGACGAGATCAAGGACCGCCTGTTCAACCAGGAGCTCACGCTGGTGGCCGAACGCTACCTGCGCGACCTCAAGCGTGGGGCGACGATCGTTCGTCGCTAGGCCATGCCTGCTTCCGCATCCTTGCTGCCTTTGGCCCAGTTGCCTTTAGCGATGAGCATGGGCGACCCCGCCGGGGTCGGCCCGATCATCTCGTTCAAGGCCTATGACGCCGTCAAAGCACAGGGCGGCCGGCCCTTCTACGTCATCGCCCCGCAGGACGTGATGGAAGCGGTCGGCCCCCGCATCGCCATCATCAACGACCCGTCCGAAGCCGCCGCCGCCTTCGCACACGCGCTCCCCGTCCTCTCCATCCCCGGCGGCCCCGTCGAGCCCGGCAAGCCCGACCCGTCGACAGCCCCCGCCGTCATCGAAGCCATCCGCCTCGCTGTCGAACACACGCGTTCGGCCAAAGCCGCTGGCGTCGTCACCAACCCGATCTCGAAAGCCCTGCTCTATCGCGCCGGCTTCAAGCATCCCGGCCACACCGAATACCTCGCCGAACTCGCCGCCGTTAAAGGCAAAGCCCCGCGCCCCGTGATGATGCTCATCGGCGGCGGCCTGCGCGTCGCCCTCACCACCATCCACCGCCCGCTCAGCACCATCGCCAAATCCCTCACCACAGACCTCATCGTCGACATCGGCCGCATCGTGCACAACGACCTGCAGCAGATGTTCGGCTTCGAACGCCCGCGCATCGGCCTCTGCGGCGTCAACCCGCACGCGGGCGAAGATGGCGAGATCGGCCGCGAGGAAATCGAGATCATCAATCCCGCCGCCGTGAAGCTGCGCGCCATGAGCGTCGACATCTCCGACGCCCGCCCCGGCGACACCATCTTCCACGAAGCCCTCGCGGGCCGCTTTGACGCCGTCATCGCGATGTATCACGACCAGGGCCTCATCCCGGTGAAGACGCTGGACATGTGGGGCGGCGTCAACGTTACGCTCGGCCTGCCCTTCATCCGCACCTCGCCCGATCACGGCGTCGCCTATGATGCCGCCGCCGCCGGCATCGCAAAGGCTGACAGCCTCATCGCCGCCGTGAAGCTCGCCGACCAGATGGCCCACGCCCACGCGAGATCTCAATGAGCGCGAGCACACCGCTCACGCCGGGCGCTGCCAAGAAATCCCTCGGCCAGCACTTCCTCTTCGATCCCGCCCTTCTCCGCCGCGTCGCGACTGCGGGCGGCCCTGTAGAAGGCAAGACCGTCATCGAAGTCGGCCCCGGTCCCGGCGGCCTCACGCGCGCCATCCTCGAAAGCGGCGTCGCCAAACTCGTCGCCATCGAACTCGACGATCGCTTCGCCGCTGGCCTGCTCACCTGGCCCGAAACACGCGAAGGCCGCATGCACGTCCACCACGGCGACGCGCGCACAGCCAATCCGCCAGAGCTCGTGAAAGCCGCAGGCGGCGAACTTCCCGCCATGATCATCGCCAACCTGCCCTACAATGTCGGCACGCCGCTTCTCGTTGAGTGGCTCAAGGAAGGCAGCTGGCGCGGCACGATGGTACTGATGTTCCAGAAGGAAGTCGGCCTCCGCATCTGCGCCCAGCCCGACGAAGATCATTACGGCCGCCTCGCCGTGCTGGCGCAAGCCGCCACCCGCCCGCGCATGGCCATGATCATCCCGCCCGGCGCCTTCCGTCCTCCGCCAAAAGTCGACAGCGCCGTCGTCGTCCTCGACCCGCTCCCCGCAGCCGAAGCCTACACCGACCTCAACGGCCTCGAGACAGTAACCGCCGCCGCCTTCGGCCAACGCCGAAAAATGCTCCGCGCCGCCCTCAAGAGCCTGCCCGGCGCCGTAGAAGCCCTGACCACCGCCAACATCGACCCCACCCGCCGCGCCGAAACCCTGACCCAAGCCGAATTCCGCGCCCTAACCACCGCCTGGCGCGCAGGCCGCTAGTCCCTCCAACGCCGTAGGAGGGACTAG